>Ga0208375_1004194_pt1 | contig 11540 bp, 14 predicted proteins | sample RifOxyD1_FD_184038 | JGI IMG/M metagenome (GOLD analysis project Ga0208375, IMG submission 184038) | Soil microbial communities from Rifle, Colorado - Rifle Oxygen_injection D1 (SPAdes) | ecosystem: Environmental > Terrestrial > Deep subsurface > Rock core/Sediment | place: Rifle, Colorado... | reverse complement strand
CAGCGATAACAACAGCGACCAGTCTGAAACAAGGCTAATTAGGGGTTAAAAATTTCCCTGCTCTGGTGGCAATTCTTGATTATCTCGTCTAACAACAGGCACAATCATTCCCCGCTTACGAAGTTTTTCGACAAGCGTGGTTCTGTTCATGCCAAGAAGTTCACTGGCTCTGTTTTTGTTATTGCTAGTCCTTGCAAGAGCCTGATCTATTAAATGGTTCTCGAATGCGGCAACTATATCTTTAAGATCTACGCCGATATCCGGAAGAACCATTCGCGGAAATTCCCATTCAGATAATGCCCCGGTTCCTTGCGGTCGGCCTTCAGCGTATTTTCTAAAAATTCTATGAGGCAGATCTCCAAGATCAACCGTGCCTTGTCCCTTGAGAATCACTAAACGCTCCATTAGATTCTCAAGTTCGCGCACATTACCCGGCCAATCATAAGCCAACAACGCTTCCATGATTTCGCCCGACGGCGCTTCAACCGAATGAGCGGTCAGTTCATTAAACTGTTTGATGAAATGATTAACCAACAGAGGGATATCGGTTTTTCTGTCTCGCAACGAAGGAATCTTTATCGGGATTACATTAAGTCTGTAATACAAATCCTCGCGGAACTCTCGGTTATGTACTGCTGCATCAAGGTCCCTGTTTGTCGCGGCGATTATTCGAACATCAACTTCTAATGTTCTCGATGACCCCACCGGCTCAAACTGCTTGGTCTGAAGTACACGGAGAAGCTTCACTTGCAGATGAAGCGGTAGTTCTCCAACTTCATCAAGAAAAAGTGTTCCCCCATGAGCTAATTCAAACCGTCCTTGTCGACTCTGTACCGCGCCCGTAAATGCGCCTTTTACATGGCCAAACAATTCTGCTTCCAACAGCTCTTCGGGAATAGCCCCGCAATTGACAATCACAAGTGGCTTATGCGCTCGGGGCGAAGTTTCATGAACCGCCCTAGCTACAAGCTCTTTGCCTGTCCCGCTTTCGCCGGTTATCAAAACCGTACTGTCCGTCTGCGAGACTTTCTCGATTGTCTTGAAGATTTGTTGAAAACAAAGACTCTCACCAACCAACGGTGACCGAAATGCGAGCATCAATGCTCCCCCCTAACCCTTCCTTGAGTTATTAATGTAAACGCTCCATCCTTGGTAACGCGCAGCTTCCTTGTTTTGCTGCTTTACTACCGGGAACCCCTCAGCTTAACGTCGGCTTTTTTCACCTATTATTGCTTCTTTCCGACTTTAATCAGCGAAGCTCTTACATAAAGGCTAAGCAAACTTTGCCTACCTGTCAAAATTTTTTCGGAAGAGTCTAAAAAACTAAGAAATAGATTTAGAGAAATACACAAAATTTATCGCTATTGTTTGATTTATTTCACGGTGTTAGCTCCGAATCGATGATTGAGCTAATCGCCATTACTTTTCTTCTAATTGGGGCTTCACATAACGAAGGAAGTTCGCCCGTAGCGATTGGTTACACGAAATTAAAACGCGTAGCCAATAGAAAAACCGACCCAAGGCGAAAATTTTTCGGCAAATATTCCATAAAGGCAGCCTCTAAATATGAAATTTGCATCACTTCGATTTTCATACCCCAAGCCCAGTGTCGGCATTACCGTATTGGATGGAAACTCAATTCCGCTTGTCTTTGCTTTTCTGCCTTGAACGTCATCGGAATTCAGAATCATATCTATTCCGCCCGTAAGGTAGAGCGATCCCTGATCTCGCAAAAAATAGTAATTCACATAGACCGGCAGAATAGAGGCAGCCCTTGAATCAGCCCCGGTAAAAGTTTTGGTAGCTGGCGTTCCATAACCGAAACCGGCCACAAAATCTTCGGATATAACTCGATCATAGTTGACACTATAGAGAAGACCACGACCGAGAAATTCCAAAGTTATAGCATTTGGATAAGTCGGCCGGGTATGACTTGCGTAAGCAGACGAGAAAAACAAAACAAACCCAAAAAGTATTACCAGAAGTAAGAATTTCAAATTACCCTCCGTATAGAGCAGCTCGTACCCATTGATCAGAATACAAATCCCCTCTAAAACCTATCCAACAAACTATCAGAACGGTAATAACGGCGGCGAAGCCCCAAAAAATATACTGAGTAGAATCTCGCTTCCGGTGATAGTACCAAGCCAGCTCAGCACAGACGATCATTACAGGTAAACCCCAATAGGGGAAAAATCTAACTAAAGAAAACATGTTGTGCATCCTTTAGTAGAATTTAAAGGATAACTTACTTATTTCAAACTCCGAAGTGCTGAAACTTGGTCAATTCGTTCCCAATTGAACTCTGGCTCCGCCCTTCCGAAGTGGCCATAGGCGGCCGTTTTAGCGTAAATTGGCCTTAAAAGATTCAAAGATTCGATGATTCCGGACGGTCGGAGATGAAAAATCTCACGCACAGCGCTATCAAGTTTTGATAAATCAACCTTTTCGGTCCCGAATGAATTTACCATTATGCTTACTGGTTCGGCAACGCCGATAGCGTACGCGAGTTGAACTAAACATTTATCAGCTAATCCGGCTGCAACAATATTTTTTGCGACATAACGGGCCATGTAACAGGCTGAACGATCTACTTTTGAAGGATCCTTACCTGAAAAAGCTCCACCACCATGAGCGCCATGACCGCCGTACGTATCGACAATAATCTTTCTTCCGGTTAGTCCGCAATCACCCATTGGTCCGCCAACAACAAAACGGCCGGTCGGATTAATGTAAAACTTCGTCTTACTATCCAAAAGCTGGCCTGGAACTGTTTTCTTTATTACTTCTTCAACAAGTGCCTCTTGAATTTGCTTATGTGTCACCTGTTCGTCATGCTGTGAGCTAACCACAATAGCATCAATTCGCTTTGGCTTGTCATTCTCATACTCGACTGTGACTTGAGTTTTTCCATCCGGACGCAGCCAAGCAAGAGTGCCATTTTTTCTTACTTCTGAAAGCCTCAATGAAAGCTTATTAGCTAAATCAATGCTTAGTGGCATTAATTGTTCTGATTCGCGCACAGCATATCCGAACATAATGCCCTGGTCGCCGGCTCCCTGCTCTTTTTGATTATGTAAACCCTGCCCGACAGTAACACCTTGAGATATATCTGGAGACTGCCGATCTAAAGCTACCACCACTCCGCAAGTCTTATAATCAAAGCCCTTTTCGGAAGCATCGTAACCAATTTTTTTCACGGTTTCTCGGGCGATTTGAGAATAATCAACTCTAGCATTCGTCGTAACTTCGCCAGCGACAACAATTAATCCAGTTGTAATTAATGTCTCACACGCAACTCTGGACCTTGGATCCTGAGTCAGTAAAGCATCTAACACCGAATCTGATATTTGGTCCGCAATTTTATCCGGATGCCCCTCTGTGACTGATTCCGACGTAAAAAGATAGCTGCCTTTCATCTTCTCTCCCTTTAGATATAAATAAGCGCCTGACTTCTACTTAACTGTCTTGGTGAACAGCAAACTTTGGCGTTGTTCCCTTGTTTTGCTCACGGCGCTTTCTGGCCTTGCCTTTTCGCGCTTTTCTTACTTTTCGTGCATTCCGGGTCTTTCCAGTCCTGGAAGTCATATTTTGCCTCCGTTTATTAAATGATTGGATAATCTGTAGCCCTTTTGAAAGGGGCTTGTCAATCAGGAATAGTTGTATTTGTAGCCTAAAATAGCCCTTACCAGCAGCTTAATGTCTTTATAACGAGCTCCTTTCAACAATCTCAAGATCAGCAAGAACCAGGAAAAGACGAGAACAATGATTAACAAGAAACGCTCAAATACGCCGTCGCAGTACTTCCAGCTAATAATCCTTCTATTTCTCTGAAACAGATAAAGAGTATAAAGCGGCAAACCGTGACAAGTTGCCCCTCTTTTGTGACGGATAATCCAGTTTTCATTTGTCTCAACTGTGTAGCCTGCCGTCAGTACCCGTTGGCTGAAGTCCACGTCCTCCCAATAAGAGCCCAATGACTCGTCAAACCCATTCGCAGCACTCCACACTTTTCTATGAACTGCAAAAGCGGCTCCCGGTGCATATTGTTTCCAACCCTTTTCTTTTGAAATATGTTGCAGATCACTTTTACTTCGAACATGTCGAAGAGCTGCTTTGGGAGGATTAAAAGTGCCTAATAAAGAATCAACCCGCTCCGACGCTCCCACCAATATTTTCGGAGCAACTAGAGCAGGTGCGTCTGGAAGTCGAGGAAAATTCTCGATCGTACAGTCGTTGCTTAAAAAGATAGCCCATTCATGCTTCTCAAAAACCGCTGCAAGCCCCGCATTGGCTCCTCCGGAAAATCCCTGATTTTTCAATAAAACAATGTGGTGAACATCGGGAAAAATAGACATTAGAAAACTTTTGTGCCGGCCAAGAGAACCATTATGAACAAGGTAAATAGGAACTTCCATTTTCTTTGCCGACAATAATGCCTTTTCTGTCAAATTCGGATGGTTGAAACTTAAAATGGCAATTCCTAGATTTTGCTTCACTCCCTTCTTGTACTGGTTGAATTTCCTAACAGCAATCCCATTAACGGCTTTTTCCTTGCAACTGGGGGGATCAAATATGTTCAAATCAAAACATCTATATATTGGTCTTATCTGTTTTACCTTAAGCACTTTTTCAGAAGCAGACTCTATAATCGAAAAACCTCCCCTAATCATAGGCCACGGAGAACAGAGGGTTCTGAATATCCCCGAGCTAAAGAGGTATTCTTTAGGAGCAAATGTCGTTCGTTCCGTTACTTTGCCTGGGCAGCGCAAAACGTTGCTATTGAAAGGAGTACAGGTAGGTATCAGCGATCTCTGGGTCTGGAAACAGGACGGTTCAGCCGAACACCGAACAATACAAGTCGAGCCGCTTCATTCGGAAAAAAATAAAAACCTGCAGAAGACGCTGTCCCGACTTGAAGAAGTAGAAATTATCTATTTGGGACCCGGCGTAGTCTTGCGTGGCCAGGTCTATTCAACAAGTGAAGCATCGAAAATAAATGCTGCCGTAAAAGCGTTCCCGAAAGAAGTACAAGACGAAACCGAACTTTCGGAGAGTTTGCTTCAAAACGCATTGGCTAAAACTGATGCGTGGATAGCAAAAACAAAAAATCAAAACCAAATTCAAGCAACAGTGGAAGATCAAAATCTTTGGATCAGAGGAGCCGTAGCAGATCCCGTCAAAAAGGCTGCGATAGAAAAACAAATACGTTCAATTTTTTCAGCTGCGAAACTCGAAATCACTTCATTACCGGACATAAGCCCGGTGGTTCACTTTAAAGTCTTTTTGCTCGAAATAAGAAAAAGCAAATTCCATTCGTTAGGCATCAGTTGGCCGGCGCAGCAACAAAACGCTTTTAAGATAACTAGCTCAAGCATTAAAGAAGCTCTCCAACTCGATTTAGCAATCCAAGCGCTAGAGGGTGAGGGAGCTGCTAAAATACTATCAAATCCGGAAATTGCCGTGCGCGCACCAGGAGAAGCAGAACTTTTCGCGGGCGGTGAGTTTCCGGTAAGAACTACCACTCAGTATAGCTCACAAGTGAACTGGAAACCCTTTGGTCTCACGTTAAAGCTTAAAATCAGCCAAGTTGCAGGAGATATTGCGAGACTGGATATCGCCACAGAAGTAAGCCATCTGAATCCAAACATCACCAATGACCCGGTTCCAGGACTGAATGCTAATCGAATGAAAACACAAGTCGATGCGAAATTCGGCATCCCCCTGTTCCTTTCAGGTCTTCTTCAAGAGGGCGTCCGAGAACAAGCAAGAGGACTGCCTCTTCTAAAAAGAATTCCGATACTCGGCTTACTTTTTAGCTCGGAAGATTACTTGAACGAACGATCTGAATTAGTTGCGATTCTCTTGCCGAACAAAACCCCGCCCGAAGCTCCTTTGGACAAAGTAACGAGATTCACGCCAAAAGGTAAAGTGCCTCCGCCACGAAACTGGATAACTCCAGAGGAAGATTTAGCCTTACGCGCAGCCCCGGAGTATCCATGGAACGCCCTATAGATTTTAACGAAACTCCGACGTGGCTGGCAGAGTTACTTGATGACGATTCTATCAACGATGTTTGTATGAATGGCTACGACGAAATCTTTGTCGATAGAGGCAATAGACTCGAATCGATAAAAATACAAAATCTTGTTTGGAACGAAGAAGATTTAAGAAATTGGGTACTCAGTCAACTATCAGCGGTAGGAAAAAGTTGGGACGCAAGACATCCTTTCGTAGACGCGACCCTGCTTAACGGCTTCAGAATTCACGTTGCCTTTCCTCCAATTGCAAGAAAAGGCATTCTAGTATCATTAAGAAAACTACCTAAACCGCGCAATGACTGCAGGTGGACAAGCTCTCCGCTTTACCAGGACCTCATTGGAGCAATCAGACGGGGCGAATCAATAATAATATCTGGAGCGACCGGAAGCGGTAAAACTACCCTCGCCAATGACCTTCTTAGTGAAGTACCAGCCAATGAACGAATCATTGCACTTGAAGATACGCCGGAACTCGCTCCAACTCATCCGCATTTTGTCAGCCTTATCAGCCGTCCCCCTAATTCCGACGGATGCGGCGAAGTAACTTTAAGGACTCTCTTACGACAAACGCTACGAATGAGGCCCGACCGAGTAGTTCTGGGTGAATGCCGGGGCGCTGAAGTTATGGAACTGCTCCAAGCCCTTAACACCGGACATCGCGGCGCTCTTGCCACTCTCCACGCAAACTCGCCAAGGGATGCCCTGAGAAGAATAGAACTTTTGTGCCTAATTGCCTCTTCGGGAAGCATCCCAATAGGGGCGATAAGAGAATTGCTTTCTGTCGGGATTCAGTGGATAGCTCAAGTGAAAAGGTTAGAGAGGAAACGACTAATAACCGAACTTTGGCATCTCGAAGGCAGAGAAGGAGATACGATTTTAATGCGACCGATTGTTAACTAGGTTGAAACCGAAGGCATGGTGTAGAAGAATAGAGACATGAAAAAACAAAGACCCGAAGCTTTAAGCCAATATGTGTGGTTCATGAGACTTCTCGGAGTTTTTTACGCTCTCGGAGCACTCATCTTTTTCTTTTTTCCAAATGAAGTTTTTTATTTGATTAACGTAGGCCCGAGAGTTTTTCGAATAGTTGACGCAATTCCTGATTCCAGTGAGCATTTTTGGTTGGTCTTAGCCAGTTCATTAATGATCGTACTTTCCGTGTTGAGTTTTCTGGCTGGTGGAGCTCCTAAAGTTAGAGGCTACGCACTCGTGCACATCTTATCCAAACTCTTCACGGCTTGCGCTTATCTCTACTTGTTCGTTAATGAACAAAAGTATTTTGCATATCTTATTGGGTTCCTGATCGACATTCCTCTCGCTCTACTCATTATCATTGTCACTCTTCGCGTCAGGCCATTCTTGAAAACCGATCCAATTACAGAGGCGGTTAAATGAGTCGCGAGGAGTATTCGACTAAAGCTCTGATGTCGATAGATAATCGTACCCTTTGGTCCATGTTACCGAAACAAGGACAACAGGGGTTCCAGGAAGTTTGGTACCTTAAACTAAATGATGTAGAGTCGGGCAGAGCACTTTGGTTGAGATTCACGATTTTAACCAGCAAAAATGGATTTAAAAATGTTGCCGAAACTTGGGCCATTTTCTTTGAAAGAAAAGATGATGGGGAAATCGCAAAAGTCGCTCTAAAGCAAAGTTTTGATATTCAATCTTTTTCTTTTTTCAGCTCCGACACCGCCGATTCGAAAAGAGCTTTCGGAGTTAGAATAGGACCCTGCGAATACACACATAACGGTACAAAAGGGATCATACAATCCAAGGGGCGAACTGTTTCGTGGAATTTCAATATAAATAGAGGACATGAGTCCGGCTTCAATATGGTGCCAACAGTACTAACAAGGCTGCATCTCGTTAAGAATAAAGCCGTAACAGTTGAGGAAGATTTGCGGTTCACAGGCACCTGCGAAATCGACGGAAAAAGTTACACGTGGAACGAGTCACCAGGAATGCAAGGTCATTTGGCCGGACCCAAAAACGGACATTCTTGGGTTTGGGCCCATTGCAACACCTTCAGTAATGAAGCAGGCGAACGGGTTCCATCTATTTTTGACGGCTTGACGGCAAAAAGCAGGCTGCAAGGTTCTCTGACTTCCCCACCTCTTTCAACTTTCTATTTCTACTACAACGGCAAGGATTATTACTTTAATTCCCTGTGGGACAGCATTCGCACTCGTTCTCGCCTAACCGGAACCGACTGGTTATTTCAGGCGGATAGAGGCGAACTAACATTCAAAGGACATGCAAAAGCGGAAACAAAAAACTTTGCCGGAGTCACTTACGAAGATACTGACGGTTCTTTTCTTTACTGTTCCAACTCTAAGTTAGCTGATTTGACAATATTGATTTATCGAAAAGGTAAACTTGAAAACTCATTCAACGCCAGAGGAACTGCCGCGTTTGAGATAGTGAGCCGCACCAAAAATCCTTATATCCCACTACTTATTTAGTTTCAGAATGAATTCTGCTCCACTGGGAAATATCCACGGTTTACCGGTTAAGACTTGAGCAATGATCAAGGCATACAACAAAATCTTGAATATATTTTTGACAACTACTTCAGTAATCATCTTGCTTCCAGCCAAGCCAAGTAAAGGCCCAAACCAAGTAAGCCCATCAGAGAAGGCGCCACGCACAAAAACAAAGGTTTTAATGCTCGATTAGCGAGCAGGGTTAATTCCCGATCGACTTGCGCCCTCATTTCCTGGCCAAACGCATACAGCCCCGTCTCGATTCTTTCCGTACAAGGCCGACCCTCTATAACACTCACATGAATCGCTTTTTTTATCGCAGTTCCAAGAGACAGTAACGGCTGAAGAGCCTGGTACGAGTACGTTAAACCGCTCTTAGATACTTCCCAAAGAGAAAAACCCCATTGAGAGGCAAGATCAGGAGCTCGGGTAGCGATGAACTCGGTAGTCTTCATCCAAGCAACGTCACTGGTTAGACCCGAACGCAAAAGGGAAAGCATCTTTTCACCTCCTGCCTGAGCAGCCAGAATCCACGCTCGCTGCTCTTGTTTTACCCCACCCCACCTTGCCGCGTTTGCCATTGTAAGAAGCCAACAGGCGCCTGCCCCCGTCAGAGCCATTGAGAAAAGACAGGCCGACAGCCATACAATGGGCCTTTCGTAAATGCCGGGTAGAAAAAGGTATAAAGCAGCGCCAAAAATAGGAACGAGAGCGGCACAAACCAAAGCTTGGGCTAGCGCCTGAGCCGAGCGAGCTTTAGCGGATTTAAGTGATGTCTGATGATCCAAAGCAAGCGTTCTTAACCGACGTAAAGTCGGGAGCAGGGAACCTCCTGATTGCCGCAAGTCCGAAATGCTTTGAAAAGTTAAAGATCCCCATGGCTCACTAAGACTACGCAGGTTTTCCCACCGCTCAGTTGCCGGAACGAGACCGGCCTCTAGTGTTTCCTGAAGTTCTTGTAAAACCGCCACCACCTGCCCGATCGATTGATATTCTTTTCCAGAACTTAAAGAACTAAAAACATCTGAAAATTCAGCAGCGAGAACAGCTAAGCCAAGAACAAATGCAAGAATTGCCAGAAACCAACACACGCCGTGTCAATAAGCAAAAACAATTCCCGAAAAAAATAACTTGTACCAGCAAACACAGCCGAAAATCGTACTGCAAATGCGAAAAAAAGACTTAACGCATGGGGTCATGGGCTTTTCGGTTGGTCTATAAAAAACACCATCTCCCCCAAAAAACCAAGAACCTCCTGGACCTCTTTGACAAATTCGAAAGGGATTTGTAGCTCCAAATCCCTGTGTAAATCTTCCGGACGTCCATCAAGCGTGGAATAGCTGCAAATCCCTTCGTAAGACTCCAGAATGGCATAAACAAAAGCCGAATCTTCCTTTCGCACCCTTACCCTTTGAATTAACGCCGCATCAAGCATAGGAATCTTTTGCCGAAAATCTTGCCGAAAAGCCAGCATCAACTTATCCTTTAAGTATGCGCTTATACTCTTTGAACCCTGCGCTTCCGATTCTGTTGATCCCTCTGTTGGTAGTTAATTTCGCTTGTAGTTCTGCAAAGAAAAAAGCAGAAGCCGAAAAACAAACTGCAGCAGCGGAAAAACAGCTCGAAAAGCCCGATCCTAAAATCCAAGAACTTGAAGCCAAGCTCTCTTTCTTGTCCGATAAATTAGAAACAATGCGCGTGACGATCGACAATCTATCAAATAACCAAGAACCAAAAACATCGTCGGTCCCGATTCCATCGAGCGAATATATCGGAGACACGGTCCCGCCAACAAAAGCACCGAATGATCCCGATAAAGGATTTGTTAACGATAATGCGGTGAAAAATTATAGACAGGCTATTCTATTGTTTCAATCGCAAAAATATCCTGAAGCGGTGTTAGCGTTCTCCGCGTTTCTTGAACGCTTTGCTGATCACCCACTTGCAGGTTCTGCCCAATTCTATGTCGGCGAATCTTATTTTCGTCAGAATGAACACAAACTGGCCATACAGGAGTTTCAAAGAGTTCTGACTTCGTATGACAGAAGCTCTCATATTTCTTTGACTTTGAAGCAGATCGCAGCAGCCGAAGAAGCACTGAAACAAACGGCAGAAGCTGTAAAACATAAACAACTACTGACCTCGCTGTTTCCTCAATCGCCGGCAGCAAACAGTACTACTATAATTCCATCGAAAACAGATCCGCTTAGCGAAGAATCAAGCGAAGAACATCTTGGCGATGATCAAGCGAAGGAAAACCCAAGTACCGAAAAAATACGACATGCTGTAAATGAAGTTCTAACAAAAACTAATTCTGTTCCTGTGGTGGACGAACCACCACCAACAGCACCTCTTCCTTCGGAAATTGATACCCCGTCTGATGAAAATGAAACAAAGGATGTAACCAGTCACGAACTTGAATGATTACTGTAACTAGAAACACCTATCTTCTTTCCTTTTCGCTAATTGCACTTGGGCTAGTTGCAGCATCCGCTGCGTTCGCGGCTCCCACACGTTCTGCGGAAGAAGAAACTGCTTGGTTAGCCAGGAAGCTCACGCCGATATCTGATGAAGATTGGAAGCTTGTTGCCGGGCCTAAGACAACCGAACAGTACGAAATAGCTAAAGGTGATACTCTCTTTGACATTTCAAAGCGCCTTTTCGGAGATGCTAAGTATTGGCCGAAAATATGGGCTTTGAATAACCAAACAATCACTAACCCTCATCTCATCCGACCGGGTAATGTAATTGCTTTTCTTCCGGGCAGCGGTACTTCACTACCTGCCGTAGCTATTAACCAGTTACCCTCCAATGCCGAACCGATGACTGAAGAAAAACCAGCTCCAGCATCAAAACCGAAAAAACGAGCCCCTCGTTCTACCGAATGGCAGCTTCTGCCAAGACAGTCATGGGAGATGGTTCCTCTTTCTCTGCCGCCCGAGGTTGACGCAAACGGGTTTGATAAAAGCAATAAAATCCGATTCAAAACCATGGCAGGTCTTGAACTTGAGGC
>Ga0208375_1004193_pt1 | contig 11541 bp, 14 predicted proteins | sample RifOxyD1_FD_184038 | JGI IMG/M metagenome (GOLD analysis project Ga0208375, IMG submission 184038) | Soil microbial communities from Rifle, Colorado - Rifle Oxygen_injection D1 (SPAdes) | ecosystem: Environmental > Terrestrial > Deep subsurface > Rock core/Sediment | place: Rifle, Colorado... | reverse complement strand
AAACATTAAAACCTTGGAAATTTAAAATCGCCATGAAATCCCGATAGCGAGGATTCCATATCTGATTTTATTTTCTGATGTCCCATAATTGAATCCTTATCCACTTTATTATTCATAGCAAGAGATTCACTTTGCAGTTTCAAAATTTGTCCATTAATCCTTAGAATCTGATTAAGTGTATGTAAAATCTGGGCACTGGTTTCTGCTGTCATTCTGGCTGCTCCCTTGGGCGAAGCTTGCCTGGTTTGAATTGAAATTTTCAACGCATTTTCCTCCTGAAGTTTGCTATATTCTTTTGAAGCATTAACCATCTTTAAACTCTCCGCCACCGTCTGGTCATGAAGAATTTGCGTTGCTGACTCGGCGCTTTTAGGAATTTGTCCGTAGATTTTCTCAATAGTGCTCAGTGCATTTTGAAAACTTCCAAGATCATCAAGGATTCTTTCATCTTTTACTGGTAGTGAATTCATAAGTCCTATTGAGTTCTCCAACCCTTGATTAAGTAATCTTAAATATTCCCCTTGATTTTTGGCCTGATCAATCATCATTTTAAGTTGCTGATAACGCCTATAGTTTTCTTCCAAAATCTTGGCCAAATAAACAGCATTGGCCCATCCGGCCCCACCATCACCTAAAAATGCTTGAGAGTTATTAGAAATGAAAATAGTAAAAATGATCATCGCTACAATCCAAACCTTGATTGTTTTGATCATGATTTTTCCTTACTATTTGCAAGTATTTTTAAAATTTCCATTTTACCAAGATGAGGATTCTCTTTACACACATCATCGATCTTAGATTTATCATTTCCATCGCTAGTACATACCCAGTAGCTAAGCGGATCAGGGGTTAATCGTAGTACGGCCCTCTTCTCATCTTGCATAAAATAGAACTCCGAATACTTTCCTTTAACAATTTCTAAAGTTTTAATAACTGCCACCTCATTGTCATTTAAATCCATTGCCTCTTGAAAATCCTTCCAATCAATTTTTCTTTGTCTTAATACAAAAATGCTGGTGGTATTGGGGAAAATTGCATTTTTTATTTCCTGACTGGATAAAAAATCTTTATAGTTTTGACTGATACACCAAATTCCACCGTTGAATTTTCTAAATGTCCGGTATGCTTCCAAAGTAAAACTAAGGCCACTTTGGGTTTCAAACAACTTCCATGCCTCATCAATAATCAAAAGATAAGGCCTTCTTAAATCCTTGGCCGCCTCATTTTTAATAAAGTCGGTTAACAAAAGTAAAAAAACGTTTTGTAGATCAGGATAAGTATCAAGACCTTTGATTTCAATAGTAACTAAATCCTTACTTAGTTTAATATTGCTTTGCCCATCCAGCATTCGTCCGTAAGCAGTATCTCTTGTCCATGAGTAGAGAATTTCTGCATAGGATTTGATCGTCTGATTAGGATGCCTCTCCAACGTAGTTTTTAAATCACTAAGTGTTGGAAAACGATCCTTGCACTTTTCATAAGTGGTAAAGATTGACTCTTCCAGTAATGCTTTTTCTCTTTTGGGTAATCCCTTGGAATCATCTTCTCTAAGAATTGATTCCAGTGCCCCCAAAATAAGTTTTACTTTGGATGGTGAAGGTGTCTTTTCTCCTTCCTGAAGATCAAACATATTAAGGCAAATCTTGGAATTTAAATTTAAATCAATAAATTCACCATCGAGCACTTCGAGTAATCTTTCCGATGAAGCACCATTATCAATCCAGACAATTTTAGGTACGGGTGTTTGTCCGTAAAATTGAAGCATGAGCTGACAAATAGTAAAACTCTTTCCGGCCCCTGAACCACCAAAGATAAGTCCATTCCAGTTGGGAAGTTCTTTGGCAAATGGATCAATGGCAAAAAGAACACTATCCCTGTTAGGTAATAAACAAACTGGGTTTTGATTTCCCCGCCAATAATCAAAAATAGGTGTCAAATGGGAAGCATTACTGGATTTCATTTTCATAAAGCGTCCCCCTTCACAAGCTCCCGGCGCATTTTTTAAAAAAAGCTCCATGGTGGGAAGAGTTTCGATGATGCCTTCACTTCCACCCATTTGTCTTAAGAGTTTTAATATTTCATCTCCTTGTTGATCCAAATCGTCTTTATCCTCTGAACTGATATAAGCGACAATTTCCATAGAGATGAGTTTTTCTGAACCCTCCAATAACTCCTTGATCAACTCTTCAATATGGCCTAGTTTGGATTCGGATTCCAAATCGGACATATTATTATTACCTGTGGCCATGCTATGAGTGATTCGCCTTTGTAATTGCAATTTTTCCGCTTCTCGTTTTTGATCCAGAATGTGCATCGTTTGAATAATCTGGTAATGAAATGGGGCCTTGGTTAAACATTCGGCCATTGCCGCTTGGGTTTGTCCTTCCGGCAAAGTTTTCAGCGTTATGGCCTGAATGTAAGTATCTCCGATTTTAACTGCCTCTTTTTCTACAATAATATCACTCATTGCCACCTGTGCAGAAAAACTGGGAGCAAAAACATCTGATTCATTCCGCAGTGTTGGCAGGCCAATTCGCTCTCTCCTTTTTGGATTCAGGTAATCAAAAACAATTTCAAACCACTCGTCACTTTGAAGTCTGATTGGGTTTAGTCCCATCTGCCGAAGAGATGAATCAATTGCCCGGGCCTGTCTTTCAAATCCAAGGAGATGATTATCAAAATGGTCAAACGCCAAGGTTTGATAAGAAACTTCTTTTTGCCAAAATTTTCGTCTGGTAAATTTAGTAGCGCCACTTCGTATAAAAAAATAAAGTTCCGGGTTGTAAAACTCCTTATTCTTAAAAATCGTTTCTAATTGTTGGAAGCGAAAAAAAGCAACATCCTTGTAAACAGGCAACGCCTTTTCACTTAAACCTTTATGCTTTTTAATAATTTCCAAGACATCAAATCCCAGTTTATAAAAAATCTGAAACTTAAATCCTTCTTCGCAAGAGATCATCATGGTTTCCAACTTTTGGGTGAGTGAATTTATCTGTTCATCAGAGGCAGAAGAGATATCCGCCCCCTTGATTTTAAATCCTACTCCCAGTGAACCATCCTTAAACACCATGACATCACCGTGAAAATGCCAATAAGGAAGCTTATCAACTAAAGCATTATTACTCATAGATTCTACCTTTTCTTAAAGTTTCAAATTCCCCTTCGTTACCCGATGACAAATATCCCGGTTCAATATGATATTTAATAAAATGAATCAGGTAATTATCAGGTTTATTTCTTTTAATGAAATACAAGATAGCCGCTATACAAAGAGGAACGACAAAAACCATGATCGTTCCCATAGCTGACTGTCCAAAAATTAAATTCATAATCGCCGCAAGTAGAAGAACAAAAAGGAGATCGTGAACCTCCAGGCCCACGATCTTCATCTTTGAATCTAAGCGACGATGAACGGATGAAGTGTTTAAACTCAACTATTGCCCCGCCGCCGATTGAAACCAACTGATAATGTGAGGGGCCAAAAATCCAACGATACTACACACAATCACCATGATTATTCTTCCCTTGGCCGCACCATCACCAGTTAATGCAAGGATAACCGCATACACTAGGCCTAAAACACTAACTAAAGGCAGTACCACCGTAATAAGTTTAGTAGTGAGTCCTTGCATTTTTGATTCAAAGCCACCACCAAATTGTGCAAACGCCATTTCAGGCATAAAGGCCGCAATGATTACAATTGCCAAAATCAAACACACACTCATAAGTGATTCCCTATTCATTGTTACTCATCCCCAAAACAAGAGTTTTACTAAAAGGGCCAAAGTCGATAAATATATCACCGTCAGTTTCCTTGGAAGAATATCCAACTCCTACAACTTTTCTTTGATGAAATTTTCCATCCTTCTTAATCACCACTTCTGCACGATATTCAACCATTTCATTTTGCGCACCAGTGGGACGCAGATAATATTGAGTATCAGGATTGATATCGAGTTTAAGTCGATACTCCCCAAAACTTTCATCATAAAAGGCCACTCCCGCTGGTATGTTTCGTTTACTTTGTTTATCAAACCACCATAAAAGTTGAGGCCTTGTTTGTTTAATTTGTTCGTTCATAATTTTCTCCAAATAATTTTTTACTGCTCACCCAATATTCCTTCCACCACTTATCTATGCTACATTTGCCTCCGATATATATTCGTTTCCTTCAATTGAATTTATAAAATCCAAATCATTCGTTAACTTATGTTTCAATCTTTCCAACGCTGATGCCAAAAGCATTTTTACTTTAACCAATGAAAGGGACAACGATTTGGAAATTTCTTCTTCGCAAAGACCTTTCCAAAATTTAAGATAAACAACTGCCAATTCTCCGTTTGGAAGATTAGACACATGCGCTCTTACAACCTTTGTTTTTTTTCGCTTAAGTTCCCTAGAAAGTGAAAATTCATTAACAACAGTTCCGGTTTCTCGCAGATATTCTAAGTACACTTTTTTATCCAATTCTTTTTCAATAAATCTTGGGGTATAAACTATTTCATTTGCTTTCATTGCCAAAACCTCCTAAAAGACGAGTAATGATCTCCTTGCATCCTATACAAGTGATAATCAGGAATTCCTTGTGAATCTTCTTCTGGCATATCACTTTGAAGATAATTGCCAATCGCTATCAAAACTTTTTTGATCTTTTTAAATGGAACAATAAAAATGTAAATTATTCGACCAATCTTTTTTATACTCATGAATTCCTCCTCACAGTATTTTTTTGTTTGCCTTCTTGTGAGGATGTATTTCATGAATGGTGCCAACTGTGCCATCAACGATGATTCAAATAATTTCGGGGGGTTTAATCAATTCAACGTAAAAAATAATAGTAGCCGTAATAGTAGCGCTACTATTATGAAATGGTAGCGCTACTATTTTATAGTATAAACATACTCTGATATGTAGGTGCATAGCTTTAATGGGAGTCATAAACATTTTTATTTAAAAACCTCGGACGTGAACTTTATAGACGTAAAAATAATTTAATAATGTTAATATTATAATTCGAGTACTCATATAAATAATGCATGAGCAATTTGATTTAATCAGGAGCTAAATATGCAAACATATAATCCCAAAAGTCTTGGCTACACAAATTATACACGATCAAATCAACCATCACCTTTTAAGGAATATGATAAATCAGATTCTTCCATTTGCTGGATTGACATGCTGGGAATGAGAGGGTTAAACCATACTCAAATACTAACTGCGGTTTATACAGCACTAATTTCTGCATCAGAAGCATCATGTGTTGGCTCCATTGACTCTAATGGAAAATTATTTGGAACTCCTAATAGTGCGATACAGTTTTCATTAGTGGGAGATGCACTTGTTCTTACGGAAAAGGATTTGCCCGAAGCTAGAGCAGCTGCCAAATTGGCATTCTTCTACAGAGTCAACATATTATCTCGCTTATTGCATGAGCGTGGCTACGTTCACAGAGGCGTTATCACAACTGGAGGTATAAAGTGTTTTGAGTTTGAAGGATCAACAATCATTACAGGAGAAGGTGTTGTTAAAGCGGTAAAGTTAGAATCAAAGCTCAAAACAGCAGGACTATTTTACGATGATACATGGACATATTTCATTCTAGAGAGACAACAACAGATTGATAATCAAAACTTTGTTGTTCCATTTAATCAAATTCCAAATTGGAATCAAAACGTTTCCGCAGCTAGTCTTGCTGGAGTATGTTTTAGCCAATTTGAAGGTTGGAAATACTGGAAAGATGCTATCACAAATGGAGACCATACAATTGATAAAATTTCAAATGCTCAGTTATTGATCGATACTCTTAAAAACCAATTTAACTTACCATGAGATAATTTATTTTTTTGCAACTTTCCTAACTATGTTTCTTATCAAGTATGTTATTTTCTCTTTCCTAGTTAACGATTTATTAGTTTCATCAACCAAAAATTCCAAGAAAGAACATTGTCTTAACTCTAGTTGGTTGATATATATTTTAAATTCATCAGAAATTGTTTTGATGCCAGGATTCACTATGAGCATTCTTCTTTCCGGCGTAAATGCCAACCATTCTTTTAAAATTTGATTTATATGAACATCTGCAAATCCGTATCCAACAACAACAAGATCAGATACAAAATTTAAATTTTGTCTAAAAATAGGCAGAATCTCCTCAGGCATATTTTGACCTACTTTAGTTTTAAATTTATGCATTCCAGACAATATCGATCTCCTTAAAAATTGCATTTCTCCTTGATCATCTTCAAAAGTAATTTCATTTGTCGTTTTTACGTTAGAGGCATTGGTTAACCTTTCATTGAGATCTTTCAAAAGATTAAGGATTTGAAAATGATCATTACAATGATCTAAATCTAGTTTTATATACTGCTTATTATCGTTAAACAGAAAAATATCAAGGGCACCATGCAACTTTAGTAAGTTTATTCCTCTATCATTTAACTTGGAATAAAAGTTCATTGGCTTTTTGTTAAAATCTTTCGTTTCATAAGTATTAAATTTTATTCTTCCCTCTGGGATTCCACTAGAGTTTCGCAGCGGGAAGTTTAAGTCATTATTACAAAATCCTGTTTTATAAGGAATTTTGTAATGGATAGCTAACATTTCAACATTAAGATCGTGATTTGTAGTAAAAATCCAAAAAGGATAATCTGTTGAAACAAAATCACTAAATCTATAATATAGATCGAGAGTACCGGAAATATATTTAGAATTTTTGCACTGTCTTTCTTGCAATAAGATATATATGAGTTCATTTAACCACGCGACCATTCCCCATAAGTCTTGATATAGATCGTTATCGCCTCTTGTTCTGTTCGCCTCAACTTCTAATGCACCAATAATTTGCTCATAATGTAGTTCTTTCGAAAGCAAAAGTCGCTTGGTAAAATCAATAGTTTCAGGCCGTTTTCCTCCTCCTTGTTGTTTCCAACCGACATTAATTTGATCTAATTTTTCAGGAGTTAACCAATTACGTATTTCTTTTGTCAATTGCCATACCAATGGCATGCCAAAATCATACGAAGCTCCTGCTCCTAAAAACAATCCTTTTCTTTTGCTCATTACTTTCTTGTCCTCACCTATACAACCTTGCTTTCAAACTTATAGTTCATTTCAGGAGATTGTATAAACTGAATTGGGCCAATTCTGAGATGTTTATCATCAAATAAAGCAAAGTTTCTACCATCACATTGTGAACTTTTATATTTTATTCCATCATATCCACATACTTTTATATATTCACAAACATATTGAGCGGGTAAATAATCAAGATATGGATCATTCGGATCAGGCAGCTTAGATATTTCTTCAATTAATTCACGCATAAATTTTCTTAGAACGTAAATTGATTTCAGTTTTTTCCCATATTGAAATGGACTTTCAAGAAATGGATTACTTAAATCTACAATTTTAAGATTCTGTGTAGTCGAAAATATCCCAACAGTAACATTTTCATTCTTCAAAGGTCTTAATTCATGAATTACAGTTTTTATGCTATCAGCACAATAAAAATAACTAATACCTTTTGGATTCATTCTACCAACATTTGCTTTATGAGAAGGTGGTTTTAACAGCTTATCCGCAACAAAAGGTGTTATACAAGCTGCTTTTCTCCCGCGATATGTAATAAAACCTTTTTTTAGGATCAATTCATTTGCTTGGAGTAAATATTTTAATTTATCAAGATTAAGTTTTTTCGGAAAAAACCTATTCTCGTTTCTAATTTCGTCACAGAAATATTTCCATTCATACATAGATACATTCATTACATCTTCTTCATGGTCATACCAGTCTGCTTCAATTTCTACAGCACTATGAAGAAAATCATAGGTTTCTCCATCATGAGAATAAACATGATACATCATATTTATAATTTTTTGGGCAACATCATAATTGTCAAAAATATCCCAATCATCAACAAGTTTGTTCCATATCATGTTATCCCAATGTTCATAGCCATCCCCTTTGAGCATTGGTAGTGGCATAAAATTTTCTACTGTGCTGTACATCCAAATCAAAGGATCAAAAAGATCAGTTAATTTCCCTGCATCAATGGCATATAAAGGACCTAAATCATTATCGCTACCACACACAGAACACTTTTCAATTTCTTCTCCATTTTGTTGTATGAAATTAACCAAATAAATATCAGTGAAGCATGATTCACAAACAGCATTATCTATATCTATGGCCATAATTTCCCTCATTATATTAATTTAATTACCTTATCTTTGATAAGCAACACTCAATTCCTTGCATTTTTAGCTGGTTCATTCATACACATTTCCGTGTCTTTCAACACTTGTTGTTTCTTTTGTAATCAGATGTTTTAAATTTTTTGCCATATCCCACAAAGCGTTTACTTCCCTTATCTTAAAATCAATTTTAACACTAAACTATCCAACTAATAAATTTTGTTCTGTCCTCTTTCTCCAAAAATAAAGTGATGAAGACATCACCCAAATCGAAATATTTATCGGGTTTATCATAGCCAGCCCTAACTCCGCGATTCCATATCCCAAATACATCGGATGTTTGATCCATTTATAAATCCCCGATGAAACATATTCTCTTTGGGCCGGAGAAATTCCAAGGGAAGTTCCTAACTCTATTGTGGCCAAAGTTACTATTGAAAAACCCACAATTGCTAAAAGGTCAGATGCTAGTAGCAGAGCTTTTATGTCAACAGTCGGTGGTAGATAGATTAAAGGCATAGCTGTAGAAACATAGGACATAATCGAGACAAGATGCCCTGCTTTTAATTTGGCAGGGGTTCTTTTCATGAAAAAATATCCAGCTAGAAAATCTCGAAGGGCCAGGAGTAAAAAGAAAATAAGATGGGTTTGATGCCAGCGAAAAATAGCGATGGCACCAAAGCCAACCATTAAAATTAATCCAAAATATTTTCCTGAGTCACGCTTCATTAAATGCCAGGCCCTGCGCATTTAGTAACGAACTGACCACCCTCTAAAAATTTCTTCTGTGCTTCTTTACCGCCAACCGCTTCAAGATATTTAAGCATATGGGAAATCAAAGCAGCTTGAAATTCATTTTCGTCTTTTATTATCGGAAATTCATTTTGATTTTCTCCGGCAATATCTGCGAATGATTCACTGCCTTCCTTTACTAGTTCTTTAAGCTCAAGCAACTTTTTAATACTTTGTTCTTCTTTTTTAATTTCGGCGTTATTACAATCAACCGCATATACATAAACAGTCTGCACCAAGGCAGCTAGCGCCAGAACAACAGTTATAACTCTCATGAATCTTTTCATAAAATCCCCCCTCGGTTATTTATAAATGATTTAATTATATTGGCAGTCTCTTTCGGCCTGTCAAAATGGACGAAGTGACCAGCCTGTTTAATCTCTTGAAATGGAAAATTTCCCATTTCACTATCAATTTTTAAAATTTTGGCAGGAAGTAGTTGATCCTCGCTTCCTGCAATAAATATTTTTTTTATGGATGAATTTTTAATTTCAGCTAGAAGATGCTCTTTCTGGGCAGCTTCTTCGATTGCTTCCAAATTACTTTTTACACACACCGAATCATTAAGAAGCATTTTTCTACCACAATCAATATTGTTTTTTGCAAAATATAAAGGTGCATAACTGGCAAACCATTTCCTGTAAACTTCATCTGAAGGATTATCGTCAAATTGCTTATCCAATGTCATCTGTTCATCAGTTTTATTATTTTTATAATTATTTAGCACCTCAATAAAACTTTGAGATGAAAAAGGTGTAGCAATACAGATAATTCCTTTTATTCTTTTAGGTGATTTCAAGGCCACATCAACCACTTGAATTCCACCAAATGAGTGGCCACACAAATAGACCTCTTCAAATTTTTCCACTTCAGTTAGTAACTCACTTAGCTGATGATTGTAGGAAAGATTGCTCACTACTTTGTCACCATACGTCCCCGTTGGATAATAAAAGTAAACATTAATGTCAGATAAATACTCTTTCATGGCATCGAACGAAACCGGACTAAGGCCTGGCCCTCCGGGAATGAGCAAAAGATTGGGAGCTGATTTTTTTAAAGTTGTTTTAATTTCTATTTTGGCCATTACGTCCTCTCTTAACTTTGTCTGACAGGAGGTCTTCCCGCACCGTTATTTTGCACGATATCTGCAATATCAAATTTTTTAATCCACTTGTGAAGTGTTGTTTTATGTATTTCAAGAAAACTGGCAGCGGTTGTTCTATTACCGTCAGCATTGTTTAACGCTTCGATAACTTCCTCTTTAGTATAGACTTTTGCATCAGAGGTCACTTCATTGCTGATATTTCCAATATTAAGTGCCAATTTTACGGTATCAGAATCAAGACATCTGCGCTTTGAAAAAACAACAGCTCGCTCAATAACATTTCTAAGCTCCCGAACATTTCCAGGCCAATTATATTTTTTCAAAATATCCAACCCAACCGAATCAATTCTAAAAAACTCTCCGTGAGTAATTTCTTCCACAAATAATCTGGTATAAAACTCAATATCTTCAGGTCGTTTTCTAAGCGGAGGGATCACAAATGTAAAAGTGTTTAACCTCTGATATAAATCAAGACGAAATTCACCATTTTTAATCATCTCCAGCAAATTACGATGAGTAGCTGCTACAAAACGAAGATCAATTTTTTTAGGAGCAAGGCCACCAACTCTTAGAATTTCTTTTTCTTGAATTACTCTTAAAAGCTTGGCCTGGAGGGCAGCACTACAATCACCAATCTCATCAAGAAAGAAAACTCCATTTTGAGCTGTCTCTAATAATCCAACCTTATCAGCGATTGCCCCTGTAAATGATCCTTTATCATGTCCAAAAAGCTCACTTTCCGCAGTCTCTTTGGGAATGCTTGCCATATTCGCCGCAACCAGTTTTTTATTCATCTTCGAGGCAATATACCTGGCCAGATATTCTTTTCCAGTTCCCGATTCACCTAAAATTAAAATAGGGGCCAAGCTACTGGATTCCAAAACTTGATCAACATTGTGAAGTAATTTTTTTAAAAGCGGAGAATCTGTTTTAAAAGTAAAGTTTTCGTTTATAGCCGAACTTCTTTTCTTAGCCTGGGCCTGCGTAATAGCGCTACGAATTGCCATTTCAGAATCCTCATCCTTGGTGATAAAATCTACAAGGGAGCGTCTAGTCGCTTCAACCACCCGTTTAGTGTCATGATCACTACTTAAAACAATAATAAAGACTTCTGGCATATGATCTTGAATAAAATCGATCAAGCTTATTCCATCCTGACTTTGTCCCTCAAAATTCAAATCAACCACCGCAACATCAACCGCTATGCTTCGTAAAATATTTTTTGCTTCTTTTACACTGTTTGCAATCTCAATTTGATAATCATCACTTAAAAGATATCTATTGGTTTCCAATATATCCCGGTCATCATCTGTCAGGAGAATAATTGGTTTACTCATACGATGTCCCCTTGTAATTGAATTTCAAAACAAGCTCCGCCCAGAGTCGAATTTTGATAAATAATTTTTCCTGCATGTGATCTAATAATATGATTAGCACTGGCAAGTCCAA
>Ga0208375_1004192_pt1 | contig 11548 bp, 16 predicted proteins | sample RifOxyD1_FD_184038 | JGI IMG/M metagenome (GOLD analysis project Ga0208375, IMG submission 184038) | Soil microbial communities from Rifle, Colorado - Rifle Oxygen_injection D1 (SPAdes) | ecosystem: Environmental > Terrestrial > Deep subsurface > Rock core/Sediment | place: Rifle, Colorado... | reverse complement strand
TTTGCATTTACAGGCGTGCTTGGAGGCTGCAAGAAAAATAATCCCTGTACTCCTGGCATGACACAAGAACAATGTGATGCCGTGCAGGGCAAAGGCGGGGCCCCCGCTGCTTCGGCTGATTCTGCCGTAGCGGCGGAAGCCACTCCAGCGCCCGAACCCACTGTTGAAGCTCCTGCGACCTATGCGATACCGGTTGCGGTAACGGGCCTGGATGGCGGTATACTGGTTCTTGAAAACCATGGTGCTGATTTTTTGACAGTCACGCAAAACGGCACGTTCGAATTTCCAACGGTTGTTGAAGACGAGGATGAATATCTGGTCGAAGTACTCGCCAATCCGGACAATCCTTCCCAGACCTGTACGGTGACAAACGGGCATGGACATGTAGCCGGCGCTTCGCCGACAGGCATTTCGGTAAACTGCGAGAGAAACTGCACGATAAGTCACGAAGTGGAGCAGGCTTCATACAACCAGACGACGGCATATTTCGCGCCAAGCGACCTTTTCCAGAAGGGCTGTCAAAGCATCACGTTCGCACAGGAAACAACGCTTGAAAATTTCTCGATCCTGATGCGAAAATCCACGGCGGGCTCGACAACCGGCACGGTGATTGTTTATACGGACGTGCCAGGCAGCTACGACTGCGAGGCCGGCTCGGTGGTTGCTTCAACCAGCACTGCAACCTACGCTGCATCAGAACAGTGGGTGAAATTCAGCTTTGCTGAAACACCAGTGCTCGCAGCAGGAGTGTACAAGGTTGTCTTCACGCCCGAAGCCAAGACGTATGTGTACGCAAGCAATCTCAACCCATACGCCGGCGGCTGTGAATATCTCAAAATGTGGATCAATCCGAACTACGTCTGGAACAGAACAGCCGGTCCGTGCGCATGGGACATGGCTTTCAGGGTCAATTCTCGAAACTCCTGTGAATAAGCATGGAGAAACAGAGGCACGCATCATGGCGGGGCCGCGCACCAGCAAGGTGCGCGGCCTGCGTTATTTATATTCCAAAAATCAAAAAGCTACGGTCCTGGTTTCCAGTTTTTACATTTGTGTATGGCAGAAGATGGTATATTCGCGCCGGAGTTGCGCGGAAAACAGTGTTTTTCGCAGCCATAAACCCCGTCATTCGTGCTGGTATTGTGATCTGCCGCCTCAAGCTGCGGGTTCAGTTCCGCCGCATGAATGGTTTCATGGAAAATGGTCGGGGCCAGTTCGGATGGAGTTATTCCGCTGTTGGTCATGGGATTGTGTCCAACGAGATAAACAACCTGCGGGGTTGATTTCGAATAAAACGCGGCTCTATGACTTGCAAGGTTTTGTTTGATTTCATTCTGCTCCTCCCCGGAAAATTCAAGTACCTGCAATTCCCTGTCGATATCCTGCTCGTTCAAGCATTTGATCAAGGGACGTTTTTCCATGATTTTCTGCGCCAGTGCCAGCGCCAGCTGGACATTGAATGAGTGAAGACATTTCACAACAGCATTTGTGGATGCTTCGGCTGCCTTGACGATCACATCCAGTCTGCCGGTGTTTGAACAGGTTTTGAGGTCCACCCTGTAACCGCTTTCCAGAAAAAGCATATTGTCCCTGGTATTCTTGCAGGTGATCCTCTGGATTTTTTGCAGATTTCCGATGAATCTGCCGGCATCCTTGTTGAGAAGATCCTGGTGGGCCCGCTCGCATTCCTGGCATTGTTTGCCCTTCATTGAAAGGCATTCAAAGTATTTGTCAGCCGGAGCAGGGTTCGGCAGTCCGTGGCCGTTGTTGAAATAAAAGATGGTTTCAAATCCCTGTTTTCCGGGTATCCAGACTCCTCCGGATTTTTTGAACAAGCTTACTCGTGCCTTTGCGCCTCCTGAAAATTCCCAGAGCGCCCGGTTGTCAAATGGTCCGGCATCCTTTGATGAACTCCAAAAAATTTCTTTTGACACCAGTTTTTGCTTGCCTGCCTTAAAATTCAGATTTTCTTTTCTGGAGAGGCCACCGTTGTGTCTGAAAAACCTGTATTCTATGGCTACACCTTCTGAAAAACTCACTTCGACATCGGCCCTGCCGTCGTGGTTGTTGTCGTATCGGATACGTTTGAGAATGCCATGATCCTCATATTCCCTCCAAACGTCAGTTTTTCCATCGCCGTCCATGTCGACCTCGGGCAGGTACGTGTAAACAAGATCCTCAATATCCGCCCATGCCGACGGGGTTGAAAAAAAAAGTGCAAACACAACAGAAAGCAGGATATTTCTCATTCTTTACCCTCGATTGAAATCATATCCATCACCAAGGGGAATACAACCATGGTTTATTTGTTCTGTTTTTGTCTATCGATCATATACGGGTATTTGCTGGCTGGCGGTTTTTTTGTTTTTGGTGTGAGGGGAGATGGTGATGGACGAGGTGATTGTCTGTTTTCTCTATTTTGTTTTGCTGCGGAGTTGTTCGAGCTGCCTTGGTTGTTTTGCGTGTTACCCTGCGTGTTGTTCTGCGTATTGCTCTGCGTATTGCCGGAATTTCCTGCATTGCCGTTGTTGGTTGCATTGCTTGCGCCCTGCTTGGTGGCGGGAGTGCGCCCTGCGGGCTGGGTAGAGGAGGTGGAGTTTTCCATATTCTGGCTTGCGGCGGTCTCTTGTGCCGGCGAGTCGGACGTACAAATGCCCATGACCTGCGCACCGGACGAGTCAGTGCTGAAGCAGGTCTTGAAGTTTCTGGTCACCGGGACCAGGGGTTTATAGAATTCTTGTTGAATGCGCACACCGCTGCCCAAGCCACCATTGGCGTAGGCGTCCGCACCGGAGATAGCAAGCAGGCCCGCTATCCCGAGTAATGCGGTCAGTATTTGCGCACCGCGTAAACGCGAGGTCATACTACCCCTTTCACTCGAACGAACGGTTTTTTTTAGAAAAACTTAAAGAATTCGAATAGTTGACCTAAATACTTTGAAATGTTTGCAGACAAGTCGAGTAAACGGGCTGTTTTGGTAAGCATTGGCGCTTTTTAGACGCGTTGTTTCTTGGACGAAAACAGGGGGAAGGTCAAAACCATTAATGCCGGTAACTTAATTCTTGGCGTAAGTATTAGCCGACACAAAAAGGGACTTCTTATATCATGCCGGATACAGGTCGAACTCAATCGTATATTGGATTTTCAAGTAGCAGAAAATTACGACTTGAAGGCACTTATAAAAGAAAGCCATTTCGATAAAAAAGGCAAATTCAAAGGACTTACTTTTAAAAAAGGCATTGCTGGCTGCAACAAATATGTCCGGAAGTTTCTCGAAAATATTCCTCGATGTCAGAAACAATGAAAAACTTGGCAACCTGAAAGACCGAATGTCTTTCAGGGTTTATTTGATTGGTGCGTGGAGGGTGTTCGAACCCCCACGCCATTGCGGAATACGTTCGAGGCAGATAACCGATTATCTAGGCGGCAATTTTCTGTTCCATTTTATTGTAATCAAGCACGAGCTTTTTAGGAGCCTTTTTGTCGCCAAGAAGTGATTCGAACGAAGCAATCAGTTTTATTTCAAAAAGTCCGGCCATGAGTGCTCGGAATGCTACTTCGTTCACCGGATCAAGCCGTCTGGTTTTGTTGCGCTCCCATTTCAAAATAGCAACATCGCTATATCCAAGATGCGCTCCGACCTGCTTTTGTGACAAACCAAGGACGCTGCGCAAAAATAGTACCTCGGCGCCTCTTAGCGGCCTCCGCTGCGTAATGAGCGCAGTTGCAATCATTCGTTCAATTTTCTTAAGCACTTCGGCGTCAGTTCCGCGGCCGTATTTGCTGCTTTCTACATATGGCACGCTGTGTATCTCGACATAATCAAGATTCATGAATCCTTTTAATGTGCGGTTCATTTGATCAACTCCTTTTCGCGCCGGGTGAGTTTGCGCTTGAAAATGGTAATCACCCAAACGCCGTTGTCCATGACAGCCGTGAATCCACCTGTCTTCTGGTCATCCAGAAAACCGATAAACCAGTAGGTTTGCTGGTTTTCCTGCCACTTCCATTCAAGAACCGTCCTTGCAATGTTGATTACATTCAAGCGCGACAGCATCCGTTCGCTGCCGCGCTTGACGGCGTGATCCCTGAGCGTGAAGCGGTTGGCCTTTATTGCTTCAAGTATCGCTTTGGCTTCGCGGCCTCTGTCCATGTACTTAATACTAACTCAGTTAGTATTGGTTTGTAAAGAGCTGATTTTTGCGGCGGGAACTATCTTGCGTCCGCCAAGCATCACCAAACACTTTGTTTGGCATTTAATTGACAAGTCAGGTCATCCAAATATATGAACGTCACCAAGATGAATCGGCTGACATACAGGGACATTCTTTCAAAGGAGTTTGAGGCACGCTCGGGGCGTAACAGCAAGTCATGAAGACCTGGAAAAACTTGTCCTTGACTGGTCATCATTAAATCATTCTGAAAACATCGATGGAATTTCTGGTGATTGGCTTCATGTGGTGAATTCAGATGGAAAGGGCTCATATCATGGAAGTTGGGACGGGTTGGATGATTTCAAAAGCATATCCCAAATTGATGCCGGCTATTTTTATAATCACATCCACCTTGAGTTCAACAGGGCTTCTGGAAACATCACCGGGACAAATAAGTACCTGAAATATTCTTATCTGGATCGATCACAGTATAATGAAAAAACGTATTCTTCTAACGAACTCATAGTCGAAAATACGAATGAAGGCATCTGGCTATCCGAAAAAGGTGGAACGCCTGCATACTTCTGTAAATTCACCGGCAACTATCTTCTTGTCTGCTCTGTTAGAGGGCAGCTTAACGGAAATCTCCGTAACATGTTCGGCGGAACATTCCAGATCTACCGGAAAATGGCGTATTAGTATCAGCGAGGCCGAGAGCTGCGTTTCTGCATAGACCGCTGCGAGACAACCTTGTGTTTGAAGAGGGTCGAATTTCTTGTAACTGGCGACAAGCAGCATGACTGAATGCTGCCAAAGCACCACAAAAGTTGGGGCGGTATTTTTAATGATTGTGTAATTAATAACTTGTAAACAATAATGCGGGCTTGCTGCCGTCCGTGTTGCGACTGGTTTTGTTTGATTATGATGATTTTGGGTTGCTCATGTTAACTGGATGTTAACCCGGCGGCATGTATTATGGACGTATGCCGGAAAAACATTCAATATTTGAAAGCTATTTTGATTTGGCGGCATAAAAGTGTGTGGTAAAAAATGAATATGTCAGATGGTGAAATTGTAATTTACAGCGCGGGAAAAAAAACACGTAAATCCGATGATGCCTCCAGTGTTGAGGTCAGACTGTCTGGTGAGACGGTGTGGCTGACACAAAAGCAGATGGCAGAATTGTTTGATAAAACAACACCAACAATCAACGAGCACATTAAAAATGTCTTTAAAGAACGAGAGCTTAGGAGATATTCAGTTATTCGGAAATTCCGAATAACTGCGGCTGACGGAAAAATATACAATACCGAGCATTATAATCTCGATGTCATTATTTCTGTTGGATACCGGGTTAAATCAAAGCGCGGCACCCAGTTTCGCATATGGGCAAACAAGATTTTGAAAAATTTCCTTTTAAACGGTTACGCCATCAATAAAAACAGGCTCAAAACCCAAACCGGCAAAGTCAGGGAACTTGAAAAAACAATCCGGGTTTTAACTGCTGTTATTGACAGGAAGGAACTCAAAGCAGATGAGGCTGTTGGTCTTGTAAAAGTCATAAGAGATTATACATATGCTCTTGATTTGCTTGATCAGTATGATCATCAGAGAGTGGTCATAAGGGATACCCGTTGCAAAACCATTTTCAAGATATCATACGAAGATGCAAAAAAAGCCATCGAGCAGCTGCGCGGTCAGTTTTCAAAAAATGGCGAAACCGTCTCATTGTTCGGACTGGAAAAGGACGATTCGTTCCGTGGATCACTTTACAATGTTCATCAAACCTATGACGGCAGGGAACTTTACCCCAGTGTTGAGGAAAAGGCAGCAAATCTGCTTTATTTTCTCATCAAGAATCATTCCTTTATCGACGGCAACAAGAGGATAGGGGCTTTTTTGTTCATCTGGTTTCTTGAAAAGAACAATCTTCTTTACGCCAGGGACGGGCATAAACGAATTGAGGACAATGCGCTTGTTGCAATTTGTCTGATGATTGCGGAAAGCCGCCCTGAAGAGAAAGATACGATCGTCAAGGTGATCGTTAATCTAATCAATAAAAAGAACGGTTAGATAGCTGTGATGAAGACTGGCAGAAGGGGCATGAGCCACGTAAATTTCATTATCGAGCAGTTTAAAGATATCAAGTTTACCGCCGCTTATCTTACCGAGTTGTTCAAGGATAACGACAAAGGGGCTCAAGAAAGGATTCTTGTCGGATTGCATCGCATGTTGTTGCGCGTTTTTGCGATGCCACGTAAAATCGCGCATTTGCATGTAATTCACGGGGGTTTTGTCGTTTTCGCGGTTGGAATATGTATTGCTATATAGCAAATAAAGCTATATACTGAAAATGCGAGGTTGAGAATGGCTTGGAGTGTAGAGTTTGCCGGCAAGGCACAGAAACAGTACGACAAGCTGCCGCTTAAAATCCGATTGATTGTCGCGCTGTTAAGGGCCGAGCTGGAAACTGAAGGGCCTTCCCAACCGGAGTGGCGTCACTTCGGCAAGCTTAAAGGAAGCGTCGACTGCTATCATTGCCATCTTAGGGGCGGAAGACCGACTTAGGTGGCTTGCTGGCAGGTTAGAGACCGGAAAATCCAATTGATGGAGGTTTATTATGTCGGCTCCCATGAAAATGCCCCGTATTAGCCAGGTACCAATTATTATCTTGAACAAGCACTTCATGGTTCCGGCTCCGCGTGCAGCCGCGATCCTTGAGCTGGTGCGCGATTACAGGGTTGAAGAAGAGAAAATCGTACCTGCTGACGATGTATTAAAAGATGTTTACAAAAAATATGGCAAGGCGGGTGCTGTGATTCGTGGCTGCCGGGCACGCGATGGGATGACACAGATTGTGCTAGCCAAGAAGCTTGGCGTTACGCAGGGCGATCTTTCCAAGATGGAAAACGGCAAGCGTCCGGTCGGCAAGGCAATGGCCCGCAGGCTGGCAAAGGTGTTCAAAACTGATTACCGGATATTTTTATAGGGGTTGAATGAGCGGCAAATGGTTTGACGAAATCCGTGACAGCAACGGCAATGTCAGGGAACATTACCGGCAGATTTATGATTGTTGGCAATCCATAAAAAAAGCAGAGAGGAAGCGTCTTCACGACAAATCGGCCAGGCATTTGTCCGGTGATTATGCAGTAGATCCTCTGCCAAGAGTTATTATCCAAAGTGAATACCGTATGCTTCAGCGCGGGGTTGAGCAAAGGGCTCAAGCCATTCTTGCATTTCTCCATGATTATAGCAGTGGCGGCCGACGGTGGAAAAAGATCATTCCAACGGACACTTTGGATGCAATCATTGATCGACATCATACGACAAATGTTCTTGATAGATTGAATCCAAAGACAATCGCATTTCCGTATGGGCCGGACATCATACGTAGCATGAGTGGTCGCTGGTGCGTTTTAGAGGACAGCGCCGGTTATCTTGGTGGAATGGGTGATTTGCAGGCCGGTCATGAAGTCATGCTCCGGCTGGTACCCGGGTACGGCAGGGTTTTGCATTCACCCGGCGAATCCAAGCCTTTCAATGACCCACGCGATTTTTTTGAAAGACTGGCGCGTCATTTCCAGTCAAAAGCACGCAAGAAGAATGGCGTGGCTGCTTTGTATCTTCAGGCTTTCGAGCACGAACCCGACCACGAAACCAGAAGGCTTGCCGTAATATTTGAATCGCTTGGAATATCGGTTGTGGCGCAAGAGAGCAGTCAGCACAGGCTTGAAATAGTAGATTCCGGTATTTTTCTTCGTAGTGGCCGCAAAAAGGAGCGGATCGGTTACCTTGTACTGCGATCAGGGCCTGAGCACATGGATCGGCGCAGTCCTTCCTCCATACTGACAATCGATGCATCAAAGATTGGTCCTGAATTTGATTCCCGTATTTTGTGTGTAGCGAAGTGGCTTTCAAACACCACGCCGCTTGAAAATACTTTGCTGAAAAACCGTGCGCTGACAAATTTCAGCCCGGGCGTACAGTTTTTGAATGACAAGGCGTTTGGTCTTTTCGTGGATTCTCTTGTTGAGTTCTATCTCAAGGAAGTGCCTGTACTCGAAAGCATTCCTGCCCGTTTGATGGCCTACAGAAACAGGTGCGATGAGTGGGTATTGGATCGCACTTGTTTGCGGGATATCGTAAGAAGACGGGACCACTATGTCATCAAGAGGGTTGACGAGGATGGTGGCTCGGGAGTGTGGATCGGGCACAAGCAGACGCAGGAATCCCTTCGTCGTTTGTTGGACAAAATCCGCACCGAGCCGGAGAAGTATATTATTCAAAAATATGAGCATTTGTCGGTACTGGAAAACCGGATAGTTGATCTCAGGATTCATGCTCATGTCGATCAGGATGAAATCATTGTAAGCAATACACCGTGGGGCAGGGCAAACTGGCTCAACAATAATGGCAAGGTCAATATTGGATCAAATGGTTTTACGTCACCGGTTGTAGTGATGAGAAAATAATCTTCTTCGATACCGTTTCCTGAATCAGGCGTACCGAGCCCAGAACCCAAGCATACACATCCCCAATTTCTGACAGACTTCTTATTTTATCATCATTGCCCATGCCCATGCGTCTTAGATTGGTTCTTCGAGCCATCCTTGTTTGATGGGCCTTTCCATGGATCACCGGGAAGGGGTGCAAGGAGCACTGTTCGGACGTGTTCTCCTGCTGCATGGGCATTGAACGCCGGTGCTCCGATCGCGAGAAGAGGCGCCCAATCTGTCGTAAAGTAGTCGTCGCTTAGCTTTGCGGTGAGATTTGCCTCGAATTGAGCTCGCGTGATTTTCGCGCCGACGTGGGTCATGTAATGGTCAAAGCATTGGATGATCTTTTCCAGATCAAGACCGGGAAATCGATCAAGCGCTATTGCAAGGTCGAGCAGGTCGCGCCCCTTCTTTCGCTGATAAAGCGCGCGCAGCTTGGTTCCGAGGAGTTCTTCCAGCTGATAGGTGAGAAGGTTGGCTTCTCCGCTGAACCACTCGCTGCGAACTGCGAATTTTTTTCGAAGAGGCTGGAGGACGGTGAAATGTTCGTCCGTATTCGCCTCGATCTTGAGGCGCATGGTACGTGATGGCGCAATTTCGGAATCGAAGCGGTAGTACAAGGTCATCCGGTCCCGCTTGCGATCCCGTTTCGGAGTTCCGAGCCATGGGTCCAGATGTTTTCGGATCGCATCAAACGCCTGGCCTATAGGTTCTTGTCGGATTTGAACCAAGTCGATGTCTTCCGAATAACGGATCGGCGGATCAAAGAAAAGTTTTTGCATGGCGGTTCCGCCACGAAGTGCGAAAGCCTCTGTGAAAAACGGGTCCGAATAGAGTTCAACGATTGCCCGGGTCAGCACCAAATCCTGCTCAACATGGTGCATCTCGGCCCAGGGGGCGTGGTTTCGCCATTCATAAAGATAAGCCTGTGGAATCATATATCCGCCTCTACGATCTCATTGACGATTACGCGCCACTTCGAATCACGTTTGATGGAACTGCTTTTCCAGCCCGGACGCAGTGGAATATAATCCCATCGCTGTTTTTTAAGACAGCGGGTCAAGGAACCAGTCAGTTTTTCTGCGCCAACCTGATCCATGAGATAGCCGAGCCGTTGAATGTAAGAAGCCTTGGTGCTTGCCGCAATCCGGGCGAGCTTTTCAGGATCAATAACTTCGGAAAGTTCTGTCAGGACCGTTGCGATGTTATTTAGTCCGCCAGCTATCCGGGGATAGAGGAGGAGATCAATTGCTGTCGCTTCCGGAGTGGAAACCTGGATGTAACCTGACGGCGTTTTTACCGGCTGTACTGGCGTTTCCGCGAGCCGGTGTTTTGTCAGAAAGCGAATTCGCGTTCGGCCGGCCCGGATCATCGGCATCGGTTTCGTTGTGACGACTTGTAGTTCTTGAGTTGCCTGGTGAGCGGCTCCATGAAGAGCGGCTGCCGAAAGTACGCCGACGTAATAGGGTTGTTGACGGAATTTCATCAGCGCGTCGATATAATGAGTCGCGGGTAGCCCGCCGGATGCACGATACTCGGCTGGGACAACGGCATAGAATTCATTTACGACACGGATTACGCTTTTCTCGCGAATCAGACGATGCGCAGCTTTGTGAAAGGCATTATCCGAGATGTGAAGGGAAGTGATGGCTTCCTGTTTTGTGAATGTGTAGTGGCCGTGCCCCTGAAGGTCTTCAGTAAATCGAGCGAACGAACGAGGTCGAACCCTTTCCGATACCATTCCTAAAGTATGCCTTAATAGGGCCAATGTTGCAAACGGTATGGTTTTATATAATGGCCTTTGTGGGGCTGTTTTTTCAATTTATATCGAATCACCGTGCTGTATGTTGTCGATATTAAAGGTTTTATGTTAGCTCCTAAAAACAGCCAGCCCCCGTGATGCGAAGGCTGGCTGTAACGTCTGTAATGTCTGGAATATTACCAATATTTTTTATTGGCGAACGTATCCTTTAACGTGCGCGGAAAACTCCAGCGCGGCTTTTTTGAAGCCGGCCGGGCCTTGCGCATTATCTTTTCGCCTGTGAACGGGTTGAGCCCCTCACCGGCCTTGCGGGCAGCAACTTCCTTGCGGACGATTGCGCCGATTACCGGAAAACGGACGCGTTCACCGGCGGCAGCTTTTCTGGTTGCGGCGGTGAAAGTGTTTTCGATTGTTTGCTTCAGCTCAGACCTTTTGATGCGGACCTGACCGGTTTTGGTCATTGTTGCAATCTTCAAAATCTGTTCATGCAGTTCGTTGATCAAATGAAACTTCTTCTTTGCCATTGGGAATTACCCCTCCTTTTGTAGAAGAAGGTAGGGGGTCATTCTGCGTTCTGCAAGCATAATTTCCCAACACAGTATGGCTGAACCCGGGATTTCAGACTAATTTGTATTATGCGGCGCCCTGGGCCGGACAGCTGTGCGCATTCTTCACTTTTGTGAGAGAATATATGGGGGACGGTATGATCAAGTCAGTCTTGTCATCGTTGGTTTTACTGATGTGCACTCCGGCAGTGGCGGTGGAAATCTATTTTTCGCCGGGCCGGGCCTGTGAAAATCAAATAGTACGCGCCATCAATGATTCCAAGAGCAATATGGTTGTGGCGGTATACAGCATAAACAACCCACGCATTGTGGATGCACTCAAATCTGCGCATAGCCGCGGCGTTAAAATGCGGATTCTTACTGACCGCGTGCAGGCCGCTGGCCGGTCGTCCCGCGTACTCGAGTTGGTGAGCGCCGGGCTTGATATACGTGTCCACTCAAAACATAAAATCGAACATAACAAATTCGGAGTGACCCAACTCCGCCGGCCCAAGGGCCGGGGCCTCTGGGGTCCAAGCTCCGGTTATTCCCTTCGCTTGCGCTTCGGGAATAGCTCCGCTTGGACGGGCC
>Ga0208375_1004191_pt1 | contig 11548 bp, 9 predicted proteins | sample RifOxyD1_FD_184038 | JGI IMG/M metagenome (GOLD analysis project Ga0208375, IMG submission 184038) | Soil microbial communities from Rifle, Colorado - Rifle Oxygen_injection D1 (SPAdes) | ecosystem: Environmental > Terrestrial > Deep subsurface > Rock core/Sediment | place: Rifle, Colorado... | reverse complement strand
ATTATAGATCCCAAATAAGATTCAGCTTGGAGAGTCCGCCGGCCGGCGGATCAATGAGCAGTGGTATAGAGGGCATTTTGTACATAATGGGAGGGCTCGGACGAGAACCGGAATGTGCCGTATCTGACCAATCTTATCGCGGAATGTTGAAACATGGGAATACGAATACCTTAAAAACAAAATTAGGATTGTGATTAAGCGGAGGGGTGGAGTGGCTACTTTCGGGATTTACGGAGCTCGACGGAGCGAGTAAAAGGCGAAATTATAGCAAGAATTTACGGCGTGCCCGAAATAGTCACTCTATCCCGAGCACTGAAATTATAAAAAGTTTTGGGTTGATTTAATTGCTTGGTTGGAGGAGTCTACCCAGTTTATTTCTTTGTTGCGTTTGAACCAAGTCATCTGGCGCTTGGAGTACTTGATAATTTCTCTCAAAAGTTTTTGGTAATATTCTGTTTTTTTGAATTCTTTAGGAGTTTGTAATTTGGGTTTTGTAATTTTAAGCCACAACGATATCTGTCGATACTCAAGACCAAAATTAAACAATCGGTGGTAACCGGCCCCGCTTTTAATAAGTTTTTGAACTTCCTTTATCATTCCGTCTTCTAATCTTGAATCAAGACGGAGTTTTATCCGTTCCGCCAGCTTCTTTTGAGGCCATTTAACGCCAAGCCACAAAAGCGAATATTTAGAATTAAGCTTTTCGTATTTAGTATTTAGAACGGGAATGGGTGTGCCGATGGCAGAGATTATTTCTAAAGCGCGGATAAGGCGGCGTTTGTTATGCGAGTCGATGGTTTTTGCTCGAGTGGGGTCTAATTTTTTAAGTTTGGCAAATAACTCTTCGACTGTTTTTTTCTCAAGTTCTTTGCGGAGTTTTTTATTGGGCGGAACTTCCGGCAGGTTTAAATTTCTCACCAAGGCGTCAATGTAAAATCCGGTTCCGCCGACAATAATGGGAATCTTGTTTTTATTTAGTATTGTCTGTATCGCTTTTTCTCCGAGTTTCTTATATCTATCAACGGTAAAATTTTGTTTGGGCGAAGCGATATCAAGAAGGTAATGTCTTATTCCTTCGGAAAAATATTTATTTGTTCTGTTTTTGAATGTTGTATTTATACTACGATCGTGAGATAAATACAATCTTTGGTTTTTATCTTTTGGTACTTTTCCCGTGCCGATGTCCATGCCCTTGTAAACTTGACGCGAATCGGCGGAAATTATTTCGCCATTGAATTTGCGGGCAAGTAAAATGCCCAAGTTAGATTTGCCCGAAGCGGTCGGGCCGACGATGACTATAACCTGTGGTTTATTTTGATTGCGTTTTTCTTTCATTTGGCTATTATAACTAAAAAGAGTTCTTTGACAACGGAGGAATAATGAACTGGTTGAGAAGAAATTGGGTTTTTATTTCTTCTGCATTAGTTCTGTTTTTGAATGTTGAGTTTGTGGTGATGCCACTTTTGGTCTTTGCGACCGGTATCCGTGGCGCCCCCTTTTTCTATATTGCCGCGATTTGCGCAACCGCTGAACTTTTTTATTGGTATTTCGTTCCGCTTGAACGGTTTAAAGAGATTGTGGCTTCAAAAGCCATCTTAGCGGCGCAAAAGCCCACCACAAGCGAGATCATTAAAGAATTTTACAATAATGGATTTGTCGCCGCCATTGTATTGCTGATTCAATTAATCAAAGAAACAGGAATTAATATTGCCAGATTTATTTCTGGAAATGTTCTTAAGAAAACCGAGGTGAATAATTTTATAGACAGCAAAAGGTTTCGTTTTATCTTCTTTACGATAAAGTGGGGCGGTTACGCCTTGGGGTGCTCGCTGATGTTTTTGTTCGGAGTGGGACCTTTCGGTTTGTGGATCATGGGTCTGACATTCTGCCGGTCTCGCCGCTGGTTTACGGGAATTTTATTCATAGCCGCGGGAAATATTTTGAAAACATACTTATGGAGTTTGGCATTTCTGCATTATTCCCCGTAAAAAGTCCCTCACCAGTTTTTATAAAAACTGGTGAGGGACTTTTGTGTTTTTAGCAAGCGAGAAAGATTCATTTCTTGGAAGAAATTTCTTCTTGGAGTTGTTCTATGAATTTTTCCAGTTTTATCTGGCCGATGTCGCCTTTGCCTCGTTGGCGGACGGCGATGGCGTTGGCGACGATTTCTTTATCGCCGATGACGGCAAGGTAGGGGATTTTCTTTAATTCCGCATCCCTGATTTTGCGGCCGAGGGTTTCGTTAAGGGTGTTTGCTTCGGCTCGGATGCCGGCTTCGGTGAGGGATTTTAACACTTTATTGGCAAAATCATTTTGTTTGTCGGAAATGGGCAGAATCGCAACCTGTACCGGCGCTAGCCAAAGCGGAAATGCTCCGGCAAAATGTTCTATCAAAATTCCGAGAAATCTTTCGGTGGAGCCGAGTATGGCGCGGTGAATGACAATCGGCCTTGCTTTGGTGTTGTCTTGGGTTGCATATTCCAAATCAAATCTTTCGGGCAGATTCATGTCTAATTGGATGGTGGAAAGCTGCCATTGGCGGCCGATGACATCTTTGAAAATAAAATCCAGCTTGGGCCCATAGAAAGCTGCTTCGCCGATACCGATATCGTATTTCCATCCGCGTTTTTTAATTACATTCGTCAAAACCGCTTCCGATTTTTCCCAAATTTTCGGGTCGCCGATGTATTTTTCTCGGTTCTTGGGGTCGTGAGTGGAAATGCGCACCCAAAAATCCTTAAATCCAAAAACATTGTAAACTTCCTCTACCATATCCAGCATCAACTCTATTTCAGATTCCACTTGTTCCGGCGCCGCGAAAACATGGCAATCATCTTGAGTGAGCGAACGAACGCGGGTCAGGCCCGATAATTCGCCGGATTTTTCGTAGCGGTAATTGGTAGTGGTGCAAACGAAACGGATGGGCAGTTCCCGATAAGAGTGCTGGAGCGACTTGTAAAGCATCATAAAATGCGGGCAGTTCATCGGTTTCAGGTAATAATCCGCCTCGTCTTTTAATTTCATCGGCGGATACATGGCGTCGTATTTGTCCAAGTGGCCGGAAATTTTGTAAAGTTCGCTTTTGGTGATATGGGGAATCCAAATAGGCGTATAGCCGCGTTTTTCCTGGACTTCGGTTATAAAATTTTCAACAATTCGCCTCAAAATTGTGCCTTTGGGATAAAATAACGGCAGGCCGGGCCCGATCTCGTCTATAATGGTAAAAAGTTCAAGTTCTTTGCCGAGTTTGCGGTGGTCGCGCTTCTTGGCCTCTTCAAGCATTGTCTCGTAATCGGTCAGTTCTTTTTTGGTTTCAAAAGCGAGGGCGTAGATTCTCTGAAGCTGGGGGTTTTTCTCGCTTCCGTGCCAGTAAGCGCCGGCGACGCGGGATAGTTTGAATCCATCTTCGGGTAAGTCGCCGGTGTTTGAAACATGAGGCCCTTTGCAAAGGTCAATAAATTCTCCTATTTTGTAAAAACTGATTTGGCCGTTTTTTTCCTTGTTCAAATCTTCCTCGGCTTCGGCCGGCCTTTCACCCCTTTTGATTTCTTCCAAAATTTCCGCTTTGTATTTCTGTTTGTTTTTTTTGAATACGAAAATGGCCTCATCAACCGGCATGAACAAATGCTCAACCGGCAGTTTGTCGGCAATTATTTTGCGCATCCGTTTTTCTATTTCGGCAAAATCTTTGTCGCTGAATGAATGTTCGGTGTCAAAATCATAATAAAATCCGTCTTCAATAACCGGTCCGATGCCGAATTTTGTTTCGGGAAACATTTGTTTGACGGCGTAAGCCATCACATGGGCGAGAGTATGGCGGATTGTGTTGATTGAGTATTTTTCCATTTGATAATTAATTAATGATAGCAAAACGACAATAAAAATCAAAATTAAAACTCCCGCTTCGTTTTTACCTACGCCAGCGGATGCAATCTTTTCGCTTTTCTCGCTCGCCCCAGCGTGGCTCGCTCAAGGATGAGGCTCTTCGAGCCCCCAATTCAGAAATTGGGGGTCTTCGCTCTTTTTGCTTCGCAAAAAACCATGCCCGCTTTCGACCTCAAAACCCGCTCAAAGACTCATCCGTTTGCTTGCTAAATAAAAATAATCGGATGGCATGTTTTAAGGGATTTACGGAGGGCGACGGCCCGAGTTAAAGACAAAATCTCAGTAGAGATTTATGTCGTGCCCGAAAAACATGTCATCCGATTATTTTTATTATTTTTTACAGCAACTATGCCATTACGCCATTGAGGCGAGAGTTTTTACATCATCGCAGAGGAGTTTGAGGGCGCCATCGCGGTCGTTTATTTTGCCGCGGGCGACAATGATGCTGTTTTCTTTCCACGCCTCGGGGTTTTTTTCCAAAACATTGGGGAAAACGACCACTTCAATTTTGGAAGTAAGGTCCTCAACCCAGGAGAAAATCATCGGCCGACCCGTTTTGGTCATAATTTTTTGAATTTTGGTGATAACTCCGCCCACTCTTACGGAACCGGAATGCGCCGAAACATCTTTTATTTGAATTACATTTTCCAGTTTTAGCTGTTGCTGATAACTGTTAAGCGGATGGTCGGACACGAAAAGCCCCAACAGTTCTTTTTCCCACATTAATTTTTCCCAAGGCAGAGCCGGAACGGCCGATGCGAGACGCAGAGCCGGCAAGGCGGTCTCAGTATTGCCAAACAAACTTACTTGTCCGCTGTTGGCGTTTTTTTCTTTATTTCTGGCGAAAGCGAGAATGGTTTCAAGATTAAACAAAAACGAGTTGCGTTCTCCGAAGGCATCCATGGCGCCGCATTTTATCAGCGACTCCAGCGACTTCTTGTTCAAAATTTTAATAGGCGAACGGGAAACGAAATCATCAATATTTTTGAACGGTCCGCAGGTTTCCCGTTCGGCGATAATGGCGTCGGCGACACCTTCCCCGAGATTTTTAATAGTCAGAAGACCGAAACGGATTTGGTCGGCCGATTGTTGATTGTTAATTGCCGATTGTTGATTTTTGATAACCGTAAAATCCTTGAAAGAGCTGTTAATGTCAGGCGACAGTACCGGAATGCCCATTCGCTGACATTCGGTGATTATCTCGGCAATTTTTTCCGTATCGCCAGCTTCAGCCGTGAGGACGGCGCACATATAGTCGGCTGGATAATTGGCTTTCATATAGGCGGTTTGGTAGGCGACCCGGCCGTAGCAGGCGGCATGGGCCTTGTTGAAACCGTATCCCTGGAACGGCTCAAACAAATTCCAAATTTGCTCCGCTTGTTTTTCGGACATTCCACTGTGGGTTTGGCAGCCCTCAACGAAAATTTTATGCTGTTTAGCCATTTCAACCGGAATTTTTTTGCCGACCGCCTTTCGGAATTTATCAACCGTTTCCCAATTGTAACCGGCTAATTCCATTGCCGTAAACAGAAGGTCGTCTTGATAAACCAAAATACCATATGATTTGGCAAGAAAACTTTCCGCTTTAGGATGAAAATATTTAATGGAACTGCGGCCTTGTTTGCGGGCGATATACTCGGGAATATTGTTCATCGGTCCCGGACGGTAAAGAGCGACCATGGCGTTGATATCGTGGATAGTAGTCGGTTTAAGATCTACAAGATGCTTGGTCATGCCCGCGCCGTTTAATTGGAATAATCCCTCGGTTTCTCCCTTAGCAAGCATTGCGAATGTTTTTTTGTCGTCAAAAGGAATTTTTTCTATATCAATATCTATATTTCTATGCTGTTTGACCAAGTGGACGGCGTTTTCCAAAATAGCCAAATTGCGGATGCCCAAAAAATCAAGTTTGGTGAGTCCGATGCCGTCTTCGCCGACGGTGTACATATCGTATTGAGTGATAATATTGGTTTCGCTTTTCGGATCAAACTGGATGGGAACATATTCAACCAACGGTTTGGGGGCGATAACAACGCCGGCGGCATGAACTGAAACATGGCGGATGGTGCCTTCAAGTTTTTTGGCGACATCAAGAATTTGGCGGGCTTCCGAATCGCGCTCGTAAATATTTTTTAATTCGGGCTCAAGTTCCATGGCGCGGTTTATGGACATGGGAAATCCTTGGGAACCCATGGGAATAAGTTTGGCGATGCGGTCGCCGGTTTCGTAAGGCTTGCCCATGGCGCGGGCGACATCGCGAACGGCTCCACGGGCCATCATCGTGCCGAAGGTGCCGATTTGAGCGACCTTGTCGGCGCCGTACTTTTTCTTCGCATATTCAATGACTTCCTGCCTTCGGTTGTCGGCAAAATCCATATCAAAATCGGGAGCGGAGGGGCGGAATGGATTTAAAAACCTCTCAAACGGAAGTTGGAATTCAATGGGATTCACATTGGTGATGCCTGAAAGGAAAGCGACAAGCGAGCCAGCGCCTGAACCTCGGACGGTAGTATAAATCTTTGATTCGTGGGCGAAGCGAAGCAAATCGGCGACTACAAGAAAATATGGGGCGTAGTTTTTGTTTTTTATGACCTCAAGTTCGTATTGCCGGCGTTTTTCAACTTCCTGGTCTTGGTGAAGGCCTCGTTCTACGGCTCCGTTTAAAGTTAATTCATCAAGCATTTGATCGGCTGTTTTGCCCGGTTCAAGGGCGAAATCGGGAAAAATAAATTTGCCGAGAGTAAGGTTAACATTGCATCGCTCGGCGATTTTTTCCGTGTTTTCTACCGCTTCCGGAATATCTTTGAATCGCTCAAGAGCTTCTTCGGTGGAAATAAAATGATATTCTCCTTTGCCTGAAAAAATAGCGGTGTCTCCGATATCGGTGTTGGTGGAAATGGCGACTAAGGTTTTGTGGGCAACGGCATCGTCGGGGCGTAGATAATGAGAGTCTTGGGTGGCTATCAAAGGAATGTTCAGTTTGCGGGAAAACTCAATCAGGGCGCTTCTCCATTCCTGAAAAAATTCCACATCGGGATGATGCATTATTTCCAGATAATAGTTCTCGGGACCGAAGATGCTTTGATACTCGCGGATTACTTCTTCGGCGGCGGTCTTGTTTCCTGATTGAATAGCCCGGCCAAGCTCTCCGCCCGGACAGCCGGAAAGAGCGATAAGTCCTTCGGCATGGGCGCGGAGCAGTTCTTTATCAACGCGGGGTTTGTAATAATATCCTTCAAGATGAGCGGCAGTGGTGAGCTTGATGAGGTTTTGATAGCCGATATTGTTTTTTGCCAACAGGGTGAGATGGTAGCGTTTGTTGTCAATGTGAGGTTCTTTTTGCAAATGAGAACGGTTGGCGACATAGACTTCAACCCCGATGATGGGCTTGATGCCGTTTTTGACGCAGGCGGTATAAAAATCAATGACCCCGTACATTGCTCCGTGATCGGTCAAACCTATTGCGGTCATTCCGTGTTCTTTTGCCAGTTTGACCATGTCATCAATCTTGGACAGGCCGTCCAAAAGAGAATAGTGGCTATGCGTGTGAAGGTGTATAAAATTAGTCATTAGTAATTTGGCCGTTAAAATTTTGAAAATTAAATACCGCGATTACGAACTTAAAATTGTGTAATCACGGTTATCATATCCTCATTCTAACATTGGTAGTTTTTTGCTCAATGGCATTGCTTTGTTGATAAGTTGAATAAATTTGACTTAAATTAATTTATCTTGTATAATCATGCAAGAGTTGAAGCTCAGATAAGGGCTTCCAAGGAGCAATTCCGCTCTTTGAAAACACAGGAGAACTGGCTATGGCAAAACAAGTAGTCGGTGGCGTGTCGGGCGCAACGCTTGGCATGCTGGCGGATCTTATCCTAAAACTTAAGTCCGGTGGAATCACCGAATGCGAGCTAGAAAGATTCACCAATCGTCAGAACCCTTTCGGAACCGTTGAGAATCATCTGGCTGAATGGGAGAGATTTTATTTCGAAGTCTTTGGTATCAATGCCAATTTCTCCCGCATCAAAATCCCAGCCAAGAGACAGGGCTTCAATTTGCTAGTCATTGTGCTTGAGGGCATGACTCCCCAACAGCTCTTTGATAAATGTAAAGAGCGGTTCAAGACGTGGAAATACACTGATCAGAGTTTGGACGAAATCGTCAATTCTGAACGTACTGCCAAAGATGGCTCCTATGCCGTCTGGTTTCGTGACAGAGTAGAAGCCGACGAAGAACTGAAAAATAAGTCGGCTGATAATCTGAAAAAGGCAGGCATTTCTGGCATTACGCCGGAAGAAAGGCTGTTGCTGGAGCTTTTCTATCATTGGAAGACGGGCAAACACTTAGACATCCTAAACTGGACACTCTGTTCGGGATCGCGGTACTCCGTTGGCGGTGTGCCGATTGTGGGCTGGCACGGCGGCTACGATAGGCTGAGCGTCGGCTGGTGCAACGCTGGCAGTCGCGACGATGAGGAGCTTCGTTCTCGTCAGGCAGTTTCTCTTTAGCTCTTCTCACTTTTTTCTTGTACCCTTGGCCCCGCCGTTGGCGGGGCCTTTCTTTTGCAAAAAATTGAGCTTTATGTTATCATTTTTCAAACAGATTTATAAATTTAGAACACAGCCGACTTGGCTGAATTCAAGGCAAAAGCCCCACACAAAAATGGCAGTACCGCGACACCACATGGCCAAAGGCAAGCAAAAGAGGCGCAGAAGCCATCTTGCTTTAAAGCCGACAATTTTATTCCAATGTTCGCATTGCAAAAAAATGATAATTCCTCATGTCGTTTGCAAGTTTTGCGGATATTACAAAGGCAAAGAGGTTGTTAATGTTTTGGCGAAAGAACTCAAGAAAAAGGAGAAACAACAACACAAGACAAAATAATTGTTATCTTGTTTCGTTGTTATCTTGTTATAATTTTTTAGCAAGATAGCAGGCTAACAAGTTAACAAGCTGACTTTTGGCCTCACGACATCTTTCACGATCAATAACAATGCAATCCCTTTACGAATGGGATTTTAGAGGCAAGAAAAAAGATTCGCTGAAGGAAATTTTGGAAAGAAACACTAAAGAATTTGCAGCCGGGTTGGAAGACCCGTCGTTTATTTATCAGCTTGCCGACGGGGTGACGGAACATTTGAAGGAAATTGATAAAATTATTGAAAAAGCGGCGCCGCAATGGCCGCTGGAGCAGATTGCCGTCGTTGATCGCAATGTTTTGAGGGTCGGTCTGTACGAACTGTTATTCGGGAACAGGGAAGAGGTGCCACCCAAGGTTGCCATTAACGAAGCCATTGAACTGGCCAAATCATTTGGCGGAGAATCTTCCGGTAAGTTTGTCAACGGCGTATTGGGGACGGTATATCGGGAAATAGGCGAGCCGGGCAAAGATGACGAACCGAAAAAGAAAGAGAAAACTGATGAAGAAATTATACCTGAATCATCTGAGGTATTGGAAGCGTCGGAAGAAGAAAAACCGGAAGAATAACAAGATATCAAAATTTTTATGTCAAATGAAAATCTTTCTTCGTTAGAAAAAAACATAGGTTACGATTTTAAGAATAAAGACCTTTTGCTCCAAGCCCTCACTCACCGGTCTTATTTAAACGAAAATCCCAAGTGGCGTCTTGACCAAAATGAGCGTCTGGAATTTTTGGGAGATGCCGTTTTGGAGCTGGTGGTTACGGAGTATCTCTACAAAAATTTTCCAAATCCCGAAGGGGAAATGACTAATTGGCGGGCGGCTTTGGTTAACGCCATTATGCTGTCGCAAATTACCAAAGAATTTGATCTCAATGATTTTATGCTTTTATCTCGCGGGGAGGCCAAAGATACCGGACGGGCAAGGCAATATATTTTAGCCAATGCGATAGAGGCGTTGATCGGCGCGATTTATTTAGACGGGGGGTATGAGCCGGCTGCCAAATTCATTGAAAAGTTTGTTTTGAAAGAACTGCCGAGGATTATTGAAGGCCGACTGTACCGCGACGCAAAGAGCTTGTTCCAGGAACAAGCCCAGGATAAAGTCGGCATAACGCCGTCGTACGAGGTTTTGGAAGAGTGGGGGCCGGATCACGCCCGCAATTTTAAAATCGGAGTTTTTTTGGAAAAAGAAATGGCCGGTGTTGGTCAGGGACCATCAAAACAGGAAGCTCAGCAAATGGCCGCGGAAGATGCGCTGAAGAAGAGGGGGTGGTAAGCTTCCATTCCTTCGAGGCCACACCCCTTAAAGTACCGATAGTTGATTTCTTCCAGCGAGAAATCACTATCTACATTCTCGTCCCTCACCAGTTTCTATTAAGAAACTGGTGAGGGACTGCGAAAGTTACTTTAAGGGGTGCGGCCTCTCCGTAATTTTAATTTATTGTTAATTATTATCTTGTTGATTGAATTCTTAATAATATAACAAGCTATCAAGATAACAAGATAGCAAAATAATTTAGCATTGTTTTTTCTTTGGTTTTTTGTTTTAATTTATTTTAAGCTCATTTACAAAAAAGGAGAAGAAAATGGCTAAGGAATATTGGCTGAAATGCGACAAAATTGGGCCGGGAATGTTTCCTTCCGAGCGAACTTTTTATGTCACGGACGGCAATAGGCGGTCATATTCAGGTTTTTTGTGGGAAGGAGAAGTTGACGAGAAAAACAGATTAATCAAGGTACATATTGTGATGGAAAGAACTGACGGAATGACCGCATTTGTTAATAATCCTTCATGGGCATTCTGTGGTCCCAGTGCTATTCTTGTGACAAAAGACCAACTTGTAGAAAAAGAAGTCCCCGATTAAGGGGATTTTTGTTTATTAATTTCCAATTACTAATTTCAAATTTCGAATCAATTTCTAATTTTCAATGTTTAAAAATTATAAATTCAAAATTCAATGAAAATTAAAAATTGCAAATTTTGATATATTGCTTTTTTAAACAATGCTTGTTATCATGATGCAATGCTAAAAGTGAGATTACAAAGAGTGGGGAAACGCGGCCAGGCCTATTTCAGGGTCGTGGTTGTTGAACATACCAAAAAACCAAAAGGCAAGTTTTTGGAGCTTTTAGGTTCGTACGACCCCCACAAAAAGGTCTTTAATGTCAAGAAAGACAGGGTTGAATATTGGATGGGTAACGGGGCGCAAATTTCCCCGACAGTGAACAATCTGATGGTAAATTACAAAGTTTGGGATAAACCCAAGATGGAGAGCTGGAAGCCGAAACACAAGAAAGAAACCAAACAGGGAGAACTTAAAACGCAAAACTCAAAGCCGAAGACCAGGATGGAAGAAGCCAAAACAGAAGAAAAGACCGAAGTTAAAGCGGAAGAAGCAGAAGTAAAAACAGAAACAGCCGAAGTAGTTGAAACTAAAGAAGAAACCGCTCCGGCTACTGAATAATGGAAATAATCAGGGTTGATTTGAATAAAGATTATTCAACCGCAATCGCCGAGGCGGTTGCGGTTTTAAGTTCCGGCGGAACCGTTGTTTATCCCACGGACACTCTTTATGGTTTGGGCGCCAACGCTTTGGACGAAAAAGCGGCTGAAAAGATTTTTAAAATAAAGAACAGAAGTTTCTCAAAACCGCTTCCGATAATCATAAAAAATATGATTTGGGCGAAAGAGCTTGCTTATATTGAACAAGGTATGGAAGTAATTTTAAGCAAGGTT
>Ga0208375_1004190_pt1 | contig 11552 bp, 14 predicted proteins | sample RifOxyD1_FD_184038 | JGI IMG/M metagenome (GOLD analysis project Ga0208375, IMG submission 184038) | Soil microbial communities from Rifle, Colorado - Rifle Oxygen_injection D1 (SPAdes) | ecosystem: Environmental > Terrestrial > Deep subsurface > Rock core/Sediment | place: Rifle, Colorado... | reverse complement strand
TTTCTTTTCCCCTATTTTCGATAACTCTTCACCCGCTCAGCCAATTCTCAGCTCATCGCTGTATAATAGCCTCACCATGCGCATACTTATCGTCGAAGACGAACATAAAATCGCCAATTCCATCAAACTCGGTCTTCAGCAGGAATCCCATGCCGTAGATGTGGCGTACGACGGGACGGACGGGTTTGACCTGGCGTCAACGGAAGATTATGACATCATTCTTTTGGATCTTCTGCTCCCCGGTATGGACGGAATAACAATATGTAAAAAATTAAGAAGCAACAACATTCATACACCAATACTCATGCTGACAGCCAGAGGACAACTGACTGATAAAGTAACAGGGCTAAACTCCGGCGCAGACGACTACCTGACCAAACCATTTGCATTTGAAGAATTACTAGCACGTATCCGCGCCCTCAGCCGGAGACCAAAGCACGCCATAGGAACGACGCTCGCGGTGGGAGATCTTTCACTTGACACATCATCGTTTGAGGTGCGCCGTGGTGGAATTTTGATTCAACTGTCCAGTCGCGAGTTTTCGCTCCTTGAATACTTAATGAGGCACCCCAATAAAATCCTCACGAAAGACCAGATTATTTCCCATGTATGGAATTACGATGCGGACATTCTGCCAAACACCGTCGAGGTATATATCGGATATTTGAGAAATAAACTCGGCAAGCCGACGCTTATCAATACCGTCCGGGGATTCGGGTATAAATTAGCAAAGAAAAACTAAAATGTTTCACTCTGCACGCATCAAATTAACTGCCTGGTACCTTCTTATTATCATGCTTGTGAGCATGTCGTTCAGCATTGTTATCTTCCGGGTATTAACAAGTGAACTAGACAGGTTTGAACGCATAGAGAGGGTACGGATAGAACGCAGGTTCCCGCCCCCCATACTATTTGATCGTGCTGATATCGACGAAATTAAAGACCGGCTGATGTTAAGATTAGCAGCTATCAACATTATCATTTTCGCCGGATCAGCACTTGCCGGCTATTTTTTGGCAGGGCGGACCCTGAAACCTATCGCGGATATGGTAGATGAACAAAACCGTTTTATCACCGATGCATCTCATGAGCTACGGACGCCTCTGACATCTCTTAAATCTGAAATCGAAGTCAATCTGCGCAGCAAAACACTTTCGATAGAGACTGCAAAAAAACTCCTGCAAAGCAATCTCGAAGAGGTCAACGCACTCCAGACATTATCAGACGGGCTTATCAAACTTACTCAATATCAAAAAGGTACCAACGGCATGCCGGTTGAACCGGTCAAACTTACTACCATCGTAAAAGAGGCAGTGCGCAAGATGGCAACTTCTGCTGCGGCAAAACATATATCCATAGAAACAAATGTCAGCAACATATCACTGGAAGGCAACCCCCCACTCCTGACAGAATTATTTGTCATATTACTGGATAACGCGGTGAAATATAGCCCAAAAGGGAAAATGGTCCGCATAACCAGTCAAAAAAAAGATAGCCACGTAATCATCCATATTGAAGATCGGGGGATCGGAATTCATCCTGAAGATATTCCTCATCTTTTTGACCGGTTCTACCGGGCAGATAAATCCAGGACAAAAACCACGGTATCGGGATATGGCTTAGGACTTTCTATTGCCAAACAAATTGTCGACCGTCACAGTGGCGCGATCCGCGTCGAAAGCAAACCAAAAACGGGCAGTGTATTCACCGTTGAGCTTCCCATCAAACACTCATAGCTCCATGCCCTGTTTCTTCTTTAGCAGAAAAATAGTAGAATACAACACTATGGGTAGTTATCAAAAATACATGTACGCGATCCCAATTCTGTATATCGTCGGGGTAAGCATCTATATGTTATGGCACCGCGCGTGGTTTGCGCCGGACCAATTTTTCGCGTTCGCCATCATCGGGACGCTTCTTATCGGACGCACAAAACAGTTCTTACAGGATTGGATGCCGGTACTTCTTCTTCTCTTTGGGTACGAGTATCTTCGCGGTCTTGTCCCTCACCTAACAAAATCCGTGAATATATTTCAGATGATACAGGCCGATCAGCTCATGTTCGGATTTTTACCGACTATCACACTGCAACAGTCATTATTCGACGGCATCACTCTCCACTGGTATGACTATGTATCCGTGGTTCTCTATATCTCGCATTTTATTATCCCCATGGTGTTTGCATTTACATTTTGGATCTATGACCGGAAATTATTTAAGGACTATACAACCGGTTTTCTTATCCTTTCGTACATGGCATTTGTCACCTATATCATATTCCCCGCTATGCCGCCGTGGATGGCAAGCAATCAGGGATACATACCGCCCCTTGCCAAAATTATGGACAAGGTTATGGGGTCGTTTGCGCACCCGATATCCGTGCCTTCTATATATAAATTCTTCGGCGCCAATCTGGTTGCCGCAGTGCCGTCGCTTCACGCGGCCTATCCGTGGCTAATATTCCTGTTTCTTACCAGGAAATTAAAGCGCTGGTCGCTTCTTGCGCTCCCGTATGTGTATGGCGTGTGGTTTGCCATCATTTATCTGGGCGAACACTACGTCATCGACGGAATTATCGGGATTATCTACGCCTCTGCTGCATACAAAATAGTGGAATATATCAGGAAAAAACAAGTATCCTACCAGGTGGCACAAGGAAAATAATTGTCTGCTGTCGCATATTTTTGGTACACTATATCCATGAATTGGTTTGTCTTTGCACTCCTTTCCGCATTCTTTGCTTCTCTCACCGCCATATTGGCAAAAATCGGCATTCGTGACGTAAATTCTAATCTCGCTACGGCAATACGAACTATCGTGATACTCATCTTTGCATGGGGCGTGGTTATATACCAGGGCACCTGGAAACACATCGGATCACTTTCCGGATATTCAGTATTTTTCCTGGTATTATCGGGTTTGGCAACCGGTTTGTCCTGGCTCTTCTACTTTCGAGCATTGCAGTTGGGCCAAGCATCACAAGTAGCGCCGATTGATAAATTAAGCCTTGCCCTCACGGTGATCCTGGCAGTTATTTTCCTGCACGAGAAAGTGTCACTTTCTATAATCACCGGAGCCGTTCTCATGCTTGCGGGCACGTATATTATTGCATTTGGGAAGTTTTAAAAGGAGCAGGTCTGCATCACTTCTTCTAACAATTCCGGAAATTCTTCCGTCCCCATGTCTTCAAAAACAAAATGACCCATTCCTTTGAGCTCTATTATTTTCCCTCCCAGTGCATCCTGAAAAATCTTGAGACTTTTTTTGCCGTTTTCATTTTCATTATCCGCCGTAAACATTATTATTTCCCTTACACGTTCTTTAACCGTCTTGTCGATGGGATATTCATAAAATAGTTTTCGCCATTTATCACCTCTACTGTTGAGTTTCCACGGCGCCACAAGTATTAACTTTTTTATTTTTTGTTTTGTCTCTCCCAACCAACGCACCAAGAATGCACATCCGCAGGAATGCCCGATGAGAATCGTATTCTCCGTTATATTATATTTTTCAATTTCCTTCTTGAATTTGTCATAATCCGGATGCCAAGGCTCGGGCATTACCGGATTATCCGTTGGTATGCCGCGTTTCGTCAGCTCACGCTTTGTCCAGAATATCCAATGATGGAAATACCGTGCTTTTGACATGATATTCGTTTCAGGATTGGGTGGGCACCCGTGGATAATGATGCAATTGATTTTTTTAGATTTCGTAACCATGCTGAGCATGCGGGTCTAGGACCATTCGATCCTATAACTATTTCTCAATAAATTTAAAACGAGGGAGCTTTTTCCCATAAATTTCCACTTTCTCTATAAACATTTTCAGCGGCCTAACCCAAAGCTTGCTTTTAGTATTTTTATATAACGCTTCATATACCACAAGCTCTTCGAGTGTCTCGGAGTGTTTAGCTATTCCGATAACCCGATACATATTTCCGGTTTTTGAGTGTTGATATTTACCTAATTTCATTTGCTGAGCATACCGCTCTAGACCCATTCTATCATTATAACTATAAATCAGTTCTCAGAATGGAGAATATCAGCGAATGCATTAATCTCGTTATATGGGCGTTTACTCATATTCAATTCTGGAAGCATACGAACTAAAATCATTTCTTCATTATTTTTGTTTAAAGAAAAGCCAATAATTCCAGGTTGATTTATTTCTTTCTTGAGGCTCTTATATAGTTTTTTGAAGATATTCAAATCTATATTTGAATATGGTTTTAACTGAAGAATTATTAGAAAGTTCAATTTTCCTGAATAATGCAAAATAATTTTCTTTTTTAGAAAAGCGTAAAGTCTATCAAAAGTAAATTCATCTCGATATCTTTTCAGCTCAAATTCATAAAAATTCTTCTTATATAAAATAATTACGTCTGGTGGGTCTTCTCTGAAACGATATAAGTCATCAATGTTAATTATTTTGTCGACTTCGGGATTAAAAGTATTCTTTAGGTTAAAACAAAATTCACAGTTTTTTTCAAACTGTTCATGCAAATCCAGAACCGAAGTAAAAAATTCGTAGTCTGTAGAATCAGCTGTCTGGTCAGCTAATTGTTTTATGTAAGATGATATGTCTAAGGTGTCTATCGATCCCTTTTTTATTTTCTTCGCAAGATCACTGAAAAACTTCGCAATGACTAAGAGTGTAAGTTCCTTTGCCGAAAAGCATATTTTGAACTTACCGTCTGTTTTTATTAGTTTCATATTTGGTCAACACTGGTCTAGAACCAAATTACCCTTATAATTTATGGTTCGGCTAAAGAACAGAACTTTGTAATCTCTGGATAAGTAAGTATAAGAGACTTTTCTTCTATACCTTCAATGATCCAGGCGCATCGTACTTCCTTTTGATTTTTAAAATGTTTTTCTTTTATAAACGCTGGTGGGCCAGGTAATTCCTGACTGGGGTCAAAATTTTTGTCTAAATACCAACATTCATTAACTTCAGTTTGCAGAATTTTGAACCCACTTTTCTGCATATTGAATGTTAAAGTCCTATAGAATTCTTCAAAAGGGGATATTTTTACACATGAATTGTATTTAAATTCTCTTTGTAAATTTCTATCTAAAATCTGGGATACAGAATAGATGAAACAATTTTGAGTAAAGATGTCTATATGCTCTGATGCATCAATAATCACTCTACCTGCCTGAATTTTCTGACTGACCAGCGTAGCAAAACTTTGATTATGGTTTGGATTTGCAGTATCAAATACCCTACCATTTGGATGAAATCTTACGGTTCCTTCCTTCTTATCGCCGATCTTTCTTGTAAATTTATCTAAATCTTTAAATTCATTGAGGGGGCGTATTAAAATTTCGCCATTATGGATCAAGTTTTCTGCATAACGTTTATCAAGATATTTATAGAAAGTATACATAATTCACGGTTCGAATCTCCGGAGAGAAAAGTGGGGTTTTATCAAGCCCTTTCGGGCTTATCAGGAACCCTGTTCACTCCGAGGTGCGCGTCTTGGCTGAGCATCATGGTCTAGGACCTTATGATCCTATATTCTCCGTTGCAATTTGGATCATCGTCTTTTTGACTTCCTCTAAAAGCTCTTCATTGGATACGTCCGGTTTTTTCCACAATTCAAAAGCAGTAAGTCCCTCTTTATAACCTGCCCCTATTTGATGAAAACCATCCCATTTTTTGGTAACCTCACTAGCAGCATCATTAAAAAGATCAAACATCTCCGGGTCTTCAGTACGAAATACTATCCTCATTTTCTTATCGGATTCTGGTGGTCTGACGTGAACTCTCCCGCTCGCTTCTTTTTGGATCCACAGTTCACGATCCTTAAGTCTTTCCACAACTTTTGGATCCGGTTCTTCAAAAGCAAAATGAATTTTTTGCAACAGAGAATTTGGATTTTCTTTAGAGTTTTCCATTATTTTGCTGAGCGGGTCGATCAGGACCCGTTTGATCCTTATTTCTAACTCCATAAACATCAATATGTCCAGGATCAGTTATTAATATTTTTCTTTTCAAAACTTTAGTTTTAAATCCGTATTTTTTTAATAGAGAGTTAACTTCAATCTCTGTGTTTTTACCGTTAACGCTATGACAAGATATTGCTACATGTTGAGTATTTTTCAGAATAAGACTGGCTCCTTTTATGGCGTTAGTTTCTGCTCCTTCGATATTCATTTTGATAAAATCTACCTTTTTTATTCCAAATTTTTTCAACTCCTTATCAAGAGTAGTTTGTTTGACTTTAACGGTTGGATTTTTAAAAGTTTTAATAACGATTTTAGAATAATTATCAGCACTCTCTAATTTAACTTTTTTAACAGCATTGCCGAGAGCCTTTTTGATTAAAATAATGTTTTTTAAACCTGATTTTTTAATAATGGTTTTAAGTATTTTCAAGTTCTTTGGATCAGGTTCAAATGCAATAACAATACCTGTTTTCCCAACTTTTTTGGCTGAATAAAGAGTAAATCCGCCTAAATAAGCTCCAGCGTCAATAACAATTTGTCCCTCTTTAATTTTAAAAAATCTTTCTGCCCAAAGTTTAATATAGAATGAGTAAAACGATTGATGAAAAAATTGTATTATGTTCATAATTTGTCGTAAATAGAGTTAAGGTAATAAAATTAATAATAACCAAAATGGTACCTGGATAAAAACGAGAATTCCAAGTATGCCAACGTTGTTTCGTTTTAATACGATTAGAGATGAGATTATAGAAAAAATTTCAGATGGAACAGTAATCCAATGACAAACCCAAGGATCAAATTGTTTACACCATAAGTGAGAACGGTGTGCATAATCAACTATGTAGTTATGAATTCCAAAGTTTGTGAGTAGATCACGGATTAGGTGATAGATCGAAAATACAAAAATTGTAATAAAAAAGATTCTCAATATTTTGTTCATTTGTTGAGCATGCCGGTCGCGGCCCTTACGATCGTTATAACTTAACTCCCATAGTGTATCACCCCGAGGCTAAATGAGACACTATAAAAGGATTTGTCTCAAGGTCGAACTAACATGGTTTGATATATTCATAGTTTAGCCTGTTTACTTCAAGTATTCATTTGGAAGCTGTCTATTTTGCCAGCTTGAATTTATCGTGAATATCGTCTGCAAAATATATTGAACAGGAAAAAGGCTCAAGTAATTTTGCGTACGCAGAATAGAGCGTCTTCTTGTAAGTAGTGTTTACAAAATATTGTAGTGACTGTGGGTTGTTTCCAAATCGTTTTACACCTTCCGTAAGAACAGGCTCTACATTTTTTTGCAAAGTTTTTTCTAAGATTTTTTCTGAGAAGTTGACCAAACCCAATGGCTTTCGGGACTTGATCTCATAATCCCATGGAACCACTAAAGTTCCGCCATGTTTTGATGCAACAATGTCCAGCAATCCATGTTCTACAGATAAATACAGATCAATGTCGGCAGCGCTTGGACAACGTAAGACAAACTTTGTAAAATCATCAGGCATTCGAAGACCATTTTGGTGATAATAAGATCCTGCTTGGATAATATCCGGGTGATTGTGGAGTTCAACTGCAGGTTGGCCTTGGATTGCTCTTGATTGCATACCTAAAAAAGTGGTCCATATAGTTGTTGCATAAACTGCGTGATCCTTTGGTTTATAAGTTCCGCCTTTAAAAATTTTTCTTACAAAAAAGTCGCCGGTGTTTGCTTGATAATCAATAAGTGCTGACTTTTCTTGTAATGGATTGTTTTCAGTGAAGTCGGCTACTATTTTAAGAATGCTTTGGGGCAATCTTATTTCTTCTGGGAGTGATTCCGGATTTCCGGTTAACTCAACGCCTATGAATTTTTTTACAGCTTCACTTGTTTTGGTTACAGTATCAGATTCTTTTGAAAGATTATTCATACGAACACCCAATCATACTATACCAAATATAAAAATAGCATGTCGAACCCTAATGTGAACCCTTCTAAAGTTATCTATTGGGACTTGAACAGTCCTTTGCTCTTGCGTCATAGAGTACCCCTTATGCGATTTCTCTGGACACCGAGCGTGGGTACGAGAGTTTGGTAATAAAAACAGCGTTTCTGAAGGTGTTATTGGGCTATTCGAAGCATCACGGTCCATGTGGGTGCACTGCTTGGCTGCGCTGGCCGTTCTAGAACCGTTTAGGCCCATAACTACGACGCAGTCTTTTCTACGTCTTTTTGTAAATACGGACAATCTTTACTATTCGTCACTTCAGGATAGTCACAAAGATGATCTATATTTTCTCCGGGTCTACGACAACCTTTTACTCCCCCCGGCAACCCCTTTTTTTTAATTGCTTCCGATATTTCAGATGTTGGACTTAAATATTCACACTTTTGCTTTACCATAAATTTCTTGGCCGCCGGGCCAGGATTCTCACCATAAACTCGCTATCCAGTTTTGGCATAATATCTATTATCAGTGCAAAATTCTTATAGGAACCAGTTTTTTACCTCTATCTTGACTATCAGAATAATCTTGAAGTAATTTTACTTCTTTGTTGTGGAAATTAACAATTAAATTTGCCGACGCGTAAATATTATTGTACGTAATGCCTGAAAATGTCACACGAGCCACTATCTGGTCATCATTTATAAAATCCGCAACCTCCACTGCTATAGATCCCGGTGTAAACGATTTCCCTGCTTGGATGAAATAATCTTCTACTAGAGCACTAATATTTATGTCTTGCCCATGGTCTACAGTATAAATATAGGTTGCTGGAATTGAGATTTCTCCATTGGATCTATGCCAACTGACTATGCTTGGAGCAAAGTATTTTCCACTAGGTGACCAGACTATGGTAGCAATGGAATTACCATCGTATTGCTCAATCTCTTTATTGGTTTTTGTGTCAAAAATGATGTTACGTCCGAAGTCATAAAAGGAATGATCATTGTTTACGCGGTATGCATTAATCAGTAAATAGCGGCCAGTCGGATCGCCAGATAAAATCGATATCTCCTCATTTGCCCTATAGATATAGATGACATGATCGGATTGGTCAGACAAATCATATTGATGTAGTGCATTTATATCACCTTGAAATGATGAATAATATATCTTTCCATCACGTGCCCAATATACTGAACCAACTTCGTACGCAGGAATTTTAGTGTTTCGATCTTTACTGGTCAAATCCGTGTGATTATCCCGAAATGCGACATTTGTCTTGATTATCTCAATTTTTTTAGTGATGACATTGATGATTGCTAAATCACCATAAAGATTAACAATCAACTTTTCCCCGTCAGGTGACCATGACGGTCCGCTTCTTGGAGCAGCAGAATGATTTTGTATAAATTCTGGAATTGTTATTTTTGTTGCACCGTGAGAATACGTGCACATAATCCAATATTCATTCCAACCCCCTTGAAGCGCAACAACTTTGGTTTCGTCGGGAGAAAATATTGCTGAACGATTACGTAGTTGCACATCTTTTTCAAACGCGACAGACTGATTGTTGCCATCCAAGTCAGTAACGACTTCACCGTTTTCTGCATTGTGCCAATAGAGTATGCGCGGTTGCCTGGCTGTCGGCTTTGGACATAACATATATTTTTCCTGAAAATTATTGACACCCGTGTTAATTGATATTGGAACCCATTTGAAATTAAAAAATTTAAAGTTTGGGAAAACCATCGTTACTAAAATTAACACTAGTACAGAAATAATTAATGTTTTTTTGTATTCTTTGATTTGAGTAGATTTTTTATTTTTCTACCAAGCTAAGAAAGCAGTGCAAACATAGACAGATATTGTCAAAGCTGCCCAAAGAAGATCGAGATATAATATCTTCCAACCCTTAGCGAGCCAGCCGTTTCCCAAACCAAATGAGGGGTGTTCATAACCAAAAAAGGAATAATCTACAGCAGCCCAAGTGTCCCAGGTATGATATACATTATCTTGAATTAGAAAAAACCAAAGTATACTTGCAATTAACCCTCCAAGAATAAGAAATAAGATAAATGGTTTTACCGAAGGAATATTGTTAAACTTCTTTCGGGCGACAATTAATTTAACTAATAATGGAATTATTACTGCTGGTATAGCAATTCCGAATAAAAAAGGGGTTATATAAAATAGCAATATTGCAAATATCCACATTTTGATCATATTATGCGTTACTGAATAACAAACGTACGGTCCGAGACTTCCTAAAATAGGAAGTAACACTTAGCAAGCAGAATCAGGCTTTTTTAGGGCTTACGGTCGCTTAGTGTCCAATCTTACTGCGGGACTTGGATTCGGATTATTATTCGCAGCGCTGCGGGACTTGGATTCGGACCAAGATAACATCCTCCAGAGGGATGTGTACTACCGTTATACGATCCCGCAGCGCTGAGAACAATGTTAAACCAAGATAATCCCGCTGAGAGGGATGTACCCGCCTCTTCGGCGGGTCGCCGGTGAGGCGACTACCGTTATACGACCTCCCAAGTACCCATATTATACTCTAAACTCAGCCTCAACTCACTAATACGCCACAAATGCTACAATAGGGGCATGCTTGTTGATAACATCACGATCATTGTCCACGCCGGCCGGGGCGGGAACGGCGCGGCTACCCTCAAACCGTTTAAAGGAGGACCCGACGGCGGACGCGGCGGGAACGGCGGCAATATCTACATAGTGGGCTCCGCAAATGTGAATGACTTGCGCCAGTTCCGGTACAAGAAAAAGATCGTGGCAGGAAACGGCGGCAACGGCGCCCGTCAGAATATGTTCGGGCGGAAAGCAGAGGATGTGATCATTCAGGTTCCTTTGGGTACCCGTGTCTCAGAAGCCGCAACTAACGACGCGCGTGAAGTAACTGATGATGTACCATTTTGCATCGCGCGCGGTGGCATAGGCGGACGCGGTAACGCAGCGTTTAAATCCCCGACAAATCAGACACCGCGTACTGCCGAACAGGGGCAGCCCGGTGAGGAAAAAGAGCTTCTCCTCGAACTTCGTCTGATTGCCGAAATAGGACTCGTGGGCCTTCCCAATGCCGGTAAAAGCAGCCTTCTGACGGTGCTCACCAATGCCCGGCCTGCGGTTGCAGCATATCCGTTTACCACCCTGGACCCGACAATCGGCATGCTCGACACCCATCCGATTGCAGACATACCGGGACTCATTGAGGGCGCATCGAAAGGAAAAGGACTGGGGTTAGATTTTCTCCGCCATATTGAAAAAACGCAGATTCTTCTCCACTGCGTTGACGCAACCATAGCGGATCCGCGCGGTGCGTATGAAACAATCAGGAATGAGTTTAGCAAGTTTAATCCCCAGCTTCTCACAAAACCGGAATATATCGTTCTCACGAAAACGGATCTGGTCGGGCCGGCAGCTATTACTGCATTAAGAAAACTTTTTAAACAGAAAAAGATATTCACGTGCTCCGTATATGACGAAAAAGCTGTCGCATCACTCAAAAAAAATATTTTGAAACTATTGTGATAAAATTCCAACCCAAAAAAGAACCACGAATTCCCGTTACCCGTGAGGGGTACGAAAAACTTCTCGCGGACAAAGCAAAATTCCTCGCTCAGCGCCCCGAGGCAGTGGATCATCTGCGTGA
>Ga0208375_1004189_pt1 | contig 11554 bp, 8 predicted proteins | sample RifOxyD1_FD_184038 | JGI IMG/M metagenome (GOLD analysis project Ga0208375, IMG submission 184038) | Soil microbial communities from Rifle, Colorado - Rifle Oxygen_injection D1 (SPAdes) | ecosystem: Environmental > Terrestrial > Deep subsurface > Rock core/Sediment | place: Rifle, Colorado... | reverse complement strand
TCACAAAAATATTAAAGTCTTGAAAGAGCCACATAGAGGAAAAGGTGGAACAGTAATTTCTGGGATGTTAAAAGCAACCGGTTCAATTGTGGTTTTTGATGATATGGATCAAGCTACCCCAATTGACCAACTCGAAAAAATACTTCCAAAATTTAATGAAGGTTATGATGTTGTTATTGGTTCGCGAGCCGGCAGAGAAGGAGCTCCCTTGATTAGAAAAACGATGGCATATGGGTTTACTGTTTTAAGAAACGTAATACTTCAACTTCCCTTTAAAGACACTCAATGTGGTTTCAAGGCGTTTACAAATGATGCTGGTAGAAAAATTTTCGAAAGGTTAAGAATATTTAATGAGAAAGAATTAACATTAGGAGCTTCGGTCTCAGCTGGTTTTGATCTAGAAATTTTATATGTAGCTAAAAAATTAAAATTAAGAGTTGCAGAAGTCCCAGTTATTTGGCACCACAAAGAGGGAACAAAAGTAAATCCCATCAAGGATTCTTGGGAGGGTTTGAGAGACCTGATTAAGGTCAGGATAAATGCCCTTCAGGGAAAATACAATGTTTAATCTGCTTTCAAAAATTTCACAAGACAAATTGTTAATATTGAAAAAATGAGAAATGTGATTTTAATACACGGTTGGGGAGGAAGCCCCCAAAGGGATTGGTTTCCTTGGGCAAAGAAAGAGTTGGAAAAAATTGGACTAAATGTAATTATCCCAAAAATGCCAGATACTGAAAAACCGATAATAGAAAAATGGATTAATAAATTAAATGAAGTTTCTAGCAATATTTACGATGACGCTATTTTTATAGGACATTCGATTGGTTGCCAAACAATATTAAGATTTTTAGAAGTACAAAGCGATAATTTTAAAATTAATAAATTGATTTTAGTTGCTCCTTGGTGGTTTTTGAATTTGGAAACTAAAGAGGAAAAGCAAATAGCTAAACCTTGGCTAGATAGTAATATTGACTTTGAAAAAGTAAAAACAAAAGTTGGAAAAACAACGTGTGTTTTTTCAAACGATGATCCAGTTGTTCCTCTGGATAAAAATGTAGTTTTTTTCAGGGAAAAACTAAACCCTGAAATAATTATTAAAAATAAAATGGGCCATTTCAGTCAAGAAGACAGGGTGACTAAGTTATCTCTGTTATTAAATTTAATTAGATGATTATTTTGGAAAAATTTTTCAATCTAAATTAATCTGTTTTTAATTATTGATAAATTAAACGACTGAAATTTGATTTAAAAAGTAATAAACTATTAGAATGAACTTAAAAAAATTATTCAATGAATGGAAGTGGCTAGTTTTGGTCTTAGTGATTATTTTGTTTATCGGACTAGGTTTAAGAGTTTGTAGTTTAACAATTTTACCTATTTTTGCAGACGAAGCAATCTACATCAGATGGGCACAAGTAATGAGAGCTGAATCTACTCTTCGTTTTCTTCCTCTTAGTGATGGTAAACAACCTCTTTTTATGTGGTTGATGATTCCTTTACTTAAGCTTATTCAAGACCCTTTATTTGCAGGTAGGTTTCTATCTGTTCTAACAGGAATGGGGACAATCTTGGGAGTATTTGTGGCAAGTTATCTGTTGTTTAAATCCAAAAAAGTAGCATTAATTGCCTCTTTTGTTTACAGTTTAGTTCCTCTTGCTGTTTTTTTTGACAAGATGGCTTTGGCTGATTCGATGCTGACTATGTTTGGTGTGTGGATTTTGGCAATCGGAATTGTTTTGGTAAGAACCCTAAGACTTGATGTTGCCATGATTTTAGGCTTTGTTTTGGGTGGAGCTCTTTTGACAAAGTCTCCTGCACTTTATTTTTCATTACTTCTACCAACTTTAGTTTTATTTATTCAAAAGAAAAAAGATTTTTGGAGATATTTTATTCTTTTGATTCCCACTTATCTTATTGGTTATGGAATTTTTAATATCTTAAGACTTGGTCCAAATTTTCATATGTTAGCCCTTCGTAATCTAGACTATGTCTATCCATTAAGTCATCTTTTAAGTTCCCCATTGGACCCTTTTAAACCATTTGTTGATAGATCAAAAGAATTCTATTGGATTATGGGAGGGGGAAGCTTGATGATTATGTGGTTAGTTAGTTACCTTGTTTGGTTTTTAGGACCTATTTTAATTTCCTCAGAATTTAGTAAAACAATGACTGCAAGATATGTGCTGTTTAGCTTACCTTTTTATGTGATAATCGCATCAGCAATTTTTTTAATTAATACAAAGAAATTAAAAATTATTCAGTTTCTATTGATATCAATTTTTGTAGTTTGGAGTTTAATCTTCAATTATAAATTGTTAAGTAATCCAGAAACCGCAAATTTACCTAGAAGTGAAAGATCAGGATATCTGGAAGAATGGACAGCAGGACAGGGAATTAGAGAGATTTCAGATTATCTGAAATCTCAATCGTTAAGAAATAATCAAACAATAGTAGTTGGAACTGAGGGGTATTTTGGAACGCTTCCAGATGGATTACAGATTTATTTTGACAGTTCACTGATACCTTCTAATGGTTCAAAAGTAAAAGTAATAGGTATTGGTCTTCAACTGGATAAAGTTCCGGAACAATTGGTAGACGCTAAAAAAGCGGGGGATATTGTTTATATGGTTGTAAATAATGAAAGAATGAATACTGACTACACGAAATTGGACCTCAAATTAATTAAGGAATTTAAAAAAGCTACTAGACCCAATGGAACCACTCAATCATTATTGCTGTTTGAAGTATTAGATGAAACGATATCTAAATTTTAAAAATCTAATAGTTATTCTCTTATTATTATTAGGTGTTTTCCTAAGGCTCTATAATCTTTCCCAAAGAACAGTATTCAATGCTGATCAGGAATGGCTTGCAATTAGGGCTAAAAACGTAATTAGTGGAGATCTGGCTTTAATTGGACCAGTCACTTCAGTTGGCAATTTTTCGATCGGTCCGGGGTTTGTGTATCTTTGGTCTATTTTTAGTTTTATTGTCGGTTATAGTCCAATTGCGGGGGCTTTGTTGTCTGTTTTCTTGGGGACATTGTTTTTAATTGGGATCTATTTATTTACTAAGTTTTTTATAAATGAAAAAGTAGCACTTTTCATATTACTTTTGACATCAGTTTCTTCAGGTCTAGTCTTTTGGGATCAAATTCCATGGACCCCGTCTCTTTTCTATTTGAGCCAAATTATATTATTGTTTGGTGCATACTCTTCAAACAAAAATGCATGGGGATATCCTTTAATGTCATTGGGGTTGGTGTTGGGTTTTCAATCACATGTTGGAATTGTATTGTCTATCATTCCTATTCTTGTTTATCTACTTTTTGTTAAACCTATTAAACCAACATTAAAAATTATTATTGTTACTTTATCAATTTTGTTTTTAGGATTTTTACCCAGTTTAATTTTTGACCTTACTCACAATTTTGAAAACGTTAAGAGATTAGCCGATGTGGTAAAGGGAGATGGTTTAGATTACTTTGTTGGTTTTGGAAAGATAATCAATATTTTGTCTTATAATGCAATTTCTTTAATTTATCCTAATAATAAGATTCCAATGGATAGTATTTTAATAAAAGGATTATTTGCTTTGGTTGTTGCCAATGGAATTAGATTACTTCGTAGTAAAAGATTTAATAAGTTATCATTTTTACTTTTAATTACAATCATATTACCATCTTTGTTTTTTTACATTCAGCAGGGCAAATTTTCAGAATATTATCTAATGATGACCATACCATCCTTGATACTTCTTGTAGCTCTTTTTCTAAATGAGATTAGAAATCGAAATACTATATTGATATTGGTAACTATCATCGGTGTTTATCTTAATTTGAAGATGATTAAAGACCGTAAAGTACAATTTAATCTAGAAGCAAAGAGAAAGGTTACTGAATATATTGTTAGTAAAGCTGGTGAGGGTGATTATGGAATATCTTTAACTACAAGATTTGGGGAACAGTATGGATTTAGCTATATTTTTGATTATTATGGTATTAAAGCTGACATTCCACCCAAGAAAGGGGAAACTAAAATTTTCTCAATTATCATTCCAGAAGGATTTGATGGAATAACTGGAATCAAGGACTTTGACGGCATTGGTCTTATCTGGCAGGGAATATGATATTATTAATTTCATGCAAATTATTATTAAATTTATAAAAAACAACTGGCCAATTCTGATTGTTCTTGTCGTCGGAATACTTGCCTCACGCACCCTTCTCTTTCAAAAAGGTTATTTTAATATGCATGATGATCTTCAGATGATGAGACAGCTTGAAATGGAGAAATGTTTTAAAGATGGTCAAATACCTTGTCGATGGGTTCCTGACATGGGATATAAATACGGTTTTCCTCTCTTTAATTTCTACCCACCTCTTCCTTATCTTGTTGGTCAAGTTATTAGAACTTTTGGATTTGCGTTTACAGATACGGCAAAAATTTTATTTGCTCTTTCATTGATTTTTTCAGGTCTCTCCATGTATGTTTTAGTAAAAGAAATATTCAAGTCAGTTGGTAAACCATTTGATAGTTGGGCTGGGATTATTTCTGCCAGTTTTTATATTTGGGCGCCGTATCACTCGGTTGATGTCTATGTCAGGGGAGCAATGAATGAAAGTTGGGCGCTTATATTTTTCCCTTTGATTTTTTACTTTGGCTACAAATTAATAATTGAAAAACAAAATTTAAATAAGTGGATGATTGGACTCTCTCTTTCTTATTTTGGATTATTTACTTCGCATAATTTAATGATAATGATTTTTACACCAATTTTTTTACTTTGGTCCCTCATATGGCTAAAACAATCAAAATCTTGGTCTAGGATATTTCAATTGGGTTTATCTGGTTTATTTTCCTTAGGATTATCTGCATTTTTTACTTTACCAGCAGTTTTTGAAAATAATTTAACATGGTTAAAGAGTCAACTCATTGGATATTATGACTATACTGCACATTTTGTAAGTTTAAGTCAGTTATTAATTTCCAAGTTTTGGGGATATGGACCATCTGTTTGGTTAGAATATGATGGAATGCCTTTTCCTGCAGGTCATGTTCACTGGATATTGTCATTAATAATCATGGCTTTATGGTTGTTTTCCTTCTGGATTAACAGAAAGAAAAAAAAGAAGTTATTTTCGGGCGTTTATCTATTAATCCCATTTTTATTTTTAATAGGTTGGTTTGCGGCCTTTATGACTCATGTCAGGTCCACTCCGATTTATCAAGCACTACCATTTTTGGCTCTGGTTCAATTCCCTTGGAGATTTTTAACTTTGGTTACTTTTGCATTCTCGCTACTGGCAGGATCGGTGGTCTTGAAAACAAAAAACAAAATAGTTTATATTTTTTTGATTTTGGCGGTTATTATTTTTAATTGGAACTTTTTCCTGCCCCAAGGGGGAAAAATGGGAAACTTGACAGATGAAGAGAAATTCTCGGGGGAAGCTTGGCAATTGCAGTTAACTGCAGGAATTTATGATTATCTGCCGGTAACTGCCAAGATGGCACCTCGTGCCCCTCAAAAAGTATTAGCTGAATTTATGGAAGGTACTGGAACTATAGATAACGAATCTCAAGGTACTGACTGGGCCAAGTTTAATATAAATGTGGAAACAGAAAATTCAAAAGTAAGAATAAATATTTTTGAATTTCCAAACTGGATAATAAAAATTGACGGACATGAAGTTGGGGAGTTTGTGCCCGAGGAAGAAGTGTGGGGTAGAATGTGGATCGAGGTTCCAAAAGGCGAACATAAAATTGAGGCTAAATTTACGAACACGCCCATAAGAACAATTTCAAACTATGTATCACTCTTTTCGTGGCTAGGATTAATTGTATACTTAATGTTACAATTTAAGAGTGGAACCGGAATCAGAAATAACAGTCGAATCGGTAAAACAAAAATCAGTTAGAGGTGTTGTTGTTTTAACTGGTAGGACTTTTTTGCTTCAAATAATTGCTTTAGTTGCCCAGCTATTTCTTTTTGCCTATCTTGGTCAATATGAATTTGGTGTTTTTGCAATTGTCTCTTCTGTTGTAAGTTTTCTAACTTACTTTTCTGATATTGGTTTAGCAGCAGCCTTAATTCAAAAAAAAGAACAACCAAATGAGACAGATTTAAGAACTACCTTTGCTGTGCAACAGGGAATAATTTTGATATTACTTTCAATACTATTTATGTTTTCAGGTAAAATAACGGCTCATTATTCTCTATCAAAAGATGGTTTGTGGTTAATTTATGCCTTGGGTACATCTTTGTTTTTATCGTCTTTAAAAAGTATTCCCTCAGTTCTATTAGAAAGAAAACTGGAATTTGTCAAACTTGTTTTTCCACAGATTGTAGAAACAGTTGTCTATAATGTTACCCTTGTCTTTTTGGCAATGAACGGTTTTGGAATAACCAGTTTTACTGTAGCGGTAGTTTTAAGAAGCCTCATTGGACTTATAATGATTTATTGGATACAGCCATGGAGGATAGGATTATCTTTCTCTTTAAAATCATTAAAAGAGCTGTTCAAATTCGGTATTCCTTATCAAATAAATACTTTGCTTGCAACTTTCAAGGATGACGGTATGACTTTGGTTTTGGGTGGTATTTTGGGGCCTGCTGGTGTTGGGATTTTATCTTTTGCCCAAAAAATTGCCAGGTATCCATTAACGTTTTTTATGGATACTGTCACCAAAGTTACTTTCCCTGCATTTTCTAGACTACAAGATAAGGGGAAAGATCTTGAAAGAAGTGTCACAAGGTCAATATTTTTTATATGTCTTTTGGTTTTCCCATCACTAGTTGGAATTATTGTATTAATGCCGTGGATAGTTGAGTTAGTCCCAAAGTATTCAAAATGGTCTGTTGCTTTAATACCCCTAACATTTGTCAGTATAAATTTTGCATTTGCAGCAGGAACTACACAGTTAACAAATCTATTAAATGCAATTGGTAAGATTAAAATAACCTTTTATTTAATGATAATGTGGACAGTATTAACTTGGGCTTTTGTTCCATATTTAGCAATTAAATTTGGAGTAAATGGAGCCTCGATTGGATATAGCTTAGTTGGTTTATCATCCATTGTTGCAATTTACTTAGCCAAAAAGTATGTGAATTTTTCTATTTTTGACTCAATGGTTAAGCCTTTGATTGCCTCATTAATAATGTTTTTATGTTTAATATTTATTAAAAGATATTTAGCTGTCAATTTCTACTCAATTGGAATATTAACTCTAGCTGGTGTAATCACATATACAGTTTCAATAGTTACAATGATTGGAGTAAGTTTAATAGAAGATGCTAAAAAAAGCTTTAATACCATTTTTAATCGCAGTTAGTTTAGTATTTTTAATCTTTACCAGATTTCTCTATTTAAGAGAATTTCCTGTGGGAATCTTGAATGATGAAGTAGATGTTAGTTTGTCTGCAAAAAACTATTTTAATAACGGGGTTGATCTTTCGGGTGTTTCATTTCCTAAGTCTCTTTTTATTACAAATACTTGGGCCGGATTAAGCGGACTACCATCATATTTATTGGCGCCATTTTATGGTCCATTAAATCTCTCCCCATTAGTTATTAGAATTCCCTATGTAATTTTGAGTATATTTATTGGCTTTCTAATAAGTTTGATTGTCTATGAAATTAGTAAAAATAAAAAACTAGCTGTAATATCCATTTTTGTCTCATTAATTAATCCGTGGTTATATTTTTATTCAAGACAACCCACTGAGGCTCCTTTTGCCCTCTTTTTCGTATTAATCGGAGTTTATCTATACGTAAAATTTAGAGGTTTAAGAAAAATTTATTCTTTACCATTCTTTCTATTTTCGTTTTATTCATATTTTGGTGCTAAACCAGTAATCCCTATTTTGGTGATTCTACTTCCCTTTGTTTACGGTATTAATTTAAAAAATAAAATGAAATGGTTAAATATATTTCTTATTATTTTTTCTATATTGATGACAGTAACCTATTTTTCTGTTTCTATAAGATTGAATGGAAGTACTTTATCTCAACGTGCAAACCAGGTAACTTTTTTAAATTTTCAAAAGTATGCAGATCAGGTTAATCAAAACAGAAGAGTGTCAGTAGATTTTCCATTTAAAGAACTTTTCTATAACAAGTTCACAATATTTTCTAAAATTACAACTTCGAAATTTTTTGGACAATTTTCACCGGAATATCTATTTATATCTGGTGATAGTGTGGTCCCGTTTTCAGACCATGGTGTTTTGTATGTTTTGGATTGTTTAATTATAATCTTCTCACTTTATGCTTTTGCAATTTCAAAAGAAAAATCTGGTAAAACCCTTCTAATTCTTAGTTTATTGTTTTTAATTGCCGGAAGTGTTGGTTCGTCAATAAGTGTAGTAGGTAATCAATTCGTATTTAGATCATTTTTGCATATACCTGCTTATATTATTTTAATCTCTTACGGTATTTGTAAATTAAATAAGATGAAGCTAATCATACCCTTATATTTATTTTTCTATATTAATTTTTTGGTATTTTTCTTGTTTAGGTATTCAATTGATCAGCAAGATAATCATTTTATATCAGAAAGAGTTTTATCAAATTATTTGATTCGACTAAATAAAACAGATAAAGATATTATTGTAATTGACCCAGAACCAGACAGAACTTATTACCAGTATATTTTTTATAGTGGTGATAACTTAAACACTGAATCGAAAATAGAATTTTTGGAAATCTGCCCCGAAAAACATACCGAAGAAGTGTTAATCATAAATAGTAAATTAAATTGTGATTATAAAGACTCCGAGTATATTGTAATTCAGAGTCAAAAAGATGCTGGAGTAAGATATAAAATTTATAACGATTCATTGTGTAATATTTCTGATCTGACTTCGTATAGAAGAGATCATAAAATTACTGACTATAATATTGAAGGTCTTAATGATAAGATTTTCTGCAATAGGTGGATACAAAATGGCAAAACAAATTAAACATCAATGCCCAATCTGCGGAAGCAAGCTAACTTTCGAGTATTGGGCAATGCGTGGATATAAATTAGCAAAGTGTAATAATTGTTCATTTGTGTGGGATTTTTTTCCTTCAGAAAATGTTTTAGCCCAATACGACAAGAGTTATTTTCAAAATCAGAATCCAAAGGGAGGTTACGCCAATTATTATGAGGGAATGAGGGTGAACAAAAGAACTTTTACAGATAGACTTAATAAGATACAAAAAAGAATCGGTGGAAAGAAAAGACTTTTAGATGTTGGATGTGCTTTAGGGGATTGTTTAATTGCAGCAAAAGAAGAAGATTGGAAAGATATACATGGAGTTGAGGTTTCAAAATTTGCATACGATTTTGCTAAAAAAAGAGGGTTAAATGTTAAAAACACGACACTTGATAAAGCAGGTTTTAGCCCAAACTCTTTTGATGCAATAGCTTATCAAGATGTAATTGAGCATGTAAAAGATCCACTTTTTGAGCTAGGGCTTTCATATAAATATTTAAGAGATGGTGGATGGATATTTTTAGTCACACCAGATGTCGGTGGGTTGTGGCATAAACTTCTAAAAGGACTTTGGTATCACTACAAACCCGGTGAACATATTATGTATTTTTCGCAACAATCTTTAAGGTCGGCGTTAGAAAGATCTGGTTTTAAAAATGTAGAAACCAGAAGAACATACCATGTTCTAAGTGTTGAGTATGTATTGAATCGTTTAAAATATTATTCACCATTAATATTTGAGAATCTTCTTAAAATAATTTCTAAAAGTAAATTAAAAGATTTTGCATTTAAGGCATATACAGGAGAAATAGAGGCCTGGGGACAAAAACTTTAATGAAAAAAGTGGTTAGTCTGTTAATAATTTTAGGTAGCTTATTGTGGTCATTGACCATGGTTAAAAGCGGTTTTAATTATAGCTATGGTCTGGGGTTTTGGGGACCTAATGGACACGACGGGGTTTGGCATATTGCTTTAATTAATAAACTAGCAAAATTTAATTTTGATAATCCTGTTTTTTCTGGTGAAACAATTAAAAATTATCATATTGGTTTTGATTCGATAGTAGCTCTAATAAACTTTATAACTAAATTGCCAATTAATAATCTGTATTTTCAAATCCTACCTCCTGTCTTTGCTCTATTAATTGGTTACCTAACCTATAAATTTGTATTCTTGTGGACAAAGTCAATCAAGTCTTCTTTGCTTTCGACATTTTTTGTTTATTTTGGTGGATCATTTGCTTGGGTTTTGGGTAAGGGAGAGTCTGCGTTTTGGAGCCAACAGGCGATATCGACTCTGATTAATCCACCTTTTGCTCTTTCTTTAATTATTTTACTCTTGGGTCTTATAGCCCTTTTGAAGAACAAAAAAATACTTGCGGTTTTAGCCTTTGGGGTTTTGATACAGATTAAAGCGTATGCAGGGATTTTGGTTTTGGGGGCACTTTTAGTTTCTGGTAATTTTGCTGTTTTTCTAGGAACACTTCTTTTGTCTGCCTTAATATTTTTACCTTTCAATAAAGAGGCCGTAACAATTATTAGCTGGCAACCATTTTGGTTTGTGGAAACAATGATGGGTTTAGGGGATAGAATCGGTTGGCAAAGATTCTATTCAGCAATGACAACGTACAAAATGGGAAACATATTTTTAAAAGAAATTGCCGCTTATTTGGTTGCCTTCCTTATTTTTGTTTTTGGTAATTTTTGGACTAGATTAATATTTTTGAGAGATATCTTCAAAAAACCAGACAGAGTAAAGATATTCTTACTCTCAATTGTGGTTGCTGGGTTAATGATTCCTACTTTTTTTGTTCAAAGAGGAACACCATGGAATACTATTCAATTTATGTATTATTCTTTGTTTTTTACCGGTATATTAACCGGAATTACACTTTCTCGTGTCAAATCTTACATTTTGATTTTAATTGTTTTACTAACAATCCCAACAACAATGATAACTCTAAAAGATGTTTATATTCCGTCTAGACCACCAGCAAAATTGTCAATTGATGAACAAGAAGCCCTAGACTATCTAAAGACACAACCAAGTGGAATAGTATTAAACTATCCGTACGACGCTGATAAAGCTCACGCAGCAATTGATAATCCTCCAAGACCACTTTATCTTTATGAATCAACAGCCTATGTATCTGCTTATTCTGATAAAACTGTTTTTTTGGAAGATGAAGTTAATTTAAACATTACAGGGTACGATTGGAAAATCAGAAAAGAAAAAATATTAGACTGGTACAAAGAAAGTGAGCAAGAAAAGGCAAGGAATTTTTTAAAGGATAATAATATAAAATATATTTATTGGGTTATACCTCAAAGGGCTTTACTTGGTGAATCTCAACTTGGGCTAACAAAGATTTTTGAGAATAAAGAAGTTATGATATTTTCTGTTGGAAAATAACATATCAGGTTCGAAGTGAAACTGTTATAATATTTACGAATGACAAAGATATCAGCAGTAATTAATACATACAACGAAGAAAAGAGGCTTTCTAGGACATTATCTTCTTTGAAAGGTTTTGCTAATGAAATAGTTGTTGTTGATATGATGTCAACAG
>Ga0208375_1004187_pt1 | contig 11559 bp, 10 predicted proteins | sample RifOxyD1_FD_184038 | JGI IMG/M metagenome (GOLD analysis project Ga0208375, IMG submission 184038) | Soil microbial communities from Rifle, Colorado - Rifle Oxygen_injection D1 (SPAdes) | ecosystem: Environmental > Terrestrial > Deep subsurface > Rock core/Sediment | place: Rifle, Colorado... | reverse complement strand
TCCAGAAGCCGCGCATGCGGCGCGGCCGCGTTGCCTGAGGCAAGACAAAGCGCGGTAAGGGCTTCGAGCATGTGAATGTGCGAGTTCATGGACTTGCGGTTGCCCTTGATCCCGATGTCCTCATGCTGCGGGATTTCCTTCCACCCTTGATCAAAGGATTCGATATAGCCGCCATGCTCCCGGTCCAGTGCGTGCTTTTCCAGCAGGGAAAAGGTTTCGAGCGCCGTATCCAGGGCGCCCGGGTCGCCAAAGGCCCGCGCATATTCTGAAAACGCGTAAATCACAAAACTGTGCGGATAAACGTGCTTGCGCGCGTCGAGTGCCGGGCCGCCGGCGCTTACGGACCAGAGCCAGCCGCCATGAAGGCGGTCGCGGAAAAAATCCTCCAGAAACGAGCGTGCCCGGTCCGCCATGATTTTGAATTCCGGTCGTTCGAGATGCCGGTACGCCGCCGAGAAGGTCCACATGAAGCGCGCATGCTGCACGAGCCCCTTCGGGGCCGCCGGATCAGGCTCCCACGCGGGACCCAGTTTGCCCAAAAAACCTCCACGTGCAGTGTCCGGCGCGTGCTTTATCCAGTGCGCCAGGATTCCGCGTTCAAGATGATCGAGCCAGTCCATTTATCCGGGATATTCCATTGCTGACGCGATGAGATCATCGAGCCGCGCGGTTGCGACGCACATGACGGTGTCCGCGCCGCCGTAGTAAACCCTCACTTCGCCGCTGTCTTCGACCACGGCGCCGGAGGTGAATACGACGTTCGGAACGTCGCCCGCGCGCTCGTAGCTTTCACGCGGACCGAGCACGTAGCCGCCGCAGCGCCCGAGTACTTTTGAAGGGTCCTTGAGATCCAGCATCATTGTACCCAGACGGTAAATCATTCCGCTGCAGGAGCGGTAGACGCCATGATAAATATTGAGCCAGCCTTTGGATGTTTTTATGGGCACGGCTCCGGGGCCCACATAGGCGTCATCCCACCAGTGCTCCCGGGTGCCGGCTACGAAGCGGGATTTTCCCCAGAACACGAGGTCGGGTGATTGCGAGAGCCAGATGTAGTTGCGCGTGCCGTCCTTTCCGTGAGGACGGTCAAGGCGGGTGTAGAGGCCGTCGATTTTTTCCGGAAAGAGGACGCAGTTGCGGCAGTCGGGGGTCGTGCCGAAGCCGATCCATTCAAACGATTCGAAGTCGCGGGTCCTGGCTTGTCCGCCGCGGACGCCGAGGCGGTCGGAGTGGACGGCAAAGTTGATGTAGTACATTTGGTCTTCGGGCATCCAGGTGATGCGGGGGTCGTAATAAAAAGCGTTGTAGTCCCTGAGTTCCTTGTCCCCCTTGAACTCGATTGCATTTTTTTGAATGCGCCAGTTGTCAATTCCGTTCTCGCTCCACGCCATTCGAAAGTGCTGTTTGCGGTCAAGGTCTTCGATCCTGAGCATCATCGCATATTTTCCTTCGTGTTTTGTGATACCCGAATTGAAGACCGAGTTGACCGGGGCGGGAATATCCCGGATTGTGATGATCGGATTTTTTGGGTGACGGATCAGGACTTCGCCGCGAGTTGAGATCATGGGGGCTCCTTAATTGGTTCAATGCAAAAAATGACACGGCCGACGGGTAATGACAAAGATTTAAACATTGACCAAATACGTTGCCTATTATATAACGCGCAGCATTCTGAGTGATGAAGGGAATATCAATGATTAAGGAAATCCTGTCTTTTTTGATAGTTGCGCAAGCGGCGGTGCTTGTTTCTACATGTTCAGATGCATTGGCCGTCGGCGGCGCGGGTGGTCCCGGCGGGATTGACTGGTGGGACAGACCCGAAAGGCCCGGCATGAATAACGGTGATGCCGGCGGAAAACTGGTTGTTTTTGATGATGGCACGGCCGGCGTTTCGTATCAGGCCGTGATGAAGGGCGACGGGGATTTCGAGCATGAGATAAGCGTGCAGATCGAGACAAGGCTCAAGAAAAAAGGGAACTTCCTGTGGCTGCCGTTGGAGCTGGCCGTTCGCATACCGCTTGCCGATTATTATAAGGACGGCAATATGGTTGATGCCGAGCTTTTCAGGGCCGGCGTGGTGAAAATGCTGTTTCCAGCACGTTCTCTCGGTCTGCAAATCGCGTCGTTCGTCGCGGCAACTTACCGGATGCTTCCGGTAAGAAGCGTCGGTGTCGAACCGCTCGCGCTCAGCGTTGATCATGCGGTCGTGATCAACGACAAGACGACCATGATTGTCAAATTCAATTTTGCCCCGTATATGGGCTGGGCGAATGTATTCGGTGAGGATACCGCCAAGGAATTCGGCTATGCCATTCCGCTTGGCGTTGACGACGGTTACCGCCTGCATGGCGGGGTGCGCGGGTCAATAATGCTGGGAATCGTTTTGGCGAAAAAGGTGCTGGTGGCCCTTGGTGCTTCGGCCGATATCAGCGGCATGAAGGAGAACGGGAGCGCCCCCAAGAGCATGATGCTGTTTAATCACGCCGAAGGGGCAAGCGTCACATACAGCCCGGTCAAATGGTTCAACCTGAGAATTGGCTATGAGTTCGTGCAGACGATGGCGCTTTCGAGACAGGCCTTGTTTCCCGGAGCGGAAGACAACCCCATGTTCGAACGCAAACACGGCAAATCCTCTTGGGGCCATGTGCTCAAGGGCGGCGTTGAATTTGTCTGGTGACCTGTCAATAAATGCTTTTATACCCATGGCTTCTGTTGTTTAATCTGAAGCATGAATCTCAGCTCCGTTGATCTCGGAATAATACTTGTCTACTTCGTCACGGTCGTTCTGCTCGGCCTCTGGGTTTCGCGCCGCGGCTCCAAGGATCTTGATTCCTATTTTCTGGGCGGGAAAACCCTGCCCTGGTACATGCTCGGAGTTTCGGATGCATCGGGGATGTTCGACATCAGCGGCACGATGTGGATGGTTTACATACTCTTTGTGTATGGTCTCAAGAGCATCTGGCTGCCGTTCCTCTGGCCGGTGTTCAACCAGATCTTTCTGATGATGTTTCTGAGCGCCTGGCTCAGGCGGTCCAACGTCCTTACGGGTGCCGAGTGGATCGAAACGCGTTTCGGCCGCGGCACGGGCGCAAACCTTGCACACCTGAGCGTCGTGTTTTTCGCGCTCATCAACGTGATCGGGATGCTGGCATACGCCTTCAAGGGCATAGGCAAGTTCGCGGTGGTGATGTTTCCATGGAATTACAGCGAAAACACCTATGCCGTCGTGATCCTTGCCCTGACGTCGCTTTATGCAATCAAAGGCGGAATGATCAGTGTGGTCATCACCGAGGTGCTGCAGTTTTTGATCCTCTCCGTTACGTCGGTCATGATCGGCATTATCGCGATAGTCAAGGTGTCGCCCGACATGGTTCGTCGTTTCGTGCCGGCGGGGTGGGAGAGCCCGTTTTTCGGCTGGAAGCTGGGGATCGACTGGACCGGTATTTTTGACAAGGTTAATGATGCCATCCGGCAGGACGGCAACGAGTTTTTCATGATCATTTTTGGGATGATGTTCTTCAAAGGGGTGCTGGCCAGCCTGGCCGGTCCCGCGCCCAACTACGACATGCAGCGCATCCTCGCGACCCGCAGCCCGCGCGAAGCCAGCCTCATGAACGGCATGGTAAATGTAGTGCTGTATTTTCCGCGTTATATGATGATCACGGGCATCACGGTGCTTGCGATCGCATTTTTGATGCCCGAACTGCAGGCAATGCCAAAACCTGATTTCGAAAAGCTCCTGCCGATTGTTTTGGCGCATCATGTGCCGGTCGGCGTGGTGGGGTTTTTGCTGGCGGGCCTTCTGGCCGCGTTTATGTCCAATTTTGCAGCCACCCTCAATGCCGCGCCGGCGTATATCGTCAACGACGTCTACAAACGCTTCATGAATCCGGCCGTAAAACCAAGGACGCAGGTGACGATGGGCCGGCTGTCCTCGGTGGCGGTGCTCGTGATTGGAATACTCTTCGGCCTTCTCACCCACCGCATAACGGACGTCATGATGTGGATCGTGGGCGCGCTTTACGGCGGCTATGTGATGTCCAACGTTCTCAAGTGGTACTGGTGGCGATTCAACGGTCATGGATATTTCTGGGGCATGATCGCGGGTATTGTGAGCGCGATGTTCATCCCGTCCCTCGCCTCGATGGTGATGGGGTACGGCGTGAATCCGCTCTATACGTTTCCGTTCATACTCGCGCTTTCGATCATTGGTTGCTTTGCCGGTACGCTGCTTACCAGGCCGGAGGACGATGAAGTGCTCATGAAATTCTACAAGACCGTCAGGCCCTGGGGTTTCTGGGGGCCGATCCGTGAAAAAGTCATGCGTCTCGATCCGTCGTTCGAGCCGAACAGGAATTTCAAGAAAGACATGACGAATGTCGCCGTCGGAATCGTCTGGCAGCTCTCGCTCACGGCGCTGCCGGTTTATCTCGTGCTGCAGAACTGGCAGTGGTTCGGCATCGTACTGGCGACGCTGGTGGCGACGAGCGTATTCATAAAATATAACTGGTACGACAAGCTTCCGAGGTAAAATATGAAACGGCTTGATTCGGTTGATGTCATGCGCGCGCTTGCAATTATTTTCATGGTTGTCTGCCATTTTCAGATATTCCTTTCGCCGCTGGAGCCGGATCATAAATGGCTTTATTTTTTCTCCAATCATATCGTGGGTGATCTTGCGGCACCGTTTTTTCTTTTCCTGTCAGGTCTGAGCCAAGTGCTGTCGATTCAGAAGAGAGCAGGCATGGTACAGCCGGTACATGAGCCGCTTTGGCGTGACCGGACGCTTAAGCGTGGTGCGGCGGTTTTTTTGGTCGGCATTTTGTTTTCAATTTCCATCCACGGTCCCGGTGCGGCTTTTGAATGGGATGTGCTCACGCTGATAGGTGCATCGATGGTCGCGCTGAGAGTGGTGCGTGGCGCCGGGCCGAAGCTGCTTGTTTTTTTTGCCGTAGGAGTTGTCGTTCTTTCGCCAGTGCTCCGGTCGTATGGAGGATATATTGAGCCTTGGGGTGGAGTGCTGAATCCCGTGGCCGGCATAACTGATCTGTTCCCGGCCATAATGTTCGATCCTGCGGCGGAATATTCCGCAGGCCGGAGCTTCTTTGAAGTCTTGAACGGTTTTTTTATCGGCGGTTATTTTCCGCTGTTTCCATGGCTTGCTTTTCCGCTTGCCGGTTTTGCCGTCGGCAAGGCGATGGCGGTCGGCACGGCCGGAGCTTTATTGCGGATGTTGCTGGCGGCAAAAGGCGTGTTGTTTCTTGCCGTGGGTCTCGTGCTTGCCGCTTTTGGCGCCGCGCGCGGCGGCGGCGACCTCATCGGCGGATTTGTCACGGCGCTTGGTTTTTATCCCGCCACGGTCAGCATGTGGTGTGTGCAGATGGGGTTGACGCTGCTGGTATTTGTGTTTTTGACGACCGTCTGTGACGGGCGGGAGGCCACGGGCGGTGTCTGGATTTTGTTCTTCAGACTTTTTAGCCGTTATTCCCTCACTGTTTATGTTTTGCACCATATGGTCATTTTCTATCCGCTTTATGTGGCAGGCGCACTGCACGGGGATTTGAAGATGTATCATGCCGGCGCAATTGGCGTGTGGGCTGCGTTCCTGCTCTCGCTTCTGTTTCTGGCGCTGATGGTGCCGGTTCTCGGCTTATGGGACAAAAGGGGCGGAAAATATTCACTTGAGTGGTGTCTGGCAAGACTGGTCTGACCGGCACTCAAAGTAACTGCTGCGGTTTGCAAAGCCGGTAGGCCGCAAGTGCGGCCGCCGCGGGATGCCGTCCGATTGCCGTTTCGTCGGAGAGCACAATGCCCGAAAATCCCGCGCGGGCCGCATCATACAAATGCACAACCTCCGAGCGCGTGGGTTCCCTGCAGATGCTCATGTGCTCAAGTACCTGGCCGGCAAGACAGGCCGGCCTGCCAAGCTTTACCATGGTACGGATGAACTCCTCTTGCAGGGGGCCGAGATTTTCGATTCCGGCCTGTGCGCCGAGATCACCGCGGCAGAGCCAAAGCTCGTCAAAGACGTTTGCAATGGCGGCGAGATGCTTCATGGAATCGGGTCTCTCGATTTTTGCGGCAAGCACCCGGCCGGAGATGAGCGGTTTGATGATCGCCGCTTCGGTTCCGTCATGGACAAATGAAAAAGCAAATTGCGTAAACTCAAAATCCAGTGAAGCGCGGATGGCCGCCAGGTCGGCCCTGGAGGGTTCGGGGTAGGGCAGGGGATGCGCCGGGCGGTTGACGCCCTTGAAGGATGAAAGCGGACCGTTGGTGACGACGGTGGCGCGGAAATTCTTTTCCATGCGGACGCGCACGCGGGCGTCGTTAAGGGTCAGCTCGTCGCCCTCGCGTATGGCCTCAAAAAATCCGGCGTGCGGCACCGGCAGCACGCCGGCGCGCGAACTTGCCGCCGAATGCACGAATTTAATCTTCTCCGGTAGACCGCGGGTTTCCGGGATGCGGCCTATGCGCATTTTGGCGCCTTGAAGATCAACTACGACCGGAATCGAGCGCGAGGCGGTCCAGTATGCGCGCCTTAGTTTTTTGAGCCAGGCCCCCAGTTGTGGGGCGGTGAGATGCGAAGAGTTGAGCCTGAACCGGTCGGCCGTCTTGAGCAGCGCGGCGATGATCTTGTCACTGCTGCTTGCCGGTCCGAGCGTGCAGGTTACGTGCATCATGCTCAAGGCGTTCAGAATCCCGCTTCGCCGCTGCCGGCTTTCGTGCCGTTTACGAGCACATCATATGTGATCCTGGCGGTTTTGGCGATCATCGCGCTGACGCCGCAGTATTTTGTCTGCGATTTTTCGACCGCCGCGAGTGCTTTTTCGTGCGCCATGGACGGGCCCTCAAGGCGGTAAACCAGATGAACCTTGTCAAAAACATTAGGCATGTCCTTGGTGACGGAGGCCTCGGCTTCGAGCGCAAACGATGTCACCTCGACTCGCATCTTGCGCAGGATATAGATCACGTCCATTGAGGTGCATCCGCCAAGACCGGCAAGCGCAAGTTGTTTTGGCGTTGCCGCGGACGCCTTGCCGCCCGAAGCTTCGGGTGCGTCCATCAGAACCTTGTGGGGCCCCATAGAGGCCTCGAAAACCATGCCGTTTTTCCAGCCGATTGAAAGCTTCATGTTTGTATCAATTCTCCCTCAGGATCACGTCATCATATTCGACTTCAAAACGGAGTTTGTGCCGCGCCTCATCCTGCGCAAGCGCCAGAAAAAGATTCTTTGTATCAATGTCGGCGGTCCGGGCGGCAAGATCCGTGTACAGCCGGAAGGCCGCCTTCTCGCGTTTCATGGCCCCAATGAGCGCGCGCTGGTAGTCCATTTCCATGAGAGGGTCGCCTTCGACCATGTAGTCGATGATCTTGAGATTCATGATGTTGTCATGGCCGGACGGCGAAGGGCGCCACCCTCTTTTGATGCCCTGGAGCCTGGTCTTGTGCGCGGTTTCCTCGTTTGCAAATTGCGTGAAGATCTCGCGCATCTGGGGTTTGTTCTGCGACCTGCGGGCAAGCTCATTGTAAAAATCAACAGCCTCCTGCTCCTTGTCGATCGCAAAATCAATTACATCTTCAAATGAGTTTTTATCCATCTGTCCTTCCATCCTTCCGCTGCTGGCGTGTGGGCTGTAATACGGATACAACTTTTTTTGAGCGCCCACAAGGGCGGGATTGCCAGCATGCCCTACTGGTGGTTAAATCATCATGATGGCAAATGAAATCAAGAATCCAAGGGCGGCGGATTACGGAATCAAGATCGGAAGATTCAGAGCCGGAAGAAACAATGCGCTGACGGATGTGTCCGGCGTCCGGGTCGGGCATTCGACGGTGGTTTTCGGTTCCGGCAAGCTCAATCCCGGCAAAGGCCCCGCAAGAACGGGGGTGACGGTGATCCTTCCCGCCAGGGGTGACGTGTGGAAGGAAAAAGTGCAGGCCGGCAGTTTTGTCCTCAACGGCAACGGCGAAGCCGCAGGGCTCATGTGGCTCAAGGAAGCGGGCATAATTGAAACGCCGATAGCGCTTACCAACACCTTGAGCGTCGGGACGGTCCAGAAGGGCCTTGTGGAATGGATTTTGAAAGAACACCCGAAAATCGGCATCAGCGACGACACGGTGACGCCGCTTGTGTTTGAATGCGACGACAGCACGTTGAGTGACATCCGCGGGATGCATGTGAAGGAAAAGCATGTCTTTGAGGCGATCCAGAACGCGTCGGGCGGACCCGTGGAAGAAGGTTGCGTGGGCGCCGGCACCGGCATGATGACCTATGAGTTCAAGGGCGGGATCGGAACGGCTTCGCGAATCGTGCCACTTAAGGGCAGGCGCTATACGGTTGGAGTGCTTTTGAACGCCAATCACGGGCGCCGCCATACGCTCAGGATCGGCGGCATCCCGGTCGGGCAGCTGATCACCGACCTCAAGCCAAAAGAATACCAGGACGGATCGATAGTGATCGTGCTTGCGACCGATGCGCCGATGGACTCGCGGCAGCTTTCGCGGCTCTGCAAGCGCGCGATGCTCGGGCTTGCGCGCACCGGCGCGGTGGCCAGCCACGGCAGCGGCGATGTCGCCATCGCGTTTTCAACCGCCAACAGGATCGCGCACTATCCCAAGGCGCCCGAGTACAAGCTGAGGCATTTGTCTGATTTCTGGTGCAACGAGCTGTTCGAGGCCGTCGCCGATGCGACCGAGGAAGCAGTGCTTAATTCCCTCTTTGCGGCACGGACCGTGATCGGTCGTGACGGAAATACCGTGTATTCGATTCCGCACTACAGGTTGAAGGATCTGCTGTCGGGATCGGAACGGCTCGCACAGTGGTGAAAAAATCCGGCCACTCGATCTGGTGGTTCGCGTTCGGGTATTTTGCCTGCTATGCGCCCTATAGCGCGCTCACCAAGGCGATTTCGGATGGAATGATCCCGGGGCTGTCCCTGCGGGTGTTCGGCTTCGAGCTTCTGCCTGTTACGGCCGTTGCGTCGCTGGTCGGGATGCTGCTTTCCATTACCGTAATGGACTGGTGGAAATATGCCGGCCGCCGTCGCATTTTCGGCCGGAGCGTGCCGTGGCCCGGCCGCTGGACGTTTCTGTCGGGGCTTTGCACCGCGGCCATAATCCCGACCACCACGCTGGCTTACACGTTCGGCGGTGTCTCAATAGTGTTCATGATGTTGCTTATGCGCGGCGGGGTGCTGGCGATCGCCCCCATGGTTGATCTCATCAGCAACCGCCGCGTCAGGTGGTATTCCTGGGTGGCTCTTTGTCTGGCCATCTCGGCTCTTTTTGTCGGCTTCAGCGGCAGGAGTTGCGTGATTTCGGCGATCGCACTTGTTGATGTGGCGATTTATCTGGCGGCGTATTTTGTGCGTCTCAGATTCATGAGCCGTCTGGCAAAAAGCGATGATCTTCATGCCCGCACCCGTTATTTTGTCGAAGAACAGATGATCGCGACGCCCGCTTTCGTTCTGATGCTGGTAATCATGGCCGGGCTGGGGTTTGCCGGCGTGGACGGGAATCCTGCCGCCGTGCTGAGGGGTTTTGCTCTTTTCGCCGACGCGAAAATCACTGTTGTTGCGATTGTGATCGGACTGTTCTCCCAGGGCACGGGCATGTTCGGCGGTCTGATACTCCTGGACAGGCGCGAAAATACGTTTTGCGTTCCGGTGAACCGCGCATCGAGCGTGCTGGCCGGTGTTTTGGCCACCATGGTCCTCTGGCTTGTCGCGGGTGCCCGGGCGCCGTCGTTGAGCGAGATGTCCGGCGCGATGCTTATCATCGCTGCGATCGCGGTCCTTTCAACCGGCAGCCTCAAGCTGTGCCGGAAAAAATGTTAGCGCACCGGCGCGCTCAGACGTCAAAATACAGGCTCATCTCATACGGATGCGGACGGTTGCGGACCTCATTGTGCTCCTTGGACATCTTGTAGTCGATCCAGGCGTCGATCAGGTCTTCGCTGAACACGCCGCCTTCTAGCAAAAAGGCGTGATCATTCTTCAGGGCCTCAAGCGCGTCCTTGAGTGAAGTCGGCAGCGACTTGATGGCCGAACGCTTTGACTGCGGAAGATTGAATACATTTACGTCATAGGGCCCGAAGCCCGCTTCGGTCGGGTCGATTTTGCGCCGGATGCCGTCGATGCCGGCCATGAGCTGGGCGGCGAGGGCAAGATAGATGTTGCAGGTCGCGTCGGGCGGGCGGAATTCAAAACGTTTTTCGAAGGGCTTGGTTGCGTACTTTGGAATACGCACCGCCGCGCTGCGGTTGGCGATTCCGTAAAAAAGTTTTACCGGGGCTTCGAAGCCCGGCACAAGGCGCTTGTACGAGTTGGTGCTGGGATTGGTCAGGCCCAGAAGCGCCGGGCCGTGGGAAAGAATCCCGCCGATATACCACCGGGCGGTATCAGAAAGGCCGGCATAACCGTTCTTGTCGTAAAACACCGGCTTGCCGTTTTTGAGCAGCAACTGGTGGAAATGCATGCCGCTTCCGGCTTCGTTGTATAGCGGTTTGGGCATGAAGGTTACGGTCTTGTTGTGCTTCTTGGCGGTCATCTTGACGATGTATTTTACCAGCAGCGTGATGTCGCCGGCATGCCGGAGTGGATTGAGCCTTATCTCGATTTCCGACTGGCCCGGTCCGCCGACCTCATGATGATGATAGCGCACCGGCACGCCCGAATGCTCGATCTCGCGGACCATCTCGGCACGGACATTGTAAAGCACGTCGAGCGGCGGAATGGCGTGATAGCCGCCCTTGCGCGGGATCTTGTAGCCGAGGTTGGCTTCTCCGTCGGAGCCGGTGTTCCAGTCGGCCTCTTCGGAATCAATGCGATAGTAGGCTAGATTGATGTCATTTTTATAGTTGATGTGGTCGAAGATATAGAATTCGAATTCGGGCCCCCACAGGCTTTCATCGGCGATCCCGCTTTTTATAAGGAAGTTTTCGGCTTTTTCGGCGATATGGCGCGGGTCGCGCTCGTATCTGGCAAGCGTCACCGGGTCGGCGATGTCGCAGATGAAGCCGAGTGTTTTTTGTTCCCAGAACGGATCGATGAGTGCGGTGTCGGGATCGGGGATGAGCACCATGTCGCCGGCTTCAAGCTGTTTGAAGCCGGGGATGCTTGAGCCGTCAAAGCCCTCGCCCCTTGCAAAAAGGTCTTCGTTGAGCTGGCTTGCCGGCAAACTGAGATGATGCCAGCCGCCGATGAGGTTGCAGAATTTGAGGTCTATCATTTCAACGCCGGTTTTTTTTGCGTGGGCGATCAACTGGCGGACTTTTGCTTGCCTTGACTTTGGTTTTTGTTTTGAGCGCATGGCTTGGACTATAAAACTCACCCGGCGGAGAGTTCAAGGATTTTCGCCGGGATATCTTCGCGGATTTTTTTCAAGCCGGCTCCGGCCGCCAGGGGGCCTTGCCGGAAGCCCAGATGCCCTGCAGATAATTCTTGTCGCGCTGGGTGTCCATCGGCTGCCAGAACCCCTTGTGCTCGAACATCATGAGGCCGCCATCGCCGGCAAGCTTTTCAACCGGCTCGCGTTCAAGGATGCAGCCCTCGCCGG
>Ga0208375_1004183_pt1 | contig 11568 bp, 16 predicted proteins | sample RifOxyD1_FD_184038 | JGI IMG/M metagenome (GOLD analysis project Ga0208375, IMG submission 184038) | Soil microbial communities from Rifle, Colorado - Rifle Oxygen_injection D1 (SPAdes) | ecosystem: Environmental > Terrestrial > Deep subsurface > Rock core/Sediment | place: Rifle, Colorado... | reverse complement strand
TCGTTTTCATCAACGCTGCGATAGGAAAGCGGGGCGCAGCCATAAGAAAGCAGAAGAGCATTAGCCATTAGCCGGGCCGTTCTTTTATTGCCGTCTTCAAAAGGTTGGATATAGCTTATACCCAAAAGAGCGGCCAGAGCCTTAGCATAAGGAGTTTGCATTCTGTCCACCGCCGCGGAAAGACTGGAAACAGCCTCCGAAATCTGGTGAATATTATCCAGCGGCTTATAAATTGAACCGGTCACGCCAACCGGTTTGCTCCGCAGTCCTAAACCGACGCTCAAATTTTTAATCAGAAGCGCGTGCAATTCTTCCATATTATTCCGCGTCAGAGTTTTAAAATGGCTTTTATTTTCATGAATGAAATTGAAAGCATCCTTGTGGTTCAAAATCATCTGCATCTCTTTTTTGCTGTGCCCGCGCGCCTCCTTGTTTTCCAAAATCAGTTTTTCCGTATCAAGCAGGGTGTAGGTATTGCCTTCTATCTTTGAAGATTTCCATGACAATTCTATGGTCAGCCGTTCCAATTCTTTTTTCTGTATAGCCGGCGGCAAGTTTTCCGTTCTTTTTTCATGCTCCGCGGTTGCGCCGTTTAAAATTTTTAATTCATCGTCCGAAAAAATATCCATCGGCAATGACGGCAGCAAATCAAAGTTATATGAACTTATGCCATAGCGCTTGTCCGGTTCAACGGAAGAATATTTTTTGGCGTCAATTTCGGCGAATATCCTGCCCGTTGCGCTTATTTTATATTTAGTGGCCCTTCCCGATCCTTCGGTCATAAGAATTCCGGCTTTCGTCATTTCAGACAGCGCGCGCTTGACTGTTACAAGCGAAATACTCTCGCCCATCTTCAAAAGAATGTCGCGCGCTTCCGATGAACTTATAGTCCCCCTCTCAATGAAGATTCCGATAATCTTCTGCTGTTTTTGGCTGATTTTCATCATTTTCGTATCATTTTTATATACTTATCGTATCATATTGATACGATTCCAACAAGCAATTTGGATATACAGAATATAGAATTAAAGACATAGGACGTTCTTTGCTCTTTGTTATAGGTTCTATGTTCTTTGTTCATTTTTCTTAAGATTCACCAAATCTTCCTGGGTCCAGCCCGGCACCGGCCAAAATTGTTCTATTACTTTTGAGAGCGGGTAAATTTGTTTACTCCATTTATTATTAAAAAATAAATCCCTGACTTTATTTTTTGTTTTTTGCACTTCGTTCCCGGAAACCGGCCAGGGAAAACCAAAATCTCCGCCCTGCGTCCTGAACATATGGGCATACCAGGTTTTGTGATTGACCAATACTTTACCTCCCGACAATCTTGTCTTCATTGCTACTTCAATTCCCTGATTTCCCCAACTTCCGAATGATTCATCGCACAATTCAAGTTCCCAATATTTTTCTCTGGTCGCCATAAAACAAGAACCCTGCAACGACATAGATTCGGTCAGGCCTTTTTCTTCTAAATCTTTTTTGTACTCCGGCCGTTTGGCGTATTCTCTGAAGTACTGAAAATGGGGTTCGGGGTCAAAACAATAAGAAGTGCTTTGGGGATTGTTCTTCCCAACCCACATCATCTTTCTTTTAAAATCATTACCATCACACGGTTGCCCTGTTCCCCTGAAATTGTTCTCGGCGCACTTAGTTGGCGTTGGGCCTTGATACCATTTCTTTCCGCATTTCATACATTTCCAATCAAATGCCCATAAGTTCCGCATAACCGGAACCATTGTTACACTATCGCCGGCTTCCCTGAATCCTTCTATCATCTTGCGGTCAAATCCTTTATCAAAACTGCAATGGGCATCAATTTTCATCACATACTTTGCCTTTGAAAGACGGCAAGCCATATTGGTTGCCGCCCTTTGCCCGACTGCTTCGGGGACATAAATCACATTCACTCTTTCGTGCTGGGGTATGGGCGGGTCAGACCATTCGCCATCTAAAAGAGCGATAACTTCCGTGTCCGCTTCAATATGCTGCAAAATATCCTCAATGGTTCTGGCAAGAAACATTTCATTTCTGGCAGGGATTAAAATGGATAAATCTCTACTCATAATTTAAACATTTCTTTTAAATTCCAGCCCTCTATTTTATCCAGTGTTGTTTCTTTCCAGCTTTCCGGATTTGGCGGGCGCCAAAAATCATTTAAACCGCGCTTTGTTTTGGTTATTGCTCCTTTGTGCCGGATATCTACAATCGGATATTGAGACCTTCGTGTTTCGCAAATATCATCAGAAACGCCGCCCCGCCGTTTTTCCTTACCCGGCTCGTATCCCATTATTCTGGCCCAACGTGGATTGCGTCCATTATCAAATCTTTTTTCTTCTATTATTTTTAATCGCAGATTGTAATGATTTACGGCAAGCTGGCGATTGACGCATAGACCGGACAGCGACAATGTGCCGCCGTAAGTAACGGCAAAATCTTCGGGAAACATCCATCTCCAGATATTGACATTATAATAAAAAACGTCGTCGCGGGGAGGTTCAAAATCAAAATGCGAAGGATGATAGAGAACGTCGTGTTCGCAGAAAAAGATAACATCCGAAGCGCTTGCTTCAAGCGCGGTCAATATCTGTCGAAACATTGTTATAACGCCGGGTTGCAAATCTAAAACAATATTTTGGCCAAAATCTATCGGCTTTAAAGAAACACTGACAATGGGCAAACCTACTTTTAATATTTGTTTCTGAACAATGGAAAACATCGGCTCTCCCAACCTATTATCCGTGTAATAAATAATCCCTTTCATTTTTTTACCCAAAACCAAGACCGGCTTGGGTCTCTGACGAGCCCCGGTATTTTAGCCGATAATCCCAAAACAAACCACGGTTTTATGTTATTTTCTTTTGTGTATTTTTGCGTTGCCTCAATAACGTTAAAAAGATTTCCGTTTTTTCCTCTATACCTAAAATAGTCGTGCCCCGAAACAATTCCGCCCGGTTTAACTTTTTTGCTCCACTCGGTTATATCTTCCGTAATATACGGATTTTCATGGTTGGCGTCTATATATACGAAATCCAGCGAATTATCTTCAAATTTCCTGACAGCGTCCATGCTGAATTCTTTTATGAATTCATAGTTTGAGAACGGCGCGAGTTGTTTTTTCGCTTGGCTATAAAGCGAATCAAGTTTTTGCGCAGAATAATCGGCATAATTACCATAAATTTTCCATGCGTCAACGCCGTATATTTTCATTTGGGGATTGGCTTCGCAAAGTTTTTGGGAATATTTGCCCTCGGCCACGCCGACCTCTACGCCAATTTTAAAATCCAATTCATGAAGCAGTTTTGCCAAATCGGCTTTCCCCGCATTGGGAATCTCAATGGGCAATTTCCCCTCAGGGTCAACCCCGTATTTTTTAATTATATAATCTAAAGTGTCCATATCATTATTTTTTCATCTGGGAAAAAGTATCTTTATATAACAAAAAACCAGCTGCGGGAACTATCTCTTTTTTCGCCGGGCAATCTTTCTTCCCGGCCGAGAACAAACCAAGGATTAATTTTCCATGCTATGGTGTAGGCCTGCAGAGCGTAAACTACGTGCGCCCTAGAACGTCTGCGCAAAGATACGAAATAATCATGCCCGGAAATTATTCCTCCTTTTTTTATTTTCTTAGACCACTCCTCAATATCTTCAATAACATGCCTAACATCATGGTTGGCGTCTATATAGACAAAATCCAAAGACCTGTCGGGAAAGTCCTTCACGGCATCCATACTATATTTTTTTATAAAGTTGCAATTATACGGAGCTAAAACTTCTCTGGCTTTTTTTTCAAAGGCCGGGAATTTCGCCCGGGTTACAAAATCTATATACCCGGGATATTTTTCCCAGGAATCAATGCAGTGCAGTTTAATCCCCGGATTCTTCTCGCATATAACCCTTGAATAGGCGCCTTCCTGAACGCCTATTTCCGCGCCCTCCTTAAACCCCAATCTTCTAAAAAGCCTTGCTAAAGAAATTCTGTCGGTATTAGGAATCATTATCGGCATTGATGTTTGCCGGCTCAAATCCAGTTTGAATCTTTTTACTATATAATCAAGTGTGTTTTTTGTATCCATGTTATTCTTTCATTGGCTGTTGAGTTAGCTCATAGCTTAAATTATGGAACAAACCTTTTGGATTTGTATCTCCTTTTGCGTGGTATCTCCCAATGGGAAATATATAAATTTTAGGCCCCCTAACAGATTGTATTCCATTCTTGGCTGCATAACGGTTCCATATCCTATTAAAGAAACAATCCTCCCCCTTTTTGTATCCCGCATAATGCCCATACAAAGAATGTTCCGGCCTGTAACCGCCGAGCAGTTCAAAAGTTGATTTTTTCATGGCAAAAGTATTTCCGTGAACACTTGCGTACAATCCTCTTTTAAAATTAAGCCGGCTCATATCCATTCCGTATTCTTCCAAAACAGCGAGGTCTTGAGTTAAAGTCCCGTCTTCTGACAAAACTCCAAATTCTCGGGGAAATATCATTTTGTCGCCCGTAAAATTGTAAACAGCCATAATCGCCTCTTTAGAAAGAATATGGTCTATATCTGTCATTAAGAAATATTCTCCTGTGGATAGTTTAGCTCCGGCATTACGAGCTAAACCTTGAGTCCAGGGCCGTTTTTCATTAGTGTAATGAATTCGCAGATTTTTCAAATCATAATCGGCTATGTTATAGGGAGGATTACTGCCGTCATCAACAAAAATAAATTCAATATCATCCGGCAAATTCATTGCCTTAAAGTATTTGACTTGTCTCGCCACGGCTCCATAACTCTGATAAAACGCTATAACAATGGATATTTTCATCCCGTTAGAGATCCGACTCGCCTTTGGCGTGTCGGAAAAAATCTCTGATTTTGTATCTCTAACGGGATTCATATGAATTTTTTCATTAAATCTTCGGCCTTGCCCCAATAGGCAACGTCACAGGCTCGCATATATCCTTTTCTTGCGCCAAGATCCCCAAACCCCAAAGCGTTTTCATGAGAAAACACCACAATCGGGTCGCATGTCCAAAATTCTTCGGTTGGCCTAACCGTTATACCCAATTGTTCTTCATATCTTCCTGGTTCTCCCCAAAGCCGCGCAGGATAGTTGTTATCGTCCGGATATTTGGCGTATCTTTCTTCCAACGCCTCTATTAATAATTTTCTCGGAGCAATCATGGCGCAAGTCGTTCTTCGGTATTTCACTGAATACATCGGCGGCTTGACCCACGTATAAAACGACCACTTTGCCATATTGAAGGCAAAACCATTCTTTGGCCTATATTTTTTAAAATGTTCTTCGGAATATAAACAATCGTCCTCAGCCATTGCCACATATTCAGTCTCTGCCGCCTTGGCCCCAATCAATATCTGTCTATATAAATTCCTATATGATTTACCTATTTCTCCCACACAGATATTTTTTCCAAAATCCATCGGCTTTTGCGACACACTGGTTATTGGATAGTCGCCGGCAACTTTAAACAGGTTCTCTCTAACCCCCACAGAAAGTTTATTTTCAAAACTATTTGCCGTATAAAATATGATGGTTAAATCTATCATATAAATTTTTTTACTATATCCTCTGCCCGACCCCAGCGGGGTATCTCGTAAGCCCTTATTCTAGACATTCTTTTTTCGCGCTCTCTATGTTTTTTAAGATTTTGGCTATATCAGATATTTTCCAAAGCCCCAATGATTTATCCGTGTAAGATGACTTTCCTTGCGTACATTTTTCGTTTATTATTCTAATTGGTTTTGGTAATGAAAATGGTGCAATTTGTAGATTAAGTGGACGCCATTCTCCTGTAATAATGTCTTTATTGTCTTGCCTATCTGTAAACGATGTTGTTAAAAGATATTGAGACATGCTATTGCAAACATTATTCAATAACTTAAAGATATCATCGTACGACATATGCACTAAACAGTCTCTTATAAGGATTAAATCTACTTGCGGTAGCGTATCCTCAATTAAATTCATATGCCGAAATGAAACATTATTTTTTTCATATTGATTTTTGTTATTTTTAACAATTTCTTTTACAATATCGGCACCAATATATTTGATTCCGCTTAAATCAATGTTTCGCATCCAGTTAAAATCTCCACAAGGAATATCTAATACTGTTGAAATGCCCATATCTTTAAATAAGGCTGGAATCTCTCTGATTATATGTTCGGTTTGATCTAAATCTGAACCCCTTCCTGAAACTGAATTATGCCCGCCCCAAGAATTATTTTTGAATATATTTTCAAATCTTTGTTCAATATTCATTTATTTTTTAAATTTTCCGTATATCCTTTTATCTTTTGACACAACCAATATTTCTCCTTCTAACGCAAACCCCTCGCTTTCCAAAAGCGCTTTCAGCTCTTCTGGCGTCCATTCTTGATAATGAAATTTATCGTTGTTGGTTCCCTTCTCGGGAGCGGCGATATAGAGATAATTTTTTAATATTCTTCCGGCTTCTTTTAACGCTTGGCTCGGAAATTCAAAATGCTCCAACACATCTCCCATAAACGCAGCCTCAAATTCTTCGTCTTTATAAGGCAAGTGATAAGCATCAGCCAATGCCACGTCCGCTCCTTTTTCCTGAGCCAGTCTTACCGCCTCGGGTTCGTTATCCACCCCTTTTATGTCTAAGAGATGGGTTATCTTTCCGTCCCCTGCCCCTATGTCCAGAACATTTTTTTCTTTTATCCATTCTTTTACCCTGTCGGCATGCCGCGAATACTTAGTATTCTTATCGTCGTATTGTTTCCAGTGATATGCTCCGAATTTATGATATTTGGTGAACTGCATTTATTATATTGGGTTTATGTAATATTGAAACAATTAAATCTTTTCTTTTAAATTCGTGTCCGGCGCGTGTCTTAAAATCTCCAAATTCCGAGAGTAAAAATTTTTCTTTTTCGTTGGAAAAAACCGTTTCTCCGTCAACCATATTTATATCCCACGCGTGCATGCCGCGATATTTTTTCATTTGATCGGGAGAATGGCGCAAATAAATCCAGCCGCCGGGCTTGCAAACTCTTAATATTTCTTTCAGAGCCTGCTTGGGATTTAAAGTATGGTCTAAGGCATTAACGCAATGAACGATGTCAAAAAAATTGTCAGGATAGGCCAAATGTTCAATATTCTGATATTCCACCGGAATGACCGGAATTGCATTATGCTCTTTCCACAAAGACGCGAATTCATTTTGCAGAATATCCGAAGCATAAAGCCTAACTTTTATATTTTTCCACAAATTACCGATTGTGCAAATCGGGCCAGTCGCTAATTCGGCAATGGTCACTTCCTTTTTGTCGCCTATCATCGGTCCAAAATAGTCGGGTAATTCGGCTTGATGATTAAACCTGTCCAATTTGACTTTAAACTTCATCCGATAAAAACGTAATGTGGTTTTATATCCTAAATTTTTCATGGTCCTGATAGTCCGAAATATTGATTAATCTTTACTAATTCATCTTTCCAATGATTTAGGGTATAATCAAACGCCTTTCTCCTGGCTTCAAGGCCATGGGCTGTCCCGAATTTGCGATGTTGATGGGCGTACCAGGTCTTTTTGTTGACCATAGTTTTTCCTCCGGCAATAAAAGTTTTCATTACTATCTCAACTGATTCTTGGCCAAAACTTCCGTAATTTTCGTCTTCCAGTCTTTTAATGGCGTTGTCCCAGTGTTTCCTGCTCATCAGCCAGCAACTTCCCTGAAAAGCCATATTCTCGTCAATTAAAATATCTTTTCTTTCTCTTGTTCTGCTTATCCATTTCGGTGCCATAATTCTATTTGTTGGTGGATGGTAAACAAATTTTTGATAATCTACCGGCGGATCCTTCATAATTTCCCACTTATCAGTATCCAACTGATATAATCTGGGAACAACCACCCAATTGTCTTCAATTTTTTCCAAAAGCAATTTATCAAACCCCTTGCCGAACATGCAATGAGCATCGCATTTTAGCATGTATTCACCCCTTGAAATTGTTACGCCGGCATTGATGGCGCCTCTCATTCCGCAATTCTTTCCAAGATGAAGAATCTTCACTCTTTTATCGCTTTTTAAGGATGGATCAGGCCAATAACCGTCTAATACTGCGATAATTTCCAACTCATTGCCCAATTCCGAATTATCCAAAAGCGAATCAGCGGTTTTCTGAAGTAAGGGTTCTTTATGAGATGGAATTATTACCGAAAGCTTCATCCCGTTAGAGATAGGAAATACTAAAAGTATTTCCGTAAGTTAAATTTATAATCTTTTATTGTAATCATATGTTTCCATTTTTATCTCCCGTTAGAATTCAAAAAGTTGGGATCTCTAACGGGATTCATAATAATCCAAATAAGCCAAAACGCTCGTTAATTTTCGCCAATTCGCCCCTCAAATTATTTAAGACATAATCATTTCCTTTTTTTATTTCTTCGCTGGAGAGGTGATAGGTTCTTCTAAATTTCCTATACTTGTGCGCATACCAGGTCTTTTTATTGACCATAGTTTTTCCTCCCGCGACAAAAGTTTTCATTGCTATTTCAGTTGGTTCTTGGGCAAAGGTTCCGTAATTCTCTTCTTCCAGTCTTTTAATGGCGTTGTCCCAGTGTTTCCTGCTCATCAGCCAGCAACTTCCCTGAAAAACTATATTCTCGTCAATTAAAACATCTTTTCTTTCCCTTGTTCTGCTTATCCATTCCTGCGCCGCAATTTTATTCGTTGGCTGGTAAAAAATAAATTTTTGATAATCCATTGGCCGCTCTTTCATAACTTCCCATTTATCGGTATCCAGTCTATATAACCTGGGAACAACTACCCAATTGTCTTCAATGTTTTCTAAAAGCAATCTGTCAAATCCCTTGCCGAACATGCAATGAGAGTCGCATTTCATTATATATTCGCCTTTTGCGGCCCTTACTCCGGAATTGATGGCATTTCTCATTCCTAAATTCTTTTCAAGACAAAGAGCTTTGATTCTTGGGTCTTCTTTTAGCGGAGAGTCGGGCAAGTAGCCGTCAAGAACCGGAATGATTTCAATTTCTCTCTCGGCATTTTCAAGAAGCGAGTCAACGGTCTTCTGAAGAAGAGGGTCTTTGTAAGATGGTATGATTATTGACAACATATTATTTTACACAAAAAAACATTGCTATTAATTTATAAACCAAATAGGTTTTTTGGGTCAAAAAAATTGCTAAGAACCGTCGTATGAGGTCGGCATTTCCTGTAATCAAAGCGGTACTTAAATAAAGGGTATATCTTGCTGTATCTGAAAAACCTGTCGCATTCCGGTTCGGTATCGTGAACAATAATATATTCGGCATGAGGTGCCAGCCTCTTAATCTCTATAATTCGCCTTAAGGCGGGCCTATGGTCGACAAGCGCAACGCTCCAATGAGTATTTTCAATATCCGCCTCGTCATAATTATTTACAAAATGCACTTTATGATAATCGCTTTCCCATCCCTGATTTTCTTTAAACCAGGCGGGATCGTTATCGTAAGAAATTAAAGTTCTTTTCCCTTCATGGCACATAACGTCAAGAAGCGGAGTACTATAAATTCCCATTCCTAATTCTAAAATGGGTCCTTGAGTCATATCAACCAGCCTTGCGATTACTGGCATATGCGATCCATAAAAAGACTTTCTTTGTAATTCATTTGCCCAATGTCTTGTCATATAGTTTTAATATATCCTCGGCTTTGCCCCAATAAAGAACTTCAAAAGCCCTAAGACATCCCATTCTTTTTCGAGCCCCCAAGTTTCCATAGCCAAATGCTTCCGGGTGACTAAATACCACATTTGGGACCGTTGACCAAAATTTTTCGGTTGCGCGAACATTGACTCCTAATTTTTCCTCGCATCTGCCCGGGTCTCCCCACCGAGAAATCGGAATATCCTCGTCTTTCACGCCTTTAATTTTGTTAAACCTTTCCTCCATGGCCTCAACCAGCATATCGCGTTTTGCTATCAAGCTATTGACCACTAATCTTGCCTTAAATGAAAACATCGGGGGTTTTGTCCATGTATAGATTGACCATTTGGACATATTGTAGGCAAATGTATCCTTTTCGGGAACATTGGTATGAAAATGGTCGTAAGAATATAAAATATCATCCTCTGCCATAGCCACATATTTTGTTTTGGCGGCTTTGGCGCCTATCAGTATTTGCCTATAGATGTTTAGATGCGACCTGCCGATGTCGCCCACGCAAATATTTACTCCAAAATCCATCGGTTTTTGCGAAACGCTTATTATCGGGAGTCCTTTCGCGGCCTCTAAAAGCTGTTTTTTAGTATTTGCCAAAAAGTATGGATTATATGTATCCAGCCAATTGGATGTATAATAAATAATGGTTAAGTCCTTCATCTATTTATCGATATAGTTATTAATATAGCGATTATTTAAAAAAAATCCAGCGGTTTTATGACCCTGGAAATTGTTTCCGGCGGTTATTAATTATTGTTAGGTATGAGTTAAATAGTCCGCGGACGGATTAAAATAAATTCTGTCCGCGTTGGTGGCAATTCCGAGAACCTGAATCACGTCATTGGTTGCCGAAGGCTGCGTCTGAGTAGCCGCTCCTGCGGTTGTGGAAAGATACACCACTCCTCCAACAGTCCAAGCCCAACTGTCATCACGAGCAGTTCCGTGAAGCAGAATATCCCCCGCGGCGCTGGCGCTTATTGTAGCAATTGCCATTCCCATGGAAGGATACGCGGCAGACCCGCCGGTGGCATTCGCTTTCCAGCATTTTCCGTCAGATTTAAAATAGACAATATCTCCAAACACAAGATTCTCGCCCGCGGTCATTGACACTATTATCCCTGAAGCCGTATGGTCGGACGCAAGGGACTCGTTTATCCCGACCGTTGAAACGCTTTTTATGGGCAAATTGCCCATATCCAGGCGAAATCTGGAGATTTTAATGGTCCGAGAACCAACTTTCAAATCTCCGCATTTTAAACAAGTGAAAAGAGAGGTGGGAACGCTTTTCCCTTTATTAATTCCCAGAAGAGGAATCCACTTGTGATTATTGCAATCTGTTTTTTCCGTCATCATGCTTCATTGTCAATTTGAAATATTTCTTTTCCCGAACTGTCAAAAAAAGATAAACTTTTTTTGTTCTCAACAATGCGAAAATCTCTAAAACTGGTTTTATCGGACGAACCGGTTTTGGCGGACGAATTATCTAAAAACCTTGAAAACAAGGGGCCTAAAACTTTTTCCATCAAAAGAGCCCCGCTGCCAATGAATATTATTTTCAGAAATTTTCTTCTATTTTCATCCATATTCACGCTTTTCTGTTTATTTTAATTTTTTTACCCAATTCCAATTCTTTTTCGGCTTTTTTTATCTCTTTTTCCATTTCCGCCTTGCCTTTTTTAAATTCCCCGGTAAATCTGCCCAGCCCTCTTGCCAGCTCCGATATTTTTTCCCCGCCAAAAAAGAAAATTGCCAGCACTATTAAAATGATTGCTATTTCCGGAAGTCCTAATCCAAACATATTATATTATTGTACTTAATTTTCGCTAATTACTGGCTTATATTTTTGCCTTTTCTCTTTCTCCAGTAAA
>Ga0208375_1004182_pt1 | contig 11568 bp, 13 predicted proteins | sample RifOxyD1_FD_184038 | JGI IMG/M metagenome (GOLD analysis project Ga0208375, IMG submission 184038) | Soil microbial communities from Rifle, Colorado - Rifle Oxygen_injection D1 (SPAdes) | ecosystem: Environmental > Terrestrial > Deep subsurface > Rock core/Sediment | place: Rifle, Colorado... | reverse complement strand
GCCCTTGGATATTGAATTAATTGAACTTGATCTAATCGAGGATTTAGAAAAAATCCACGAAACCCATTGCGAAGATGATGAACCGGATTCGCCACAAATTTCGTTTGCAACTATTTCTGAAGAAGAAAAACAAAAGCAACTGGCAGGATATAGGCAAGTTGTTAAATTAATTTTAGTAAACAAGATAAAAGTTGGATGGATAACTGCTACTTCAAGGGGCATGATTGTCAATATCGGATTTGGCCTTTTCAAGGATCATCGCCGAAAAGGAATCATGTCTCAAATACTCAGTACAGTCATGCCTGAAATACAGGGCAAGTATCCCAACCACGATTTAAGCTCTGCAACTCGCACAGGAAATTTTTCTTCAATAAAAAGTTTGAAAAAGGGGGGATTTATTCAAGACGACATCATCACAATGCCCCCTTTGGGAAAATACAAAGAATCCGTTGAATATCTTTCATTCAAATATCCTAAATAACTATACATTCAGTTAGAAAATCATCGATTTGGGAGTGCCAAAGATTTTCAAGACCCCGCTTTACGGGGTTTTTTTGGGTTTAAATCCGTTTTGCTAGCATTCGCATTAAGGTTTTGTTACTGTTTTTTCCATCTTTGTTTTGCTCTATCGGCCAGGGAAAGTTTTTTCTTTTTATTACCGTCCACCACTTCCATAAACCCACTAATAAAACCACTTTTTCTGGAATGCTCACGAAGAATATTATCAGCAAGTTTTTTCCATTCTTCCTCTTGACCAGTTTTTATATATAATCCTTTGGCCTTTTCGAAATGATCCCATGATGCGTGATAATATTTACTTTTTTTACTTTCAACAATTCTCATGCCGAGTGCTCTATAAATTTTAGCAGCGGCTTCGGGGTATTTTTTTGACAAGATGTTTGCGGCCTCTTCAGTTTTGTAGTGACTTAAGTTTTCCAAAGTTTGATGTTTGCATTTCATAACCTGATCTACCAGAACGGGGTATTCTTTGGTAATCATGCAAATTTCAAACACTGCTTCAAGTGGCCCATCTTTAATGTGATCAATCGCTTTTATCTTCCATTCATTTTTATCTTTCACTGGTACATATTTCATTAAATCAAGGTAAGCGTATTTATTTGGATGCTTTTTGAAATCACTCCACGCCATATTTAGTGCTTCGCTTTTATTTCCCAGTTGTTTTAGTAATTCCTTTTTTAAGTTGGTGAGATCATATTTTGAAAATGAATAATCCCTCGTATTATTTGGAAATTTAAGGCCTTTTTCAACCCAATCCAAAGCATCATTATATTTTTTATTTTTTTGATAAATTTTGGCAATTTCTTCACAATCCTTCAGTGTTACGCCAAACTTTTGAGAAAATTCGATATAAGCTTTTAAATTTTTTTTCGCAGCATAAATATATTTTACCAGCTTGATTTTATCATTGAGGATGCGATCAGTAGGATTTTTATTATGAAGTTTTAGATATTCCTCTATGTCGGAAATAAGATTATTTTTAAAAAGATTAAGTGTTTCTCTATTGAAAACATCGATTAATTCTTTTTCTATGTCATAGCACAGGCCATATTCATCAGATTCCTGCCATTTATTTATTAATTCAAGAGTTTCTTTGGCCGGAAGATTCGCATTTTGTCGTGCAATTACCCAAGAACAAAATAAATGGCTAAAAAACATTCCCATGTTCCCACCAGAATCATCCATTTCATTAATTTTTTCGGTACAGCCGTGAAGAAAAATCTCGTACAACTTGACTGCCCTGTGGGGATCTAGCTCAATTAAATCATCGATATTTTGCTGTACTTCTTCAAGCTCATGAATAAAATCATGAGTATAGTTATAAGAAACAAATTGTCCAAAGTTCAATGTGTTTTCTATAGTATCAATTAGCGGATCTATTTTTTTTTTGGGGGGGGCCATATTACCCCTCCCACGGCATATCGTGCCAACGGCAAAATTCACCAATGGCAGCAACAATAAGGCTATATTTTACCCCTTTAGAATTGGTTTTTTCCCAGCTAAGTTTGGCATCCATGAATAGACTTTTTAAAACCGGAGATAACCATTCCTGGGCCTCATCATAACCAGTTTCAAGAGCAGCCAACATTATTTCTCCAAGTTCATTTTTTTCGTTCTTATCTATTTGCTTAAGATATATTTCATAAGCATGTTGAAGCATGCTGGCAACCACCACCGAAAGCCTATGTGTTCTGCCGCTTGGGCCAATGGTGCTAAGCATGTCAACCCAGACTTGATAGGTATTTTTATCAACTATTGATATTAGTGATGGAATTTTCACTGTACATCCTCCTTAAAATCAATTATCGGATTTCCTTTTTCGATCAAGATCATCCTCATCAACATTCATCTTCAAGAATCCCCGAAATTGCCAATTCTCCTCACTGCTCTTATCTGCTTGAGTTCGTATGTTGTTTAAATCTTTTTCTAAATGCATTATATTTCCCTTAAAAGCATGCTGGTAGTATTATACCATTAACATCAAATATTTTCTATTGTAACTGACCTATGATTTAAATTAATAACCGTTTTTTTACATTGCCTGGAAAAATTTAGTATTACACAGCGAGTCCGAATATGTTTTACATAAAAAAATCAAAAGTTTGTGTGCAATAATCAAGAAAATATTTTATAGTTTTCGTTCAAATAACCAGTTCAAACTAGGTAGCATTTAATGAGTGAAGCAATAGAAGTGTTAAATTTGCGAAGAATGAAGTCAGGAATTTTTACAGGAATTAAAGGTCAGCTATATGTTACTCAAAAACAAATTGCTGAATTTGTTTCTGGGGAAAAGGCAATGACTATTGTCGATCATGTAACAGGTTTGGATATTACTGATGAGATTATTAATTCAATTAGTGGAAAAAACAACCGACGAAAGGAGATTAAAAATAAAGTGACAAAGGATGATTTTTTTCATGCTTCAGATGATGAGGTGCAAGCTAAAATACTAGAGACATCTAAGGATAACACGATAGATTTTGAATTTAATTTTGTTGATCTTTTTTGTGGTGCCGGTGGGCTATCTGTCGGATTAGAAAAGGCGGGAATGAAATGTATTTTGGGTACAGATATTAATACCTACGCAATGCAATCATTTCGGCATTATCATAGCAATTCAGAATTTTTTTGTGGACCCATCTGGTCTTTAACGGAAGAGATCCTAAAGGAAAAAATAGGAAATAAGAAAGTTCATCTGGTCTGTGGAGGACCGCCATGCCAAGGATTTTCAACTATTGGCAGAGGAGAATCAGACGATCAACGAAATCAACTGTTCAAAGAATTTATAAGGATTGTTCGGACATTAAATCCTACCTATATATTATTCGAAAATGTTGCGGGATTACTCGCAAAAAAGAATAGAGAAACACTTAATGCTGTTATTACGTCTTTTGAAGCATTGGGATATCGTTTAAAAATCAAAGTTCTTCAGGCTCAACATTATGGAGTCCCACAAAGAAGAAGGAGAACGATAATTTTAGGGTGCAGAGATCATTATTATTTTGGATTTCCCAAACCAATTTTTGATTGTGTAGAGAATAATAAATATGTAAGACCTGTTAATCTTGGAGAGGTTATTGATGATATATATATTGGAAACAATACAACAATTAATCATAACGAAAAAATAGCAATACCCTTAAGTGAAATAACAATTGAAAGGATCAAACATATTCCAGAAGGACGTGGAATACGCTACAAGGAAGATGAAGACGAACTTTTTCCTCAGCATTTGAAATTAGATGTTGATTGGGACACCATTAAAGAGGGCAGACTACGCGAGATTAGATATCACAGGCTATCCAAAAGTGAGCCATCACCAACTATAAATACTGGTAATGATCAATATTTCCATCCTGAAAAAAATAGGAGATTTACCGTTCGAGAACTAGCTCGTATTCAAACATTTCCAAACGATTTTGAGTTCTTTGGGAACTATCCAACACAAAAAAAATTAGTTGGGAATGCGGTTCCGGTTTTAATGGCAAAAGCGATTGGTAATAGTATTACACAATCTTTTAGGGAAAAAAATATTTGCAACGATAGTGAAAAAATTTCCCTTGGAAAGGAGATTGCGAATGGTTTTCATTATTGTGAATATCTGGAAATAACAAATGAAAAGATATAATTGTAGAGAAGTTGTAATTCTTGATTTTGAAACCACAGGACTCTCCCCGGATTATGCAAGAGTCATTGAAGTGGGAGCTGTGGTATTTAGGGAAAATAAAATAGTAGATAGTTTTTCAGAATTAATGAACCCTGGAAGGTATATACCATATGAAATCACCGCACTTACCGGAATCAATAGTACGATGTTAAAAGGAAAACCAGCTCCAGAAAAGGTTATGCCCGTTTTAAAAAAATTTATTGGAGATAGGGTTATTTTGGCCCATAATGCTTCCTTCGATAGCAAATTTCTTTTTGCTGAAATGGAGAGGGCAAATCTTAACATTAATAGTCCTATTTTATGCACCCTCCTCTTGGCGAGGAGATTGATTCCCAATGTTAGTAATTATCAATTAGGCACATTAGCGAAGCATTTAGGCGTTAAAATGAATCATGCTCATAGGGCCTTGGATGACGTTATGGCCACTGCCAAGATATGGGAGCATCTTTATAATATTGTGATCGATTCAACTGGTATTCAAGATCCAGATGATCATATTTTTTCTACTATTTGCAAAAGGCCTAAAGGGATGGTCGGAAAATATTGTGAAAAAATGAGGGTGGCTTCAATCTAAGGGATTGGATGATACTTCAGAAAAGAAAGTATTGGAATGATTTTGGTTCATGACAAATCATTCAGATAATATTTTGTGTTTCAATAATGGTACCACTGAATTTGGATTAATCATTCATATGACAATCCTTTGTTAAGAATTTGATAAATAATTTGTGTCACATTTATTTACCCACATCTCAAATAAAAATCTATTTTTATTCCCCAGCTTGGTAAATTGAGATTATATAATCCCTTCGTGTTAAAACATCTTAAGGTACCATCCCCGTAAGAATAATTTGACTCCAAAATTGGCTGGCGAAGTAGGTGAATTTCGTCTGCCAATTTCTTTTTACTTCTTAACGACAGTTCGGCTCAAATTTTTACAATGCGAGTGAATTGTTCTATCAATCTCAGAAATAGTTTCAGGGCGAATATCCTTGTCTTTGACAAATTCTTTGAACTTAGAAGCGACACCGCAAACTTTATCCAAATAAAAAAGCGCTTTCTTTTTATCAACACCAGTTTTTTGAGCAAGCAAAAGAAGATGTTCTCTACTTGGATTTTTTCCTTCTCCACAAATATCCATTTGGTGCTCACCTCCGGGACCAGCGCTGAAAGTTAAGTCATAGGCCGGAGTAAGTTTCCAATTTTTCTTTGCATCTAGTAAAAATGAAAAATTCTTTGCATGATCATCGCGATTATTGAACGTCACATTAAAGACACATTGTAAAAATGCCTTTTCTACTTCTCGTTGATCTTTTGTCATTAAACGAGTCAAACGCAGCAAACTTGTATAGTCCACTGACGGAAGTCTGAAATTTGAATTTAGAGCGCCGGCGGCAGTATGCAATGGAACTTTACAAGTCTTCCATCTATCAAATCTCTCAGTCCCAAAAGCTGAAAGCTTTTTACCAAGATCAAAATATTTTGTGCTCTCCATTTCAATTCCACATTTTTTGGCCAATTCTGAATAAAGATCCTCTATAGCACAAACTTCCTTGTGCTCATGTTCGCTTGGAAATTTAATCAACCAGGGTGCACCCAACGCATGATCATCTGTTGAAATAGTTTTTGTTTTTAAATCAAAGCGAACCAAGGCCTTTGGTCTGGCCCCATGAGGCGAACCACCAATTTGGGCAATTTGCATAAGTGCTTTAGTAGGCTCATCAATAATAATTTTATTGATCTCCTGGGCCAACTGGGTGAGCGTAAAATCAAAAGTCTTAAACTTTTCACCAGATGCCGGCGCAAAAGTCAAAGCACCCATCGCCCGTTCTCCCAAGAATGCTAATCGATCTATAGCAGAAATTTCTGAAAGTGCTAATCCCTTTTTTTTAAAAACTAGGTCCATCAGTAATAGTCCCCATCCATCTGGCAAACTATCGGCAATTAGACCTGGAAGTCTGCCTTGGTAAGAAGGAAAGTTTCCATAGGCTTCAGGTCGTAACGATAGATTTAAAGGAGAAAGCTCAAGGCCATTTTTCAGAGCTTCTGATGAATATTCAAAAAGCAAATTAACACCATCGTCGGCAAGTTCACCCAAGTGCCAATGCTCGCCCCATCCTGAATAAAAAACCGACAGTTTTTTCATCTTACTCTTTTTTTAATTTTAGATTTACGTAAATTTTCGGCTTTTTCCATTTCAGCGATAGAACTAATCTTCAATTGAAATAAGTTTGTTAAATCACTTATGCAATCCAATGCCATTGCGATTCGGATCAATGTCAAAAGCGCACACTGCCCTTTGTTTTCCAAATTTTTAACGGTACCCACATCGAGCCCCGTACGATCGGCAAGTTCCTGCTGGGTCCAGCGCTTGCTTATTCGCTGCTGCTTAAGGCGATAGCCTAAAACGTGACCAATTTCCTCTGGTGTTGAAAGTTTAAAATCTAATTTATTAGCTATATTTATAGTAAATTGCTCCATATATCTATTATAATAACATTTATTAAAAATAAAATCAAGATATTTGTATTAATAGCTATTATATTACATATAAAAACATATTCATATAGTTAATGGCTAATATATTGAATATATAAACCTCGAAAACAAAAGCTATGTAATGTGTATTTTTGCTTAAATCTGTTTTACTCGGATTTGCAATAGTTAAGCAGCCTGCAGTTTTTCACTTATAGTATCTATTGATAAATCTGCGCCACATTCCCACTCTATATAATATCCACCATTCGAAATTTTTAAGAATTCCTCTTCATTTCGAAGGGGTTCAAATGCTTCATATTGCAGATATGGAGAGATATCTATTATGCCCTTTTTACCATCATCAAATTCAATCTGAAGAATATAATTTTTTAGAGGAACAATTTTTATAATTCTCATTGATCAAGCCCTTTAATGGGAAATGGTTTCTTTCCATGAACTGCAAGTTCCCAATCTGCAAGAAGATCTTCTTTGTGAATCTCCATCCAAGCAACGACTAGTTTGTTTTTATTATTGGGAAGTGCTCCAGCAAGAATCGCCCCATCCATAATGGAATAAACAGCAACACTTCCCTGATATTCTGCGTGAATATGTGGCAATTTATGCTTTTCTGTGTCTTTAAAAAACATCTTAATCAAAATTCCGTAGAACATTGAGATGGTTGGCATATCTTACTCCAAAATTCATTGTTGCTAAGATTTTATTAATTATTAAACATTATTGCAAGGTTTGGTCAACTTAGATTTTGATTTGACTGGTGAGCCAATGACCTTAAGAATACCCTGCCAAATATAATTAAATAAAGTCACTAGTGAAATAGTCATCCCTTTCCCACAGTACCGGAGTTCGTTTGCTATTGGCCCAGTCTTCACGGAGAATTCCGTACGCTACAGATGCGACTCGACCACCGTCTTCTGTTGGGCAAGCTAGCCTATAGTACGCTTCCTTGATATAGCCACATTGGTTAAAAAGTTTGCGCATCAAAATGTTATCTTCTCTGGTTTGTCCTTCAATCCTGCGGATATCAGGGTAGTTGTCAAATATGTGCTTGGTTAACCATTTGAGTATTATTTTTCCCAGACCCTTTGCTCTATGTGGGGATTTGAGACGGATTGAGAACATGGGGGCCCAACTATTAAGTTCATAAATTTCAATGAGTCCGATTGGTTCAGCGCCTTCAAGTTGGATCCAAAAATTTTCTTCGTCTTCCCCGAAAAAAGCTCCTTCTGAGATTCTTTTAAGAACTTCCTCTTCCGTGGTTATTCTCCCAAGAAAAAACGGCCACTCATCGCTTGCGAGCCACCTTGCCAGTAATGGTGAATCATCTACTTTTAATTTTTAAAACTTAAGTTCCATTGAAAAAACATATCATTGTCTCGAAGATCTAGTCAAAACTATGACCGAAGGAGAATGTTTTTACCCAACCGAAATATCCAACTTTGGTGATTTGATAAAATTTTGTAAAATAACATTTTCCTTGAAGTGATTCTTATGCACTACTTGAAATATTTTTCCAGGTATTTTCACGGAAATAATTCCCATTTGGGACAAGGTCTTTGCAAACGGGTCTTCCGGGTAGCTTACCAGTGAGATGCTATGATAATCCTGATGAATCTTTTGTTTATAGAGAAATTCCAGCATTAGCCTGAAAGCCAGTTGCCTGGTTTCACCAGATAGATTGCTATCTATTTCCAGATTGGTTAGATAAAGGGTTTTAAATTCCTGATTCAGTCTGGCTGGTTTGCCACCCAATATTGGTATGAACAGATTGAGCAGGCGAAGACTTAGATTAAGTTTTTTAATCACCAGACTTCTTTTAGGGGATGATGACCACGGAGAAAAGGCTCCTATTATTTTCCCTTCCTGGTCTTTAGCAATTATGAAAGATTTAAGAGCAAAGTTATGCCAGCCTTGAAGCCTTTTATTCAGGCAATTATTGGGGACAGTAAGATCATAGCAACGGCCAAAAGGACGCAGTTTATTTTCCTTATCAAGAAATCCACAAAGCTCCTGTTGGTCATTATTATCAGCAAAAGATATTTTTATATTTCCGGACCCTATTTTTTTCTTCCCCAAACGCAAAGGGTTTCTCCCTAGTATATTGATTGCATTGTAGCCAGCCAGCTCGTGATAAAGGAAGTCCCTTTCCTTTTTTAAAAAAGAGTTGATGGCCAGTTGATTGGTGGCAATGATGGCACAATAAAAATATTTGGCAAAACCCAAATCCACCACTTCATGGGATCTCTCTATCATTTCACTGAAAAATAATTTCCATTCCTGTCTAAGCATTCCTGGTAAATGTTTTTTAGTTCTAGCATCCATGAGATAGGCCACAGTTTCAAGTGCGCCATTTATATATAGTTTACTTAGACATATTGATCCAACTCCAACAATCTCTCCCTGATCGTCTTTTATAACCATGACAAAATATGAATCATATCCACATGCCAAGAGGGAAAAGAAATTATCACCCCTGGAATAAAAAATAGGAAAATCCTTGGTCTCCATTGATATGTTATGGATGAGCTGTAAAATGGCCTGGTTGTCTGACTGATTGGCAATATGCAGATGAGGATAATTTTTTAGAATATCCTGTAATGTAATACTCATAAGGGTCTTAAACCTGCTTTAGGGTCGTATGCAACTGGTAACTTAAGTTATGGCAAATTCCTCTTCTGCGCATCAGTTTTTTCAAGAGAAACTGACTTGCTTTCTTTATGGATAAATTAGTAATGGGGGCAATTTGCACAACGTTGCGCTCATCCTCCTCAATACCGGCTAGTCGCAAAGTTTTCCCTGCATAGATTGTTTGAGGATCGCAAGCACTATATAATTTTCCCAGCTTTTCCTGGGCCTGGTCATAGACAAAAACCAGATGTTCTTTGGGACTGGAGATGACATCCAGATATAACCGAAACCACGTTCTAATAGAATCCAGACGGTTTTTTGCCTGGGGAGATAGCCAGAGGCCATTGATTTCAAGAACCGAATTAAGATCGAGTTGGTTATAGACCGACGAAGCCTTCAGGGCCTTCGGGGGCACCAGATCCAATGAGCGAAAAGGCGGGGTCAGTGCGACGATATAACCACCAATCATTTTTTGATCGTTGGAAAAAACTCCTCGTACCAGATTGGGTTTTAAAAATTCCAGGGGATATTTCACCTTGAGGTATTTATAAGTTTCCCTCTGAAACATCTTAAGTTCAAAATCAGGTTTAAGTTGAATAATCTTGCCTCCTTTGCTTGTCTCATAGTGTTATATAATAAATGAAGATGGATTAGGAATTGATAATTATCATACCAGTATTATTTTTGTAAAAATATTGTGGAAGCCAGGATTTTTCATACAGAGGCGAAGATATAAAAGACGTAGGGTAATAAAATTTAAAGTATGGATTATCTTCTTTTTTTAAATTTGTTATAAGACTTTTTTAGTTAGATACCCAAGCGATATTCTCTAGTATAAAGCAGGGTGCTACACTTCTAGGGTACTCGAAGGACCGTCGCTACTATTTTTATCATTGTTCTTGATCTCACTGTCTGGGGTGTCCCAGTGTCCTTCGTGTTCAGAACATTTCTTTTTAATTTCGTAATACGTTTTTCTTGTATATGGGCCATGCTGCCATTTTCCGCCACGGTCACTTATAAATTTTTCAAATATTTTCCAAGAGGGAGTTGTGAGATGTCTTTTTTTAAATCCACATGGCCTACTCAAGGGGTCAAATGTGACACCAGTATGGAAACACATACAAAGCTTGCCAGTATCGCTTTTAATCACCGTCCCACCTTGTTGCTGGCAATTATATTTAAATTCATCTATATCATCATTAATTGCTAAGGCAAGACGCTTTATTGTATGTAAATCCTTACATACTGCGGATGGCACGAGTTGAACCTCGATCTCAGCATCATCATTCCTGGGGTATTTAGGAGATGTGATATGGGCAATTTTTGATATCTTACAATTATTTAAAATTAGTACGTCTTCTACTTTAGTCTCGTTACTTTCCTGCCTTTTAGTTTTTTCTTCTGTGGCTTTACTGCGACTTGATATCGCAATTAATGTATTTCCTTTATATATAAATTCGGTTTCCTGTCCGTTTGTTGTAAATTTGATGACATGATCAAAATGCAAATTTTCTTTAATAAGAAGTTGCATTGCTAAAGAAGCACCCAAATCATCTTTTAATTTTTTAGTTTTTTCTTTTTCGTCAAGTTTTTCAAGAGAATGGGTATATTTAAAAGAATCTTTTAAGTATTCAGTTCTGTCTCCTGTAGGTGTAAAGAAAGTACCCGAATTTTGTCTTTTTAAAATTTCATTAGATAAATCCAGACACTCTAGTTTATCGGATTCAGTAGCATGAACTATTGTTGATGAGAGTAAAATAGCTGATGAAATAACAATCCTGCTAACAAAAGCTGAAAAGTAACTATTCGTTGTTGATATTTTTATTTTTTTCATAATTATCTCCCCTCATTTCCCTCGAACACGGATATGATCTTTTCGTTCTTTTTTATTTAATCTGAAGTTTTTCTGATCCATTCAGGCTCTTACTCCCACTGAAGAAGATTAAGCCGGTCTCCGTTGAGGAAATTCGATTAGCACGCTGTTTGTTTTGTAATAACCATTCTGTCCATAGAAGAGATTTATTCAAATAATGCTTAGCTTTTGTTATATGTAAACTGTGTACTAGTTTTGTATGATAAGCCCAGGACCGTCGCTACTATTTTTATCATTGTCCTTGTCCTTGATCTCACTGTCTGAGGTGTCCCAGTGTCCTTCGTATTCAGAACATTTTTTTTCAATCATGCCATACGTAGCCTTGGTATAACATCGTTTTTCTAGATTTGGGATATTCGTCTCACTTTCGGCGTATTTTTTAACA
>Ga0208375_1004180_pt1 | contig 11571 bp, 19 predicted proteins | sample RifOxyD1_FD_184038 | JGI IMG/M metagenome (GOLD analysis project Ga0208375, IMG submission 184038) | Soil microbial communities from Rifle, Colorado - Rifle Oxygen_injection D1 (SPAdes) | ecosystem: Environmental > Terrestrial > Deep subsurface > Rock core/Sediment | place: Rifle, Colorado... | reverse complement strand
TTGCCATTTTGTATTTTATCTCCTTTTAATTTGTGATTATAATATTTTTAACCCCAATCTGTCTGCATTTTTAATGGTTTATAAAGTTTTTTGTTTTATTTATCTAATATATTATATGTTAGTAAACCTGCTAATCCTCCTAAAAGTCCATCATAAAAAACTCTTGCAACTGGCGCTGTAAACTCTGCAAAATTTTTAGTCCATTCTCCAAAATAAGATAATCTATTAATTTCATATCCAATTGTAAAATCTGTTATTCCTAATTTTTCTAATCCATAAACTGTTAATCCTGCTATTGCTAAAGAGGCCAATGTTTTTGATTTATTTTTCAATGATTTTGTAGGTTGATTTAAATCTTTCATTTTATTTCACCTTTACCCTAAAATCTATTATTAAACATATTATTAATACCAAAGTTGTTAATATTGAAATAATATAAGCTGGAATTTCTAAAGAAGCTGTTTGTTTATTTCCAAAATCTCCTTCTACACGTGCAAAGCTTTTTTGTCCTACATCATAACACATTGAATATACTTCTTCTGCCTGAACTAAATGCACACTTTCATGTATTATTGTTCCTAAAAATATAGCTCCGAATAATGCTAAAAACAATATAGTGAATTTTGGTAATATCATAAAATTGATTAATAAAGAAAATTTTTAAATCTATCTAATTTGTAACCACTTTAAAGTTGCTTTAAAATATCAACAATCTCAGATTCATTCGCTTTTAGAATTTCCTTAATTGTAGTTTTAATTAATGTACGCTGAGAACCACCACCAGCATAAACAATATCTTTATTTTTCAAACCTTTATCCATATAAAATCTAGCTTTAAATCCAAAAGGGGGAACGCCGCCAGCAGGATAACTTGTTAAAATTAAAACTTGTTCTCCTGAAGCAATCTTAACCTTAGAATTACTTATCTTTCTTAATTTATCTTTATTTACTCTAGAATTTGCAGGGACTATACCAATAACACCATTTCCATATTCTAATTCTTTATTTAAATCAATAAACACAACAGTTTTAACAATATCATTGAAATTAATCTCTTTTTCCTTGATTGTTTTTAATACGTTTTCTCTATGATCAACCAAATTATCAAAAAATAATTGTTCAGCTTTGATATTATTTTCTTTAATGTACTGCTTTAATTTTTCTTCATATTGTTTTTCCATGAATTAGAAGTATTTTTAAATATTTAAAAAATTATGCTTATCATGATATCTTTAGGAATTGAATCAAGTGCACATACTTTTTCAGTAGCGTTAGTTAATGATAAAGGCAGAATTCTTTCTGAAAAGCGTCATATGTATACTAGAGCAGACGGGGGGATTATTCCGATAGATGCAGCAAAACATCATAAAGAAGTAAGAGAAAAATTATTACAGGAATGTTTTGATGAATCTAAATTAACAATAAAAGATGTTGATATTATTTCTTTAACCTCTGGCCCGGGTTTAGCTCCTTGTTTGTTGACTGGAATGGAACTGGCAAAAAAATTATCAAAAGAAAATAACTTAAAAATAATCCCCATAAATCATTTAATTGCACATTTAGAAATAGGAAAATTATTCTCAAAAGCTAAAGATCCTGTTTTTATTTTAGCAACAGGAGCGAATACACAGATAATTGCATTTGAAGAAGGAAGATACAGAATTTTTGGAGAAACTTTAGATACTGGAATTGGAAATATGCTTGATAAATTTGGAAGGGCAATCGGATTGGGTTTTCCTGCAGGCCCTAAAATAGAAGAATTAGCCAAGAAAGGAAAATATATTGATTTGGGTTATGTTGTTAAGGGAATGGATTTAAGTTTTTCTGGAATTTTAACCAAAGCAATTGATTTATATAAAAAAAATTATTCAAAAGAAGATTTATGCTATAGTCTGCAAGAAACTTATTTTTCAATGCTTACAGAGGTTACTGAAAGAGCAATGGCACATGTGAATAAAAAAGAAGCTTTACTTATCGGTGGAGTTGCAGCTAATAAAAGATTAATTGAAATGCTGAATATAATGTGCAAGGAAAGAAAAGCTAAATTTTTCTATGTTCCAATAAAATATTCTGGAGACCAGGCAGCAATGATAGCATGGACGGGATTATTGCAGTATAAATCAAATAAAAAATATTATAATAATTTAAAGTTACAAGGTATTGATATAAATCCTCACTGGAGAGCAGAACAAGTTAATGTTACTTGGTTATAACTCTATTTTCTCTGGAGGGTCTTCTAATTTAAAGTCAAATTCTAAATGTTCAGGAGCATTTGGAAATTTAAATCTAAAATTAATTTTTCTTGGAACATCTGAAGGAATATCTATATTTTTTTCTGGAATTATTTCTGATGGAGATAAACTAGCAATACTCAATTTTTTATTATATTGCTGTAGAATAGCTAATGTAAAACTTCTTAAAAATCTTGTACTCTCGCTTAATTTATTTGGCCTGTATTCAAGAATTTCTTTTATCAAATCGAGCTGTTTTCTATCATGTTCTCTGAATCTATCAAGAATAAATCTTATTTTCATAATCTTTTAGTTTCTATGGATTTGCTTCTTACATATCTTTCCAATAATAATAACCCATTTGCCAATGATTTGTTTTGTTCTAATAATTCCTCTAATTTTACTGTCAATTCCCTAACTTTTTGATCTTCTCCAACATTAGAAACATTCTTTGCAGCCTCTTCAAATATGCTTACTAGGTTATCTATTCTTTGAGTTAATGCATGCATAGATTCAAGCATCTTAATATTCTTTTTTTGCAATTCAACATTTAAACGTATTAATCCAGAAGGAGCTCTTTCTTTTTTTTGAGTTAATTGTGCTTTTTTCTTAGCCATTAGATATCACCTAAAATTAAGAGAATAATTTAGTATTTAAAGTTTTAGTTTTTTAAATCTTTTAAAGTTCTTATAATGGTTTTTTCGATATACCCTTGATTTTGATTATCTATAACATCAGAAGAAAGCCAATCAGCATAAAAATCTGGTTGTTTTAAGGCAAATATTAATGCATCAATAAATTGGCCTTGGAATAGTTCAGGTAATGGTGTGTGACCAAGTTCAGCCTTTGTTCCCCCCATAATCCTATAAGTTCCAACTTCATCTAATTTATATTTTGGAATATCATCATGTCTCATTCTCTCGAAATATAAACCAACTCTTCTTGCTAAATCAGTTTCTTTAAGAATCAACATTTTAGATTTGGCTGTCATTTTAGATTATTTAAGATGTAAGAAAAATTTATAAAACTTCTTTTTACTTATTCCATTCCACCATAACTGCCAGGAGGCATTTGTGGAGGCATTGAATCCTTACTTCCAGAGGCAGCAATTACATCATCTATCCTTAATATTAATTCTGCAACTTCTGAAGCACTTTTTATGGCCTGTGTTTTAATCTTTAATGGTTCTATAACTCCAGTTTTCCAGGCATCAAATAATTCACCTTTCATAACGTCTATTCCAAACCATTTTCCATCACTCGAATCATGTTTTGATTTTAATTCAGTTAATATATCAATTGGATCCAAACCAGCATTTTCTGACAATGTTCTTGGTATTATTTCTAAACTATTTGCAAATGCCAATACGGCTAATTGTTCTTTTCCTGATAATTTGTTTGCATATTGTCTTAATTCCTTTGCTAGTTCCATTTCAATCGCACCAGCACCCGCAACAACTTTATTATTTTTTAATGATGCAGCAATATCTCCTAAAGCATCTTTTACAGCTCTTTCTAATTCTGCAATAACATGCTCGGTTCCCCCTCTCACGAGTAATGTAACAGCCTTGGGATTTTCACAGTCTTTTACAAAAGTCATCATTTCATCACCGACTTTTTGTTCTTCAACTTTCCCGGCACTTCCCAAATCACTTTCATTTAAATCATTTAAATTACTAACAACTTTTGCATTTGTTGCTCTTGCTAGTTTATCCATATCTGATTTCTTTACCCTTCTTACAGCATAAACACCATTTTTTGCCAAATAATGCTGAGCAATATCATCTATTCCCTTTTGGCATATTACAACATTTGCTTTACTCTTTAAAACTTTTTCAACCATATTTTTTAGTATTTTTTCTTCTTGATCAAGGAAAGCCTGTAATTGATCTGGTGTAGAAATCTGAACCTTTGTATCTGTTTCAGGATTTTTTATTTCCAAAGCAGCATCCAATAAAGCTATCCTTGCATTTTTAATAACACGAGGCATAGCTGAATGAACCTTTTCTTTGTCTATTAAAATTCCCTGCACTAATTCCGAATCTTCAGCGCCACCGCCTGTTTTTTTCTCAATTTTAATATTTTCTAAATCAATACTCTCATCATCATCTTTTATTTGCTTGACTGCTTTAACACATAAATTAGCCAATAATTCCTTGCTGCCCTCTGCTCCCTTTCCAGTCATAGCTGTCATTGCAATATTTTTTAATAATGATTCATCTTTTTCAGTTATTTCTTCTGCTAAATTGTTTAATAATTGATGAGCTTTCTCTGCGGCAATTCTATAACCACGAGCAATTACAGTTGGATGTATATTATCATCAAGTAATTTTTCAGCCTGTTTTAATAATTCACCAGCCAATACAACAGCAGTAGTTGTTCCGTCCCCGACTTCATTCTCCTGCGTCTTTGCCACCTCTACAAGCATCTTTGCAGCTGGATGTTCTATCTGCATTTCTTCCAATATCGTAACACCATCATTCGTAATAACAACATCACCCAGACTAGAAACAAGCATCTTATCCATACCCTTAGGACCGAGAGTAGTTCGAACAGTTTCAGCAACAGCCTTTGCAGCCATAATGTTATTTCTCTGTGCATCTCTTCCAGTACTTCTCTGAGTTCCTTCTTGCAAAATAAATATTGGTTGAACAGATTGATTAGTCATATTATTTTTAACCCCCAAATGGTAATATTATTAAGAATTGTTTTATAAAGTTTTCGGTTATTTTTTTAGGTATTTAGATAGTTTTTCCCTAAAATAATTTTCAATATCTTGTCTGTAATTATAACTAGATGATTTTTTTAATATTTGCCCGTACATTTGATTATTTTTTTTAGCTAACTGGTAAACAGCATAAGCAAATCTTATAGAAGTATTGTGTTCTAAATCTTTAATTACTATTTCTATTTTCTCATCACTTAAAATACCATCTTCAAGAAATTTTCCGGCAAAAGTTATTTTATCGTCCTTTTTTAATTCTTCTATATTTGTTATTAAAAATCCAAATTCGTCTTGTAACCTTTGTATTGCGTGAAAGTCATTATCATAAAAATTTCTTTCTGGTCTAGTTGCTCTTATCATTCTTGATTCTCTAACTAAACTTTCTAAATTCTCTCTTGAAAAATATAATTTATTTACTCCTTCATCCTTTACAGGTTTAAATTCCATAAAAATGATATTTTAGAAAATTATTTAACCTTTTGCAAATATTTAAAAAACTATAATTCTTAAGGTAATTATGCAAAATAAAATAGATTTATTGAAAGTTGAAATGGCTAGAAAACTACATTTAACTAAATTACCAAAGAATACAGAACTATTAATTAATAATCCTGAACTAAACATTAAATCAAAACCTTCCCGTACAATTTCTGGAGTAGCACCCGTAGCAATAATGACGATGCCTATGAAATGTCCTCATGGAACTTGCACCTTTTGCCCCGGAGGACCTGGAAGTTATTTTGGTGATGTTCCTCAGAGCTATACTGGAAATGAACCAGCTAGTATGCGTGCAATAAGAAATAATTTTGATCCTTACTTGCAGGTTTTTAACAGACTAGAACAATATGCCTTGCTTAATCATAATTTTAGCAAATGTGAAGTAATTATAATGTCCGGAACTTTTTTATCAGCTCCAAAAAATTACATTGAAGATTTTATGAAATATACTTATAAAGCGTTTAATGATTTCAGCGAATTATTTTTTATAGATGATAAATTTCAGTTTGATAAATTTAGGGAATTTTTTGAATTAAATAATAATTTTAAAGATTTAGGGAGAATAAAAAGAGTTCAGGAAAAATTAATTAATATCAAGGGAGAATGTAATTTAGAAGAAGAGAAATTAAAAAATGAAAAAACTAAATGCAGAGTTGTTGCTTTATGCATTGAAACAAAACCAGATTGGGGAAAAGAAGAACATATTAATGAACTATTAAGATTAGGAACTACAAGGGTCGAGATTGGCGCCCAGAGTTTACATGACGAAGCCTTGAAAATAACTAATCGCGGTCATACTGTTCAGGATACAATTGAAAGCACTCAATTATTGAAAGATTCTTTTTTGAAAGTAACATATCATATGATGCCTGGTTTGCCTTTAAGCGATCATGAAAAAGATATTAATATGTTTAAAGAATTATTTTCAAACTCAAATTTTAAACCAGATTCATTGAAGATTTATCCTTGCTTGGTTATGCCCGGGACAGGATTGTATGGATTATGGAAACTTGGGAGATTTACACCAATTACTTTGGAAGAAGCAGCTGATATTATTTCAGAAGTTAAAAAATATATTCCAAAATATGTTAGAATAATGAGGATACAGAGAGATATTCCGACAAAAGTTACTGCAGCAGGTGTCAATAGAACTAATTTAAGGCAATATGTTGATGAGCAAGTTAAAGAAAAGAAAATAAAATGCAATTGTATAAGATGCAGAGAACCTAGAGGAAGAGAAATAGATTGGGGAAATGTCAAAATTCTACATGAGGAATATGAAGCGAGCAATGGAAGAGAGATTTTTATTTCTGCAGAGGATATTAAAAATGATATCTTGCTTGGGTTTGTAAGATTAAGAATTCCATACAAACCATTTAGACCAGAGATTACAAAAGACTCGGCTGGAATACGTGAATTGCATGTTTATGGCACGGCAACAGCTTTAGATAAGGAAGGAGAAGTTCAGCATAAAGGTTTGGGTAAAAAATTATTATTGGAAGCAGAAAATATCGCTAAGGAAAAATATAATATTAAAAAATTATTAGTTATTTCTGGAATTGGTGTCAGAGAATATTATAGAAATCTTGGTTATAAAAACGACGGTGTTTACGTTTCTAAAAATTTAGGTTAGTTTTATAAATTTTTTTAATTGGTTTATTTTATGAAAACAATTTATCATCCCGAAATCGTTGAATTAATTGATGTAGATGATGTTATTAGAGATTTTAATGGATGTTTAAATAAACTTTATAATAAATATCATCCTAAAAATCAAAAATCTTCTTTAACAACTTGGGATATGACAAAACATTATGGCCCAGATATTGTAAATTTTTATCAGATAAAGCACGCAGAAGAAATTTATACAACTGCTCCTATCATCCCTGGTGCAATTGAATTCCTTCTTGAACTAAGTAAAGTAAGGGTTGTACACCTTATAAGTTCTCAGCCAAATAAACAAACAGAACAATACACAGAATATTGGATAAAAGCAAATAATGTTCCATATGATGAATTAACATTTACACATAAAAAAGGGGATTATGAGGGAAATCATTTATTGGACGATGCTACACATAATTTAGAAGCAGCATTTAATTCTAAAAAATCAGTTCCGGTATGTTACAACCAGCTGTGGAATCAAGACTGGAAGGGGTTAAGAGTCTATAATCATCGAGAATTTCTAGATTTAGTAAGAAATCACCACTCTGCTTAAATAAGAAATCTTTTTATAATAACTAATCTTTCTAGTTGATATATGGATGACGTATTGCAGCTTGGAGGTAATATTTCTCTTGCTGGCTTTAAAGAACTTGAACCGGCTAAAATGGTTGTAATAAAGAAGATTACAGGAAATTATGTCAAGAAAATGCAGGAAAAAACAAGCAAATTTGAAAACTTGCACTTGCATTTAAAACCCGTTCACGCAAGCAAATTTGAACTGCAAATTAAGGTAATGGTTAATGGACAATCTTTCAATGCAGAGGTTACTGATTTTAACTTATTCTTTGCATTAGACAAAGCACTAGCGAAAATTCTTAATGAAATTAGTTAACTTTATAAATTAAAATTCTAGCTTTATTCTTGATTAAAATGACTAAGAGAATCGGGGGCTTTAGAAGGAAAACAAGGAGTAAATTGAAGAAGACTCCTAGAACAAAGGGAAAAATTAGCCTGAGTAAATTTATGCAGGAATTTAAAATGAATGATAAGGTTGTATTACATGCTGATTCAGGTTATCAAAAGGGAATGTATTTGCCAAGATTTCACGGCAAATCCGGGACAATTGTGGATAAACGAGGTGCTTGTTATTTAATTAGAATAAAGGACGGCGGAAAAGTGAAAGATTTAATAGTTCATCCCGTTCATCTTAAGAGGAGCTAAAATGGTTAATGTTGATATAATAAATGAAAGTCCTGTAACAATGGCTGAGTTAAAGGAAAAAATAGAAGATATAAAAAAGAGAGACAAGGAATTAAAACCAAGAACTTTAAAAACTCATGAGTACTTAGAAAGATTCGTAAGTATTAAAGGTAAGGATGCAGTAAAGATCAAAGAGCAATTATTAAAATTACAGATATCAAGGATAAAAGAGAGGCATATCGCCAAGATAATAGATATAATGCCTAAGGATATAGAAACTTTAAAATTAATATTCGTAGGAGAGAATGTGACACTAAAACAAGATGACTTAGAGAAAATATTAGAAGCACTAAAATAAAATGTTAATTACAACAAATAAAAATGTTCAGGCAACAAGCAAAAGAAGAATATGCAATAGTATTGGATTTCCTTCCAAATGGGCACCCAATGGATATGAAACCAAGTCATTTGAAGACCCCTATAGCGCAAGCTGTTGGAAAAGATCATTTTATTCTGCTTGAACTAGTTCCAAAAAAAGGCAATTTCTTAGATATTCAGGAAGAGGTTTACACTGGAGAAGGTAAACGTGACAAGATACATCATATTTACGGCAAGGTTGAGTATAATTCTTTGACAGAAACAGCAAAAGAAGAACTTAATTTAGTTGTTGAAGAATTAGTTAAGAAACATGAGAAAAGATTTATCGAATTTTTTAATAAGGCAGCTCCAATAAATACAAGAAGACATCAACTTGAGTTATTGCCCGGGATTGGAAAAAAACATATGCTTGAAATTATTGAGAAGAGAGAAGAAAAATTATTTGAAAACTTTGAAGACATTAAAAACAGGGTAAGATTAATGCCAGATCCTGAAAAGACAATTGCAAAAAGAATTTTACTGGAATTGAAAGACGAGGATAAATATAACTTATTTGTTGGAGTATAATTCTGTATGGAAAGGTTTATAAATAAGTTAAACTTAGTCAAGATAAGGTGAAGTAATATGGTACAAGCTTTAATAGAACTTGATGAAAATACAAATAGAGTTTTGAATATTGTGAAGGCTAAGTACGATTTAAAAGATAAAAGTGAAGCAATAAAGGAAATAGTAAAAGAGTATATTGAGATGGAAAATGAACCTGAATTAAAACCCGAATTCATAGCCAAAATGAAGAAAATTGAGAAACAAAAGGTTATTAGAGTAAATAATTTTGCCAAGAGATACGGGTTAAAAAATGTATGACTTAGATATAAAAGAAGAGGCAGATAATATATTTAAAAAACTTTCAAAGAAGAATCCCAAACAATTAGAGATTATCGATAAAAAAATTCAAGAAGTAAGGTTAAATCCAAATCATGTTTATAAGTTCTTGAGAAAACCACTGCAGAATTTTAATAGAGTTCACATTGATAAAAGTTTTGTATTAATATTTAAAATAAAGCATGGAGAGAATGTTGTAGTTATCTATTATTATGATCATCACGACAATGTTTATAAGTGGAGACCAAAATTAAATGATTAATAAATATAACTTATTCGTTGGACAGTAATTTTTATAAAATAAAAAGAAATAAAAATTTTTGGTAATGGTAATATGGGATTAAAATGGTAAATATAGGAATAGTTGGTTATGGTATTGTTGGAAAAGCAGTCGAATATGGCTTTAAAGGTAAACAAAATAGTATTTTATATTATGATAAATATAAAGAATCCGAGTCTTTAGAAAAAGTAGTTAGAAATTCTGAATTTATTTTTGTATGCCTCCCAACACCATATAAAGAAGATAGGATTGATTTATCTATAATGGACGAAAATATAAAAGAGATTTCGGAGTTATCCCGTGATACTAATAAAATTATTGTAATTAAATCCAGCGTTGTTCCAGGTACAACAAGAAAATATGTTGAAAAATATAAAAATAATTTTTGCTTTAATCCGGAGTTTTTAAGAGAGAAAAATTATTTAGAGGATTTTGTAAATGCTGATAGAATAGTTATCGGTGCAGACAATGATAAGATTAGTTTAAGAGTTACCGATTTATATAGAGATAGATTCCCAACAATACCAATATATCATACGGATTTAATGACTGCAGAAATGGTTAAGTATATGGCAAATGTATACTTAGCAACAAAGGTTATATTTGCTAATGAGATGCGTGATATATGCGAAGCTCTGGATATTAAATATGAAGAGGTTAAAAAAATGGTGACGGCAGATCATAGAATCGAGGACTCCCACTTAGATGTTACAAGTGCAAGAGGATTTGGTGGTAAATGTTTGCCGAAAGATATTATAGCAATGATTGGAAAGGCTAAAGAATTAGGCATTGATTGTTCTTTATTGGAAACTGTTTGGAATAAAAATTTAAGGATTAGAAAAATAAGAGACTGGGAAGAAATACCATTTGTTAAATCATGATATATTAAATCAACAAAAGCTTTATAAATCAATTTCTAGGTTTATTTTAAAAATGGAAGATGTAAAAGGTATCATTAGAATCGCTAGTTTTGATATAATTGGGACTAAAACAATTTACAATGGGTTAAGGAAAATTAAGGGCGTGAGTTTTATGTTTTCTAATGCAATATGCAATCACCTTAATATTGATGAGAAAAGAAAGATAGGAACATTAAATGAGAAAGAAGTTAATGAAATAGAATCGTTAATAAAAAATCCCGAAAAACTTCCTACATGGATAATTAATAGAAGGAATGATTATGAAACAGGAAAAAACTTGCATTTAACAGGAGCAGGATTATCATTGAGCAAGGAATTTGATATTAAAAGATTGAAGAAAATTAAATCATACAGAGGATTAAGACATGCTATTGGACAACCTGTAAGAGGACAAAGAACTAGAAGTCACTTCAGAACGGGAGCAAGTGTTGGAGTTCAAAGAAAAGCAGCTAAGATAGCGCAAGCTCAAGCTGAAGGCGGAAAAGATAAGAAGGGGAAAAAATAAATGGGAGATCCAAAGAAATTACGTAAAAAGTATGATCCACCTAAACATCCATGGCAGGCTTCTAGAATTGCTGCAGAGAGACCATTAATGCAGGAATATGGATTAAAAAATAAAAAGGAGATTTACAAGTCTCAGTCATTATTAAGAAAGTTTACTCACCAAGCTAAATTACTTTCAACTATTAAAAATGAACATCAAGAAAGAGAAAGACAACAATTAATAAATAAATTGGTAAAGCTCGGATTACTAGAAAAAGGCAAAGATAGAGAAGATGTTCTTGGTTTAAAT
>Ga0208375_1004179_pt1 | contig 11572 bp, 9 predicted proteins | sample RifOxyD1_FD_184038 | JGI IMG/M metagenome (GOLD analysis project Ga0208375, IMG submission 184038) | Soil microbial communities from Rifle, Colorado - Rifle Oxygen_injection D1 (SPAdes) | ecosystem: Environmental > Terrestrial > Deep subsurface > Rock core/Sediment | place: Rifle, Colorado... | reverse complement strand
GGATCAATCGCCAAAACTTCTCTCTGATAACCTAAAATGTGAGTGTCACCTAGTTGGTCTGCCTTTTGGAAATATTCGGCAAGTGCATCAATTATTTTTTTATTTTGCACAGGATTTTTATGAAAAATTTTTAACCGAAAGTTACTTTTTAACTTAGTTTTGTAATTTGAAATTTTCGCATGGGTATGAAGTGGAGTTATAATATCAAAGGGAATGTAGGATGATGTTTTTTTGGAAAGCAAGGCAACATTCATGAATTTAAGGTCCAGTGCATTTAGTCCCTTTTCAAAATCAGCAGATGCATCCGTTATAATCTTAGTCAGCCAAGTGTTGGCTTCTTTTTTTATTATATCAATATCGGTGGTGTTAGATAATTTAAGCTTTTTAGCTAGAGTAATGATCTCGGATGTATCAGAGGTTGCCAACAGTCTATCCAAATTGCTGATTCTTTTGGCCACATTGGGCCCTACTATTTCTTTGAGGTTATAGGGAACGAGTGCTTTAACTACATTGATTCTGCCTCTGGACCATTGGCCGGCAGCACTGGTTATATAGTGAAACCTGGAGGCATTTTCCTTGGCGATAGTAGCAATTTTTGCGATTGAATTGGAGTCAAGTTTATTTAAATCAAGGGAAACATCTTTTGTTTGAAATGGTAAAATATCATTTTCGGCATAAGTCTTATGAGGGGATTTTTTAAAAGTTTGGTAACTGAGCTTGATTTGATCAAGCACCTCCTGGCTTTCATTTTCAAAATCACCAGCAGGTGAGGAATAAGTGGGAATTATGTCGGAAGTTATTCCTAATCGTTGTTGCAGACAGACAGATATATCGCTTGAAAATAAATTAAACGAATAAAATGCCAGAAGGATAAGCGGCCAGAGTCTATGGTTAAGTGGGAAGGAGAGCATTTTTTAAGAGTATCATCTTCCAAGTTTATTTGGTACTGGGGCAAAAAAGACTGTTACTAACATCAAAGCTTAATTGTCAGGTAAATCAGCAAGGCAAAATGTTACTCTTTAAATATCAAGTATTGAACTCTACAATACAATAGATCAAAGGATATTTATGATGGGGGGGGATCAATATGTTGAATAAGCATAAGGATGCTATTGCAAGTCTTGCCCTGATTTTGACAATTGGACTAGCATCGTATGCAACTGAGAAAATTGCTGGTGATAGCTTTGCCGACCCCCTGCTTTTGGCATTAATCATTGGTATTACCCTGCGATCAATGATCAATTTTGATCAAAAAAAAATCGATTTTTTTAAGCTGGCACCCAAAGTGTTGATTCCGGTAGGAATTATTTTTTATGCCTTAATAAATTTGAATTTTGTAAAATATTCCAAAAACGATCCCATGCTTATACTTTTAACCTTTGGGGTGGTGGCCGTGTATTTTCTCTCGATTATTGTGTCAGGCAAGCTGCTTAAACAAAAAAAAGAAATCAGCTATCTGGTGGCCAGCTCTTCAGGTATCTGTGGGGCTTCTGCGATAGTGGTTACTTCTCATGCCATGGACGCCGAGAGTGATGATGTTTCGGTATCCTTGATTGCCGTGACTTTTGTAGGGCTGCTGGCCTTATTTGTGGTGTTGCCTTTTGTAGGCACGATTATGGGACTAAACAATGAAGTGTATGCCATTTTTGCTGGTACTACCATGCAATATACTGGTTTTGTCAAGGCTGCCATGAATTATATCCCTCCGCTGGTGGAAAAAGTTGATGTTTTATATGCAACCAAATTAGCTTTATCAGTAAAGGCACTCAGGTATTTGGCACTGATCGTGGCTATTCCTGTTTTTGGCAGCGTTCGTAAAAACAAAGTATATACGCTGGGAATACTAATTATATTTATCATTGGCGGGATACTGGGTTCCTATTGCTATGGAAATCATCGCTCATTCTATGATGAATTGCTAAGCCCCATCATCAAACCCATCTATGTGTCCTTATGGGCCATCGCTATGGCTGCCATCGGGCTTAATGCCGATGCTAGAAAAATTTTAAGTGATAATGGCCTGAAGGCACTGTTAATGGCCACCATTGGTTTTATCTGTGCGAGTGTATTTTTTTTAGTAATGATTAATTTTATAAGATAGTTTTTTATGGATAACAAAAGTTATATCAGCATCAGAAATATCATCTTGGTAGCATTTGTTATCTTGTCATCCTTCCTGGGAATATTCACCAGCACCATCTGCCAGTATTTTATAAAAAATTTTTTAAATAATGAACAACTTCCTCGGGAGGCAGTAGATCAGATTTTGGTTAAAATAATTGCGGTCGGTACAGGCACCACTTTGCTAGGAGTAATCTTGGTGATTTTAATGGCCATAAAAATTACCGGACCACTAGCTCATTCCATCAAAAAATTGACGGCTGCTATGCTGGAAGTTGACAAGGGAAATTGGAATATAAAAGTGTCCATCAATGATAATACTGAGTTGGGTGTTATGGCCCAGACTTTCAATAAGATGGTTCACAGTTTAAACGAGACTTCTGTTTCAAAAAATTATCTGGATAATATTTTATTGGCGATGCGGGATATGCTTTTCGTCTTGGACAGTGAGGGGCTCATAAAGTCAGTCAATCAGTCTATTGTTTATAATTTAGGTTGGGAGGAAGCTGATTTGAGGGGCAGACCGTTGTCGGTTCTATCTGGGGAATTTACCAGTAGTGAATCGTGGGATTTGCTCTTGCAGGGGAAAATCAGACAAAAAGAGATCATGCTAATAAAAAAAGATAAGAGTGTGATCCCGGTGCTGTTTTCCACCTCCCTGATGGGGGATGAACACCAGGAAAATGTAATCGTGTGTACGGCAGCGGATATCAGCGAAAAAAACAAAGCGGAAAAGCTCAAAGAGGATATGCAAAAAAAATTGATGGAAGTTTCCCGGGAAGTTGGTATGAGTGAAGTTGCCACAGGAGTGTTGCATAATGTGGGTAATATTTTAAATAGCATTAATATATCCGTTGGAGAAATTCAAAGTCGTCTAAGAAATGCCAGCCTGAATGATTTTTTCAAAGTGATGGAAGTGACTCAGGCGGCTGGGGGGGATTGGGTCTCATTTGTCAAAAACCATGAACAGGGGCAAATGTTTTTTCCGGTGTTGCTGGCTATTTGTGAAGAAATGAGAAAAGAACAACAAGAAGTGAATCTTGAATTTATGGAACTTGAAAAGTATGTGGAAAATATCAAAAATATTGTTTATATCCAGCAATCAGTTGCCAAAAAGGGGGGGATGATTGAAAAATTCAAGATAAATGAAATCATCTCCCAGGCGATTAACATCAATAAGAGTGCTCTTCTCAGGCATGAAATAGAGATCATCGAAGAAAATACCCAGGAGATTTTGGTGGAAACCGATCGCTTAAAAGTGATCCAGGTTTTGATCAATCTGATTACCAATGCCAAGGATGCATTAAAGGGAATGCCCAACAAAAAGATTTATGTCTTAGTCGGGAAGAAGGATCAAATGATAAAGATCATTGTCAGGGATAACGGGATTGGGATAAATGAGGATCAATTAAATAAAATTTTTCTTTATGGTTATACCACTAAAAAAGATGGCCATGGCTTTGGCCTTCATAATTCTGCCCTGGCTGCCAAGGAGCTTGGTGGACAATTGGAAGTCCAAAGTGAGGGTGACAAAAAAGGAGCGGAGTTTGTTTTCACCTTTCCATGCAAACATCGCACAGTACAAGGGAAACAAGGGTGAAGTATGTACAATAATGTAAAAAATAAAATTCTGGTGATTGATGATCAAGAGATTATTCATAACGATTTTAAAAAAATCCTGGGTGAAAAAAGGATTAATGAGGCCAGAAACATAGTGAATAGTTTTCTCAAAAAGGAAGATACGACCAACTTTACCCCCAAAGAATTCTGGGTGGATTGTGCTTCCCAAGGAAAAGAGGGGTTTGAATTGGTGTCAAATGCGCTTGGAAGTAATGAACCTTATAAGGTTGCTTTTGTGGATATGCGGATGCCTCCTGGCTGGGATGGGCTGGAAACTCTCAAAAAGATTTTTGAAGTGGATATGAATATTCAATGTGTGATATGCACTGCTTATTCCGATTATACCTGGGAAGACATGGCCCGTGAGCTGGGTCCCACCGATAGATTGCTAATTTTAAAAAAGCCTTTTGATGCCGTTGAAGTCATCCAACTGGCCTACAGTCTTACTCAAAAATGGGATCTATTTTTGCACAGTAAAAAGCAACTTGAAGGCATGACTACTCTGGTGACTCAGCAGAGTGAACAAGTAAAAACCGTGGAAAACCAACTTATCCGTTCGTCCAAACTTGCTTCCATCGGGACGCTGGCAGCTGCAGTTGCTCACGAAATCAATAATCCCTTGACGGTTATCCAAGGGAATATGGATATATTGAAAATGATTGTATCCAGATACAAGCTGGAGGATAAGCAACTTGATCTGATTTTTGACCGACAAAACAATGCCATTAGCAGAATTATCAATATTGTTTCAGGATTACGTAGTTTTGCCCGGGTGGATAGTGAAGCTTCCGAAGTTTTTGATCTGCATGCATTGATTCTGGATTCAATCAGTTTAATAGAAAATATTTATCAAAAGGATGATATCAAGTTTCAAACAGATTTTATGGCGAGTTCCCACTATATCTTCGCCAATGTAGGGAGGATTCAACAAGTTTTTATGAATCTTTTTTCCAACGCCCGGGATGCCATGATGGACAAACTATTTGATGTCGATGTACCTAATAAGTTTATCAAGGTGAGTTCCCGATCGCAGGATTCAAGTATTGTCGTAGAAGTTGAAGATAGCGGACTTGGGATTTCCAACGAAAATTTAGAAAAGATCTTTGAATCATTTTTCACCACCAAGGAAGCGGGAAAAGGGACTGGACTTGGCCTGTCTATAACCTATAAAATCATCAAAGCTTTTGGTGGAGAGATCAGCGTCCAGTCAACGGAAGGGGTTGGCAGCAACTTTTTAGTCACCTTGCCAATTACCAGCAAGGAGTTCCAAACCAAGCCATTGGTGATTGATGATAAAATAAAAAAAATGGAAGGACGGGTTTTAGTAGTGGATGATGAGGAATCCATCAGGGATATACTTGGGATGCTATTAAAAGAAGCAGGGTTGGAAGTAATGACGGCTAAAAGTGCCAGCGAAGCGATGGGCTATCTGAAAAAAAATGATTTTGATTTTGTCATCACTGATTTCATGATGCCCAAGATGAAAGGGGACGAGCTAATTGATAAGGCCAGAAAACTTAAAAATTGCGAACACACCAAGTTTATACTGATCACCGGTTGCATGTGGAGTGACGCAGAGCTAAATCTGGATGAATTATGTCATAATGCAGATGCCCTACTTAAAAAACCATTTCCGCAAAAAGAGATTATTGCCTTGTTGAAAAAATTGAAAAGTTAGCTATCCAAGTATGGCATATACTTTTTATCCATGGATTGCATGAAAGAAATAAATGTTTTCAATTATACTTAAGTCACGTCAGATTTTCGACTAGTTACTCTGTTATTTCTAAAAATTCTGGTTAACATATGCTCACAATTTCAAAATAATGAGCATGTATACACCATATTTTTTGTAAGATTTTGGGACTGAACTACAACAATGGGGATGAAACAGGAGTCAATCTTCATTATTTGTCGTTATTCATCTTGTAGTTTAGATCACTGGATCTCTTTGTGTGCTTTTCTTCACTCACCCTCCTCAGGAGGGTGGTTGATTGTCTTTTGTTTATGATTTACTCTCGCTGTTCATTTGGTGATTTTGTTCACTCGGATCTCTTTGTGTGCTTTTCTTTAATCACCCTCCTCAGGAGGGTGATTAATTGTAGTAGCAAGCAATAGTCGAAATATACTTAAGTTAAATAATTGGTCCAGCTAAAATAATTTCTTGTCCATTAGAAGTTTTTTCTACTAAAATGCCTAAAAATTTAAAAAGGGTGCAATGATGAAAATTGTAATCACTAACACACAATACTCAGCATTAATGGATATATATGGGCCACCAAAAAATATTCACCATATGATTATGACCTGTAAATTTCAAGACGGGAAGGTTGTGCTAGAGGGCGATGAAGATGATTTTGATGACCTATTAGGACTTATAAGTGAAGAGATTGGAGAAAAAATGTGTCCTAAGAAAAATATCAACTCTTTGTTATGTGTTTGTAAAAAAGTAGATCCTGGATCTATGGATTGGATTGGAATGTAGCCTTGACATTTGTTGATCATTTTAGGGTAAATATTTTCTTGATTTTCAAAATCTGATTGGGAGTTCACCCAAACAAAGCTGGGAAGATGTCTTAAAACAAATTGAAGTTTGAAGATTCATCATCTTCGTTTGAGGAAATTTGATATTAGAGTATTGGACTCAGGTATTTTAGTACTCAAAACCTCGTGACAATCGGTTTTGTTTTTTTTTATGAAGTCGTAATTAGTAGAAAACTATTAGGAAAATATTTAAGTTTACGATAAGTCTGTGGTGAAAATTATAATTTTTACTTTATTTTTGTTTATGCATATTGAATTGTATGCACAAAAGAATTCCGTTCAGGATAGTCATGAGTTGCTCATTATCAATGGTGGTGATTCCCCAGGTGCAAATTATGACGTTTTCGAAAAGGATATTTTGAGTCTTGCCAATTTTTTTGATGAGCGATTATCAACTGTTATTTTAAATGCCGGAGGCGTTGGAAAAGAAATAACAGCATTCGACTCCAATGGACAACTTCAAAGAGATGCAATTGGTAGATTAAAATTTTTTCCCTCGATTTTTAAAAAAGATTCACTTGTGGCAATTAAATATAATGTTCACAAGGTTTTTAAAGCGGCAAAAGAGAAGAAAACAAAATACTTAACTGTATATTGGGGAGATCATGGTGACCAGGAAGGGATCGCACTTTGGATGGATATTATAAGCTATAATGAACTTCAGGCACTGTATGGCTCTTTTCCCAAAGATACACTTATTCGAAGTATTCATAGCCACTGTTATTCAGGAAAAGGGCTTGTGGATGCAACAAGAAAAATCCCTTCCAAAATAGAAGAACTATCAAATTTCCTTGAACAATTTTATTTTAGGAACAGATGTGGTTTTGCGGCGTCTGCGTCAGAGGAAATATCTTATTACGGCGAGTTTTCTATGGAAGGTTTTATTCAAACAAGAAAGAAAATATCCAATTTTTCACTTAATGACATTAAAGAGTATGCGCAGACAAATTACCAAACACCGTTTTTAACCAGTGATCTTTTCGTGGATGACGTATTGACAGTTGTATGTAATAATCAAGAATTTTTCAATGTGGAATATTCGATCAAGGAAATCAATACCGACAATTCACAATTTGAATGTAACAATCGCTCAAATGACTTCATAAATGCAATAAAGAATTATTGTAATAACGATCTCCTGGAGGCTTATAAAATATCTATTGAAAAGGAGGTGCGCATGAAGATGGTTTCCGGCGATTTGAGCCGGCTTATTCATAAAATTAAAAATAAATTTTTGAAAAAGGAATCCCCTGATCTATGGAAAACATATAAAACAGCGTTAAGTCAGCTGGAAAAATCATATGCTTCCATGCTTTTATCAACAGAAAAAATATCTGAGGGGGAAATAAAGGAATTGATTTCTAAAGCAGAGCAAGCCCTATCTGTATATGACAAATCTCTTCAATTAGTTAAACTAACACGAGAATATAATATTTTTTTTGAAAACTCCTTGGTGAAGTTGCGTGATCAATATCCAAGATACAAAGAGTGGTACCAAGAAAATGGAGGAGAATTTATCCGCCCCCAAAATATTGAAAATTACATAGGCCATGCATGTTATGAGGCACAAGGAGAACGTTTGTTGATGTCCAAGAAGATTGAGCAAGCAAAACAAGAATTGATGGATCAATTATTGAAGCGAAGTGATTTTAAAAAAGAAAAGGAACTTTATGAAGCTATTAAACGCTGTGAAGAAAGTCCTATTGGCTAGCTTGATATTTTATATCTTATTGCTTGCTGATGTGCTGGCCTATCCCGAATTTTCATGTGGCACTCACCAGATTCATGGGAAATTACTGCAAAATGATAAAGGACTATTCGTTATTTCCGTTTTTTCTGAAGGCTTTCGTTGTGAATTTATACTATTGGGAGGAAGCTTTGAGGAGAAAGTATCAAATGTAAATACCACGGTTACTGCTGTTATATATGTTCCAAAAACGATAAAAGACAATGAGAGTCCTTTTGTTTTTTTTCAAAATTTCATGGATACTCCAAAAGCTGATTTTAAATTTAAAAAAATAAAAGATGAACCTTGTAAGTTGCAAGCAAAATATAAGGCAGATTCCAATGCTTAAGCATAATATGAAAAATCAGCCTAGAGCTTATCAACCTTTGAATCACGTTGCCTTACTAGTTCCTTCGGTCAAAAAGACTGCATCTGTCCTTGAGCGACATCGATTTTCGATTGGACCCGCCGAGGAATGGGAAGGCGAAGGAACGATGGAAATTTATGTCGGAGACGGAGATAGTCAGAGTGCTCTTTTGCTGCTGATGCAACCACTGAAAGAAGGTCCTTATGCTCGAGCAATGCAAAAACGAGGGCCGGGATTACATCACTTTGCGATCGACGTTATGAATTTGGAAAGTTTTATAGATGAACTCTCCGGATCAGGATGGTATTTGCATCCACGAAGTCTCTGGACCATTAAGAACTCCCAAACAGCCTATCTTGCACGGCCAGGAACTCCGATGCTTATGGAAGTTAAGCAACGTGAAGAAGTCAAAAATAAGCCGGGGTTTGTCCAGAAAATAGAGATGCCGTTAACGAATCGAGATGTTGGAATGTTAGAGGCTTTAGGAATCTCGGACGTTATACCGTCACCGTCTGAAAACTCTTGGATTTATTTTAATGGAGTTCGTTTAAATATTAAGGAACTTTATTGATTTTTGAGCTGATAGGTTTGCAAGTTGTCAAAAATTCTATAAAACTGGTAGCCCCACGTGGAATTGAACCACGAATTGAGCATTAGGAATGCTCCGTTATATCCATTTAACTATGAGGCCATGAGATAAACAATTTATCATAATCGTAAGTTAAATGATGTCAAGAGTATATAAAAGTAATTAATAGATTCTACATGACTCTTAGCGCATGTGCAAGATCACTTTATTTTTGATAAGTTAATTCATATTTTTTAAAATAAAACAGGAAGGAAAAATGAAAAATATCCCAAATTATCCAAGTCAGCCCAAGCATGTTTGGGAATGCTTTTACCAATTAACCCAAACCCCCAGGCCTTCGAAAAAAGAAGCCAAAGTGATTCAATATCTAACTAATTTTGCAGCTAAGGAAAATCTCAAATACAAAGTGGATAACGCCAAAAACGTTATTATGTATGTTCCAGGGACCAAGGGGAAAGAGAATAATGCCCCGGTTATAATCCAAAACCACATGGATATGGTTTGCGATAAAATCCCTGAAAAGAAGTTTGATTTTGAAAAAGATCCCATCGATATTTATGTTCAAGATGGCTGGATCCATGCAAGAGGCACCACTCTGGGAGCCGATAATGGTTTTGGTTGTGCGATGTCTCTGGCTTTGGCCTGTGATAAAGAGCTTGCCCATCCACCGCTTGAATTGCTCTTCACCACGGACGAAGAGACGGGATTAAATGGGGCCTTGAATCTGGATGCTTCCCTGTTTAAGGGAAGAAAAATGATCAATTTGGATACCGAGGAGTGGGGGGCCATCTATATTGGTTGTGCGGGGGGAATTGATGCCAAATTAAGTGGTAAAACTCAAAAAGTTGATGCCTCTAAAAATCATCTGTCATGTGCATTGGAAATAAAAAACTTAAAGGGCGGCCATTCTGGTCTGGATATTCATCGGGGAAGATTAAATGCGATTGTGGTGCTGACCCAGGTGTTATGGGAGGCTCAACAATTGGATTATTCAATATCCAGCATAACCGGAGGCAAGGCCCATAATATCATTCCTCGGGACGTGATCTGCCAATTGGCCATTAAAAAAGAGGATTTTAAAAAGTTGCAGGCAATCTGTTTTCAGATTTTGGTGGATTTACAACAAAATGCCTTGCCAGAAGACCGGGATCTGCAAATCAATCTGACTCAAGGCCATGAAAAAATCAAGAAGGTGCTGCCCAAAAAGCAAAGAGATCGAATCGTTAATCTTTTGAATCTATTTCCCCATGGGGCCTATAATTATGACTGGAATCTATTAGAGCCGCTGGTCACTTCCAGTTCCAACCTGGCCATTGTGAAACTTGCGGATAATGATATTTTCATCGAGACTTCAATGCGTTTTATTGATCCGATGGAGGTTAAGAATATTAAAAACAAGATTGCCGGATTGGCAGCTAATTTTAATTTGTCCCTTGAAATGAATGAGGGGTACCCCAGTTGGAAACCGGTGCATGATAATAAACTACTGGATTTGGCCAAAGTTAAATTCCAGGAGATTTACGGGACAATGCCATCAGTGAAGGCCATACACGCCGGATTGGAATGCGGGATTTTAAAAAACAAGTTGGGGGAAATGGATATTATTTCAATTGGTCCCAATATATCAGGCGCTCATTCCCCCACTGAACGATTGGAGATTCAGTCCGCCGTTTTGTTGTGGGATTATCTGGCGGCAATATTGAAGGGATTGTAATTTTTTAATTTAATGTGAGAGGTGAATGATGATTCGTGCGATACTCAATATTTACATAATGCTACTGATTGTGGATGCGGTATTAAGTTATTTTCCTCAATGGCACCAAAAAAATTGGGCAAAAAAAATCAAGATGCTGGCGGATCTGACTTTGAATCCCATCCGAAAATATATTGTGCAAAAATTACCAATTCAGGATCTTCCCCTGGATATCTCGCCAATTATTTTTATCATTATTTTAAAAACGATTGAAGCGCTTTGGTGATACTGATTGTCAAATCAGCATGATTATATATAAAATATGTCCAGGTGTATTTTTTTCATGATAAATGAAAAGGTGTCAGTGCTATGGACATGGATTTTGGTCTTTTGGCCCAGGAAACCGTTGAGCTTTCTAATATTTTAAGAAAACAAAAACAATTGCTAGATGAAATCGATCCGGTGTTTGCCAAGAATGAGCATGATGAAATTGAATCTGTGAGGACAAAATCAGAAAAAATCTATTCTCCTTCTGCCAAACCCGGAATTATTTTTGTGCTGGAAAAAGGTGGACATACTTTTTGCATCAGGGGGTTTGCCACTTCCAATCTGCGTTTTCGTCATCAACAAATAAATAATTATCGGGACGAGGAGGCTTTCTATCGTCTCAAGATGGACAAGGACGCTGATCCTGGTGAGATTCAGTATTACGAAACTGACACCGTGGAAAAGGCCGATAAAATAGTCAAACATATGATCAATCGAAGATTTCCCATCCAAGAGGATGTCATTTGCAATATCTCAGATCCAGGTTTTAGTTGGTGGTATGACGATTCTGACGATCGGATAACTCTTTTTTTCAAGTCTCACGGTATAGATCGGGCGCAAAACCTGATGCAGCTGGGACCGGTT
>Ga0208375_1004176_pt1 | contig 11585 bp, 11 predicted proteins | sample RifOxyD1_FD_184038 | JGI IMG/M metagenome (GOLD analysis project Ga0208375, IMG submission 184038) | Soil microbial communities from Rifle, Colorado - Rifle Oxygen_injection D1 (SPAdes) | ecosystem: Environmental > Terrestrial > Deep subsurface > Rock core/Sediment | place: Rifle, Colorado... | reverse complement strand
AACGCAGGCATTGAGGGAAAACACTTCTTTTCATATTATAAAAAGTGGACTCCTCAAGAAAACTATTATTATTGCGTGGAAAATACGGGGTTTAAACCCAATCCAGAACGCTCTGAAGGAACCTATTCAAAATATGCTAGTTTAGATGATCGTATTGATGGCTTTCATTACTATATGAGATATATTAAACTTGGCCTTGGTCGCTGTCTTGAAGAAACCGCTCACGAAATAAGAGATAATCATATCACACGTGAAGAGGGTCTTGCCTTAATGCGGAGATATGAAGGTGAGTTTCCTAAAAAGTATTTTAAAGACTTCCTTGAATATTTAGATATAACTGAAGAACATTTTTGGGAAGTTGTTGATAGTTGGAGACTTCCCCACTTGTGGGAGAAAATCAATGGGGAATGGAAGTTTAAACATCCTATTATGTAACAAAATTTTCTTTTAATTCCAGTCGTAATTTAAAGGATTTTGAATGAGTTTAGCTGTTAGGATTATACCTCGCATGGATATCAAGGGATCAAATCTTGTGAAGGGTATGCACTTAGAAGGACTGCGTGTTCTTGGTAAACCTGAAATTTTTGCAAAGCACTACTACCAACAAGGTGCCGATGAATTATTTTTTCAGGATGTTGTTGCGAGTCTCTACGGGAGAAACAGTTTGCATGAAATAATTAAACGAACAGCCAAAGAAATCTCTATACCTTTAACGGTGGGTGGAGGAATAAGATCCTTGGAAAACATCAAATGTATTTTAAGATCAGGAGCCGATAAGGTTGCAATTAATACTGCAGCAATAGAAGAACCTACTTTAATATCTAAAGCGGCTAAAATGTTTGGCTCATCTACAATAGTGGTTGCCATTGAGGCGATTCAACAGGCTGATGGGGGCTATATTGCTTATACAGATAATGGGAGAAATAGTTCTGGCTTAGATGTTTTTATGTGGGCAAAAAAAGTGGAGGAATTGGGAGCTGGTGAGCTTGTCTTAACATCTGTCGATAGAGAAGGTAGTGGAAAGGGGGCAGATCTTTCCTTGTTAAGTAAAGTTGCAAGCCTGTTATCAATACCAGTAATTGCTCACGGAGGGATTGGAAAAAAAAGTGATGTTTTAGATGTTTTTAATGTTGAGAAAATAAATGCGACTGCTGTTTCGTCTATGTTTCATTATGAATATGTTCTGGCAAACAAGGAAAATGAAAGTTATAAGGAAGAAGGGAATATAGAATTTTTAAGAAATAAAAGACAGATGTCACTTTTTGAGCCTGCTTCTATTTTGGATACAAAAAAATTTTTAATAAAAAATAATATCCATTGTAGGAAGGTTTCAAATTCATGAAAAATAAAAGGATAGTTATAATTGATTATCAAATGAGCAATTTGTATAGCGTCAAAAATGCATTAGAGATGCTAGGTTTTAATGTTGAACTCACTCATGACAAAAAAAAATTGGTAACAGCGGATGCAGCTATTTTGCCTGGTGTTGGGGCATTTAACGAGGCAATGAGTAGTATAAATTCTTTAGATCTTATCTCCCCCATCAAGGATTTTATAGATTCTGGAAAACCTTTTATGGGAATATGCTTGGGATTGCAACTTTTGCTAACTGAAAGTGAAGAGTTTGGAGTTTCCAAAGGTTTGGGAGTTATTGACGGGGTGGTTGAGCACTTTTCCAAACCACTACCAACGTCTATTATTCCTCATGTCGGCTGGAATCAAATCACTATTCCAGCTTCTAAAAAAACATTCACAAATAGCAATTTTCCTGTTTCAGATAATTCTTTTATGTATTTTGTTCACTCATATTATGTCAAGCCAAGTGACCCTGATGTTGTCTGTACTCAAACAAAATACGAGGATTTGTTTTTTTGTTCATCAATATTAAAAAACAATATTTTTGCTTGCCAATTTCATCCCGAAAAAAGTGGGACTGATGGATTAGAAGTTCTTAAAAAATATTTTAATACTTAAGTGGAAATTAATTTGTATAGCTGAATCGTGCACTTCAGTAGTTAAAAAATTTAGCAATATATTTACAAATAGCTTCAGTTGAAGGATTATCATCATCGATTATCTTATTGAGAGGGAGTTATTTATGAACGGACGTAAACTGCATTTACTTTTTTTAAATTATCCGCTTCTTGATAAAGGGCTTCCTTCTCACGATCTTGTTTATAAATCATCATCTCCTAATCTGGCTTTTGGTTACTTAGGAACTATTGCAGAGCGCTTGGGTTGTAAAGTTTCAATAATTGATGCAAATTTCTATTTGAGACCGTATGACACTAATCAGCTAATAACTAAAATTCTTGAATTGAAACCTGATTTTATTGGGTTTTCCGTTTTTATGGATAATGCGTTATGGGGATATGAATTCTTGAAAATTCTCAAGGAGCAATACAAAGATTGTTTGTATGTTGCAGGTGGCCCTCATCCTTCAATACTTCCAGAAGAATCGTTGAGATATGGTTTTGATATTAGTTGTCGCAAAGAGAGCGAGAAAACCATAGCAGAAATAATTGGTTATTTAAAAGGGGAAATAAAGCTTAATGATATTAAAAGTATTAGTTATTACAATGAGGACAAAGAAATTATACATAATCCAGATCGAGAAATTGACGCTAATCTAGATTCTATTCCCATTATCAATTACGACTTATTTGATCCACTCTATTTTTCGCAACAAAATATTGAAAATACAAAATTCCAAGTGTTTGCGTCTAGAGGTTGTCCCAGCATGTGTACATATTGTAACAGCTATGGAGTTTTTGGCCCCAAATTTCGAACTAGATCTGTTGATAATATTTTAGAAGAACTTGAGCTGATTCATAAAAAATATGGTGTTAAAAAAATTAATTTTGTAGATGATTACTTTGTTCTCAATAATAAAAGAGCGATAGAAATTTGCGAAGGTATGATAAAAAATAAAATAAATATTTCTTGGGGATGTTATTCAAAAGCTGGAGCAATATCTAGGGAATTATTTGATATTATGAAACGAGCCGGATGTGATCATATTGGGTATGGTGTAGAAAATGTATATGAAAAGACTTTAGAGCTTATTAATAAAAAAACACCACTCAAGAAAATTAATGAAACATACGAACAAACCGATCCAACAGGGATTCATTATAAAACTAATATTATGGCAGGTTTTCCTTGGGAAAGTGTAGAAAGCATAAGGGCAAATATCGATTTTATTTTAGCTAAGAAGCGTAAATACAATGCTCTCTTTAATCCAGTAATTTTATATCCTGTTCCAAAGACAAAAATTTTTGAAGATTATGTGGATCAATTTCCAATAATTAAAGATCACTGGCTTAACAAGGAATTTATGATAGAGAACACCGATATTTCTGGAGAGGGGCGGTTGAAGTTAAACTTTTTTAACTTAAATAAGAAAGTAATCAATGAAATTAGATTATTATATTTTTGTTGCAAGTTGCCCTCGATTAAAAATTTAAAAGGAATCAAATTTCTAATTATTTATCCTTTGAATAGATTTTTCTATTCTTACTGGGGAGCTAGACTTCTTAAGATCGTCTTTGAGCTTATAACCGTATTCAAAAATCGGCAGAAAATGGTAAGGGTGTCGGAAAAAATAATTTGAGTTAGTGTTATTTTGTTTTTTAGCTGAGTAAGTTAATTCCGTTAAAATTTTTAATACTTGGATGTTTAAGATCTTTATCGGAAATATAAGTTATAGGCATTGGCCAATTAATTTTTAGATCAGGGTCGTTATACAAGATCCCTCTTTCAGATTCCGGTTTGTAATAATTAGTGTGAAAATAAAGCATACAAACATTATTGGCGAGTGTTTGAAATCCATGAGCAAATCCTTCGGGTACAATAAGACATTCATTGTTATTGGGGGTAAGTTCAAAATGATACAATTTTAAGAAATCAGGTGAATTACTTCTAATATCTACGAGCACGTCAAATACTTTTCCCATCATGCATCTTATATATTTTGCTTCAGTAAAGGGTGGGGCTTGATAGTGTAAACCTCTTAAAGAACCTTTCTTAATTGTGATTGTATGGTTTATTTGTACGACTTCTTTATTATAACCTAATTTACTAAATTCTTGTTTGCAAAAAAACCTAGCAAATTTGCCTCTTTGATCGCTAGTATGTTTTAATTTGATTAAAAATGGTTTATCAAAAATTGGTTTCATTAATCCTCACGGAATATTGGTGTTAAAGCCCAAATCCATCGTCAACAACAATGTTTTGCCCAGTTACAAAAGCCGATGCGGGGTCTATGAGGTACTTAACAGTTGAGTTGATATCGTTGGGGTTGAGCATACCCTTTAAGCCACTTTCTCTGTAGTAAGCTTTTAAAAAAGACTCTGGTTGGCTTGCAAAAATTCCACCAGGACTAATGCAATTGACTCGGATTCCGTTCTTTTTTAGGAGCTGAGCCATATATTTTGTAAGATGAATGATAGCAGATTTTATGCAAGGGTATTCTGGGCCTGTGGTTAAATTAGTACCATCATATATTGAAAATTTAGGGGCGATTACTCCGTAGATTGATGATATATTCAAAATAATACCGTTTAATTTATTATCGATCAAGTGTTTTGAAAACATCTGGCTCATTAAAAAGTATCCACCTAAATGCATATTAAGATTTTTGCAGAAAGTATCATATTCTACTTCAAAAAAAGGTTTATTAAAATCGGGCGTCTTGGGGTAAGCATTATTAACAAGCCCGTAAAGTTCGCTAGAAAAATGATTGATAGCTGTATTAATCATTTTGGAAATTGATTCTCTATTGGTGATGTTCGTATTTACTGCCAGCAAGTGGCGGTTACTTTCTTTACATAGGGTGGTGACCAAATTGTTGGCAGCTTCAAGGTTATTGTCTGCGATAACGACATTTCCACCACAAGAAAGAATAGTTTTTACGATCTCAGACCCAATTAGCCCAGCTCCTCCGGTGACAATAATAGTTTTGTTTTTTAAAATATCATTCATGCTTTTCCCTCATTAATAATTCTACAAGTTTAAAGTCTATGGGATTATCAATATCAATTGAACGTTCTTCAGGCATTTCGTACATGGCAGTATTGTCAAGAAAAACACTGGTGGATAAAAAAAGTTCATCCCTTTTCCATGTATAAATTGATGCATTCATATCGTACGCTTTGGGGGCATCTTGGCGTCTGACAACGTTGTTTGGTAATTGTTTCGAAAGATGTGCTACACCTTGAGTAATTTCTATTAAATTGAAATAGGGAGACCGTCTTGCAGGCATAGCAGTTATAACATTTTTGACGTTATTTTTTATCAGGAGATTTATACAGTTAGATATGTCTGAAGTAAGTCTGAGTGGAGAAGTTGCATCTAAATCAACTACGATATCGTATTTGATATTTTTTATATTTTCGCATTCCAATACACAGTGTTGAATAACTGGGATCTTGGCTGCAGTATCAGTAGCAAGGTCGTGAGGTCGTTTAATTAAAATACTGGCACCAAATTTTTTAGAAACTTCCAAAATTTCGTCATCGTCACTACTAACCGCAATTGTTTCAAAGCATTTAGTCTCAATAGCCTGCTCTATGGTATATGCAATTAGAGGTTTGTTTAAAAGTGGTTTAAGGTTTTTTCGAGGAACTCCTTTTGAGCCTCCCCTTGCGCAAATTGTACAAATTATACGTTTGGATTGGTAAGCCATATTTCTTCCTTAGATGCCCTTTCAATCGATTCAATCAAATGTAAGATATTTAAACCTTCTTCCAGGTTGCATACATCTTTAGTTTGATTACGTAGAATATGATCTAACATAGTATCATATGTTACATTTTTTGGTACGGGGATCAAGTGAGTATCGTTATTAATTTGAATTTTATTGTTGATTAAGTCAACTTCGAGGGTTTTCATATTGGTATTGATTGTGATTTTTCTTTGGGTGATCTTGTCATTATAATTCAGAATAATAGTTCCTGTAGAACATTGCTTTGTTTGAAAAAGTACAACCACCTGATCATCGGTATCGATTTCAAGATTACTTGCTTTTTGAACAAAAGCGGTAAGTTTGGTCCATTCTCCGAGCATCCAGATCGCATAGTCAAGCTCATGACTTAAATCTCTTAAGACTCCCCCTCCAAGATTTTTATGTGCAGAGTAACTTTCTTTATAGTCTTGGTTTGGGCGCCAGGTAGGGAGGTGTTGTCCAACGTAGGCATGGAATGAAAGGATATGCTGATCTTTAATTTCATTTTTGATAAACTGTATTAATGGATGAAACCGCAAATTGTATCCCACAAAAGTTTGCTTTTTGAGTAAACCAAAATCAAATCCTAGTAAATCATTGGAAGTAGCAGCAATAGGTTTTTCGATTAGTATTTTTCCTACGAAGTTAATAGTCTTAAGCATTTTTAGCGATTCTGCATGTTTGCTAGTTGGGGTGGCAATGATAACCATGTCAAAATTATTTTGATGGTTATCAAGTGCTTCTTGAAGACTTTTGTATGTAATGAAAGGTACAATCTCTTGTTTCGAAACGATAGTTAATTCATGGCCATTGGCGGATAATATGTTAGCGTGCCGTTTTCCTATGGAACCATATCCTATTATACAGATTCTCATTCGAACTCTTTTGAAAAATCATCTTGTGCTTTTTGATAATCTATGTGCTGGCCGATATCAAGCCAATATTCTCTTAATGGGAAAGAGTAAGTCTTGCGGTTATTATCTAATATCCTTTGAAATAATTGTGGCATGTTTAAGTGTTCGTCATGATCAATAAAAGATAGTGCATCTGGGTGTAAAACGTAAATACCGGCATTTACATAGAACTTCTTAGTTGGTTTTTCGCTTATACCAATTATTTGTTGGTTTTCATTAACCTTGACAACACCATATGGTACTTGAAAATCGAATTCTCTGATACACATAGTTGCAAAGGAGTTATTTTGTTGATGGTAATTAAGTAAATGGAGAAAATTAATTTTTGTTAGTAAGTCTCCGTTCATAACAAGAAAAGGTTCACTGATATCCTTTAAACATTTAAGGGATCCGGCAGTACCTTTGGGTGTGGATTCTTTTAAATATGATATTTTAACATTGAGGTGGCTTCCGTCTTTGAAATAATCTTCTATTAATTCTGACATATGGTTTACACAGAGGGTGATATTGTTAAATCCATATTTACCAAAGTTTTGAATAATATTTTCTAGAATTGGTTGACCTCCAATTTGAAGTAGAGGTTTAGGAGTATGATCGGTTAGAGGTTTTAATCTGGATCCCTTTCCTCCTACCATAAGGATTACTTTGTTGGGTTGGGAGATTTGGGTAAAAAATTCACCGATGTCTTCTATTCCTACAACAGTATTGTTGTTATTGAGAATAGGGATTTGGAAAATTTGATGTTTAGTTGCTTTTGCTAGTATTTCATCTTTAGTTTCATGTATATATGCGATAAGTGGGGTTTTGCAGATAATCTTGTCAATGGAGTCAGTTAGCTGAATACCTTTGAGTAAGCCACGACGAATATCTCCATCACTGATTGTACCAATAAGTTTTTTATGGTCGTCCAAAACAATACAAATTTTCATGGCCCCAGAATCGATAATTGCTAAAGCATCTTTTATTGAGGCTTTAGGGAAAATGGTTAATTTGGATATATTTTTCATTTTAAGAAGTTCTCCTTTAATGGCGTAATATCTCTAAATGATTTTGTTAATAGTTTATTTAGTCTTATAGTGTTTATGGTTTTTACGATTTTTGTTGAGCATTTTCCGTTGCCATAAAGCGAAACTATGCGCTTTAAGTTATGAATAAATTTAGGGGAAAGGACAAGGAAAATACTTTTCAATATTTCTTTTTCGTTGTTTGAACAATGAATGATGGAAGGGTCACAAGCTCTACCTGATTGGCGGAAACCTATATTAACCGTGGGTGTATGGAGACTAGGGGCTTCTAGTATACCGCTTGATGAATTGCCCAAAACCAAGTCGACATGTTTTAAAGTGCTCAAGTAGTTTAGTTGTCCCATTGAAGTAAACGCAGTTGAGATATTGGGATGAGTACTAACAAAATTATCAATTAGTTCGTTGATGATCCGACCATCGGTATCAGAATTAGCTTTTGTAAAAATAAAATGTGCATCTTTTACTTTTGATATAGCTTTAAGTATTTTTAAAAAATTTTGTTTAGTATTGAGCGAAAGTGTGTCGGGGTGATACGTAATTAAAATATTCTTGTTTCCCTTGAGAATATTAAGCTTTTTTTGAAGATCACTTTTTGAAAGGAGGGGCAGTTTAATAATATTTTCAATGCCGAGAGCTCCCACATTGAAAATATTATGTGGATTTTCTCCAAGTTGAATTACTCGTTTTTTATATTCATCGGTAGCAACGAAATGGAGGTGAGCCATTTTAGTAATACTATGTCGAATAGCTTCATCTATGACCCCTTCGGTTTTTTCTCCACCATGTAAATGTATAATGGGGATTCTATAAATCAAGGCTGCTGTTGCTGCGGCAAGGGCTTCATATCTATCTCCTAAAACTATAATGGCACTTGGTTTTAATTTTTCAAAAGCGTTAGAAAAACCAATGCTTGCCATAGCAAATGATTTTGTTATTGCGGATGGAGTGTCGGCGGATAGCACGCATTCAAATTTTTCATTTATTTTAAATCCATCTTTTAATATTTCCTTATAAGTTAAACCAAATTCTGGGGAAAAGTGTGTTCCCGTCGCAACTATTTGTAGTTGCATTTTTTTGTGTTTTTGAATTTCCTTCATAGTCCAGTAAAGTAATCCGTAGTCTGCTCTGGTTCCTGTAACGACGCAAATTTTTTTCATATTTGGTCATCCTTTTTATAATCTTTTTGAGAGAGTGTTCCAATAATTTCATTCCATTTCATGGGCGACAATCCGGTGCCTGGTCTTTTGGTGGTCAGGTTGTGTTCTGTGAACCTTTCACCACAAGAAATATTTTGAGCTGCAACAATACTTTTACGTACGTTATTTGAAATAAGTAATTCATTAGCGGAGGGAGATTTTTGAGAAGTCCCTAAAGCTTTTTCAATATTTCTAACCGACATAATCATGTTTGATAATTCTGATGGGGTTAGGCTCGCTTGATGATCAGGGCCAGGCAAGTTTTGATCAAGGGTAAAATGTTTCTCAATAACTATAGCTCCTAGTGCAGCTGCAGCAATAGATACCTCTATTCCCTTGGTGTGATCTGAATATCCGATTTCAACACCTAGTTCCTCTTTCATTTTTAACATGGCGTTGAGATTGATTTGTTCGAATGGAGCAGGGTATTCAGAAGTACAGTGTAGTAAAATTATATTACTTAAAGATGTTCCAAATGACTGTAGAGTTGTAACGGATATTTTCACTTCATCAATTGTGCACATTCCGGTTGAAAGTATGATAGGTTTTTTATAAGAGGCAATTTCTTTTAGATAAGGGTAATTAGTAATTTCACCGGAGGGAATTTTCATATATTTCAAATTAAGAGTATTTAGAAATTTAGCACTTTCAATATCAAAGGGGGTTGAGAGAAAATCCAGACCTTTCTTGTTGGTGTAATGATAAAGGTTCATTTGATCATTTTGAGAGAGTTCAAGCCTTTGCAACATTTCAAGTTGAGAATGTGATTGAGTATCATGAATAATTTGGTATTCTGCTTTTAGAGCTTTGGAGGTGCATAGATTGTCAGCTTTGAATGATTGAAATTTGACAGCATTAGCTCCTGCTTTAGCAGCGGCATCAATAAGTTGTTTGGCAAGATCTAAACTACCGTTATGGTTAACACCAGCTTCAGCAATAATATACACCTTCTTCATTTTATAACCTCATCACAATTAACATCTTTTTTGATAATTGTTCCAGCACCAATAATTGAATTGGGGTGGATGGTGATATTGTTGAAAATGGTGGAATTACTACCGATAAAAACATTTTCTTTTACGATAACGCTGCCATTTAAAACTGCTGATGTTGATATATGGCAAAAATTGTCTATCCTTGTGTCATGTTCAACAAGAGCTTTAGTATTGATGATGCAATTTTCCCCAATAAATACATTTGCGTTTATACAAGCGTGATGCATGACTATTGTGCCTGACCCAATTCGAGAGTGCTGAGATATATAGGCCAAAGGAGATATAATTACTGGTTGATTGGCATTTAATTGTTTGAGAATATTGTTAATTTGAATTCGCTTTTCAGTTGTTTTAATTTGACCGATAGTTATATGAAAACAACAACCATCTTTTGTTAATTTTTCTAAATCTTTGTCGTCTCCAATAACAGAGTAACCAAGAATTTTTTTCCCAATATTTTCCTTTAAATCAATTATACCATTTATAATATATTTATTAGTAGACTCAATTACATCAATACATGAGTGGCAGTGTCCCCCTCCTCCAACTAAGATAATAGGTGTTTTATCAATCAAGAGCGACTCCGCTTGGGATATTAACAAATGTATTATAAATATTTTCCGTGTTAGTCATGTCAGTTTTTTCGCAATGTTGATAAATAGGTAGGTGATGCATAGGTTTCCATAATGATCTGGTTATGATTCCTGTCTGGTTAGTTTCTGTGAGGAAGTTATCTTTTTCTGTTTTGTTTGAAAGTATAATTGCGTTTAACCAATGGTTGCTAGTTTCAAAATATTTGCCTTCCCAAAAATGAATGTCATTATTATTTTCAAAAAAAGTTTTGTATTGGTAAGCGATCTTTCGTTTATTATCTAGAAACAGTGTAAGTTGCTCCAGCTGAGCAACAGCCAAAGCTGCGTTTAGGTTGGGCAATCGATAATTATATCCGATTGCATCGTGCTCATACTCCCAATCATGGTTTAATTTAGCGGTAGTGGTTAAGTGTTTTGCTTTTTTAGCTAAGACTGGATTATTTGTTATTATGGCCCCACCTCCACCCGAAGTGGCAATTTTATTTCCATTAAAGCTTAGAATTCCAACGTCTGAGATGGTGCCCAAATGTTGATTGTTTATAAAGCTTCCAAGGGCTTCGGCTGCATCTTCAATAACAAGAATATTATATTGTTTACATATTTCAAGAATCTGGAAAATATCAGCGCTGTGACCAAGTGTATGCATAGGCAAGCAGGCCTTTATGACTCTATTCGTAGATTTATTAACACATTGGTTTTTGGTATTTTGATAAGTATTTTGTTTAAGAAATTCGTTGAGTACGTTTGGACATAAACCGAGTGTTTGGGGGGAACAGTCAATAAAAACAGGATGTGCTTTTTGGTATTTAATTGCATTTGTTGTTGCAACGAAGGTTAAGCTTTGGGTAATAACTTCATCATCTTGTAAAACGTCTGCAAGTATGAGCGCCATATGGAGAGCTGCTGTCCCATTTACTGTTGCTATAGCGTAAGTGGAACCTGTAATTTGGGTAATCATTTCTTCAAATTTGTTTACAAAATTTCCTACGCTGGAAACAAATGTTGAATCGATACACTCATTTAAATATTTTTTTTCGTTTCCAATAAAAACAGGAGAATGAAGGGGAACGATGTCCTTTCCGTTGTATAAATTTCTGATAAAGCGAATTATATTACTATGCATCACAAATACACCTA
>Ga0208375_1004174_pt1 | contig 11594 bp, 14 predicted proteins | sample RifOxyD1_FD_184038 | JGI IMG/M metagenome (GOLD analysis project Ga0208375, IMG submission 184038) | Soil microbial communities from Rifle, Colorado - Rifle Oxygen_injection D1 (SPAdes) | ecosystem: Environmental > Terrestrial > Deep subsurface > Rock core/Sediment | place: Rifle, Colorado... | reverse complement strand
TAAAGTTCGTCAGGCGTTCTTTGTTCACTAAAATAACTTATGGCAACAAAGCCTGAATTTTCATTATTCATACCCACCCAAAAATTGTCGCGAATTTCTGGAGGCCAACGGCCACTCAGTGAGGTTATAAGATTATTCATCTCAATACGCGCTTCTTTAGGATCAGCTCCCCATTTGAAATTAATCATATATCCTGCACTACCGGACCGGTAGGTTGAGTAGAGATTATCTACTGCCAATTTTCCCGTTGAAAAAGCCATGATAGCCGACTCAATTGTACTACCATATTGCTTTCTAAACTCATCAGCAGTGAGGTTTCCATAGGGTACAGAACCGTAAACAGTGGGTTTGCTACTGTTAGGGTATAGAGAAATTGGAAGATTATATCCAGCAAAGATACCAAGAATTGCAAATCCAATCAGTAATAGATAAACTTTAAACGGCGACGAAAAAACAGATTTCACTCTTAAATTTCCTCAGCATTTTGAATAGCTACTGTTTCTCCTTCAGCAAGAAAGGAAGTTGTACGAACCACTACAATATCATTATCTTTAAGACCATTTACTATTTCGGCATTGCCCTTTCTTCTCGGACCAACTTCCACTTCGACCTTTTTCACTTTCTTCCCTTCGACAACACTTAGAAATGTTTTTGTGCCAAAATAATTAATAGCATCAGCTACTACTTCAATCCCCTTGTGAAGATTGGTTTGAAACACCACCTGACCTATTTCGCCCATTGGAAGGACTTGGTCCTCTTTATTATCGTTTGAAGAAATTAGCTCTAATTCAGCAGGAGAAGTTCCCGTGTTTGAATCCAGAACCGGAGCTATCCCTACAATTTTCACGGGGTAGCTTTTCTTTCCGCCTGAAAGTAGTAGTGTTCCCTGCATTCCCTGTTTGAGACCGGCTAGATCGCTCGACGTAATTTCGATTTTTATTTTATATTCTGATGGATCTGTAATTCTGATGAGAACTTGAGCCTTTCCTACAACATTTCCTTCGGTCGTAAGAACCTGGGTCACTATGCCGCTGATTGGGGAAGTAATCTTCATTGGAACGTAATTATAAGCCGGGTCTATTTGCTTTACAGAAAGAAGGTTTTCACCTCTTTTCACCTGTTTTCCCAAAGATACAAAAATTTTCTCAACCGAACCTTGTGATTCCGCAAGGACATTGGCCTCAATTTTCGGAAGAATTTGCGCTGGGTAGCTCAAGGTATCATAAATATCAGCTGATTTGATTTTTGCGGCGAAAACTGACTTAGGTTCTGCTGCCCCTATGAGAGGTGCTACACAAAGAAGCAATATCACTAATGTTGCTTTCATCCAATTCCTCCAAACACAATAATTTGCAAGGTTTATAACATAGATACTTTAGTCAGCAAATGGTGTGGGACAAGAATGTAATAATTTCCGAACATATTATAAATAGTTTTGAAGTCAAAGAAATTTAATGTTAGTTATTATTGATAATTCGACAGGAAAAATTAATGAAAAACATAGAAATCAAAGCAAAATATAACGATCTAGAAAAAGGAAGAAAAATTGCAGAAAGCTTGAAAGCAAAATACGTAGGTTGTGATCATCAAGTTGATACATATTTTAAGACTTCAAGGGGACGATTTAAATTACGAGAATCATCAATTTCTGGCGCCACCCTCATCCCTTATCAAAGGGAAAATACACAATCCGCAAAATCAAGTTCTTATGTTCTATTTTCTGTTACCGACGCCCTGGAAACTAAAAATATATTTTCATCAATTCTTGGAATAGATACTGTCGTAGAAAAGAAAAGACATATTTATTTGAAAGATAATGTTCGCATTCATCTTGACGATGTTAAGGGTTTAGGATCATTTTTTGAACTTGAAGCAGTCTGTGATGAAAATTCAATAATTGAAAAAGAGAGTCAGAAAGTTAATGAATTACTTGAAATATTTCAAGTTAAAAAAGAAGAACTCTTGTCTGGCTCTTACAAAGAAATGTCTGCTATCTAAGATTTCCTCTTTTCATTGAGGCAAAGGTTCCAAATAAACACAAAGCCGCAAAAAGCGCGAATGCATATTTAGCCGCAACTAAAAACGCTGAATAATTTTCTGGTACAATTTTTACTCTTCCAAGCAGCAGAGAAAAAAGTCCCATTACAATTACCATACTAAAAATTTGTCCCCCAAATCTCATGGTTCCCAGTGTACTTGAGGCAATAGCATAATCCTTTTTATCAATGGCGCTGATTGCGGCATTAGTATTCGGAGAAGAAAAAAGCGCAAAACCCATTCCCATAAAAATCAGAGCTGTATAAACTGTATAAATTTCGGTAGCACTATTTAAAAATGAAAGAAAAACCAGTCCTCCAAAAGTCATAAACATTCCTGCCGAAGCAACTAAACGTGGTTCTATTTTATCAGAAAGTGTTCCCATTAACGGAGAGAATATTGCCATAATCACCGGCTGAACCATTAAAATCATTCCTGCTTCTTTAGGAGTCAGCCCCTTTATATACTGCAAATATAAACTAAGTAAAAATCCGACTCCGGCTGTTGCACTATAGTGAATAAGCGCCGCTAGATTTGAATAGGCAAAAACAGGATTATTGTGAAACAAACTGATTTTAAATAACGGTGAAGATGTTTGGCTTTGATAAAAAATAAAAGGAATAAATAGTATTATCCCCATTAAAATCAAACTATATCCCAACATAGATGGTAGAATTGAAAATCCATAAGTTAAACCTGCCAGAATTATTCCGTAAAAGACGCTTCCTTTCCAATCAAAAATTTCTATCGCAACTTTAGTTGGTTCATCCTTAATTTTAAAATAGATTAAAGAAACCGCTATTGCTGACATAGCAATCGGTATATAAAAAATTGATTCCCAACCGAAGCTTTGAACAAGAAATCCGCCGAGCACTGGCCCTGACGACAGACCTACATAAACAGAAGCTGCATGTATCCCAAAAACTTTTCCCCGTTTATTTAAGGGAAAGGCATTAGCAAGTAAGGCCATGCTAGTTCCATAACTAAAGGAAATTGAAATTCCCTGAATACATCTAATTAACAGGAAAAAAAAGGTGTTTGGCGAAAATGTAACTAGAATACTGGAAAGAAAAAGTAATACGTTCCCAATAAAAAGAAATTTTTTACGTCCGTAAATATCAGCTAATCTACCAACAGGAATAAGACATATTGCAGAGGATAGCAAAAAAATAGTGGTAGCCCAATTTAACTCTATTGCATTCATATCCAAATCAACTGCCAGCACAGGAGCAGCAACGTTGATAGCTGCCCCCATAAAAGGTGCAACAAATCCATTTAATAAGGCAATTGATAAAACAATCCATTTATTCATTATTTACCTTTAGTTTTTTAAACATCTTTACCGTATATATTAATAATAATACAATTAAATAAAGGAGTCCTCAATGTACACTTTCGGGCCAGTCCGATCCAGACGTTTGGGAATTTCCTTGGGCGTTGATTTATTAACACCCAAAACGTGTTCCTTGGATTGCATATATTGTGAATGCGGAGTAACTACTGATTTAAGCATTGACCGTAAATCTTTTTTTCCCATTCAAAATATTATTGAAGAACTTAGTAGAGTTTTAGACAAAAATCCAAAATTAGATTTTATCACGTTTTCTGGAAGTGGAGAACCTTCACTTTCAAAAGATCTCGAAAAGGTAATCAAGCACCTCAAGAATCATTATCCAAAATATAAAATTGCTCTTCTTACTAATGCAACCCTTTTATTTGACCCGACCATCCGGTCAGGTTTATTACCGCTTGACTTGATTGTTCCATCAATCGATGCAGTAAGTGTTGAAATTTTTCAAAAAATAAATAAACCTCATCCCAAGTTGAATATAGATAAAATACTCAACGGGCTGATCCAATTTCGAAAAGATTACAATGGAATGTTTTGGATAGAAATATTTATTGTACCAGGTCTTAACGATACTATAGATGAAATAACCAAAATCAAGGAAGTATGCTTAAATTTATCTCCTAATAAAATTCAACTCAACACTTTAGATAGACCATGTCAAACGAACTGGGTAAAACCCGCTTCTTTCGAATCTCTTTTAAAAATACAAAACTTATTACAACCTCTACCTGTAGAAATAATATCATTTTCTAAAAAAATAAATAACAACACAGATAAATGTTTAACTATAAATCAAACCGATGATGGCATTATAGCTATTTTGAAAAGACGGCCTTCTACTGTGGAGGATCTTTCCATAACATTAAATATGAAAATTGTTCATGTTCATAAATCATTAAAAGTCCTTGAGGAAAATGGATTAATTGAACACAAAAATGAAAGCAGAGGAATATTTTATTATTTAGCGTTTAATGCTAAAAAAACAGATTTGTAAATTAAGACTTACTAAATTAAACCAGCATTTTTTGTTTTTCAAAAGCAAGAGTAACCACCGCTCCATTGGGTACTTTGTTTCTGAAATTTATATCGATATTCATTATTTCAGATAATTTCAAACACAGCATAAGTCCCGCTCCATGAGAATGCAACAACTGGTCTAAGTTATTCTCATTCTTCATGTCTTCTAAAAATTTTCTAGAGTATGGAAATCCTGGACCATTGTCGCTAAAAGCAATTTCAACCCAATCGCCCTTTATAGATAAATGTATATGCGGCGGAGATTCATGCCCATTACCATGCTCAATTGAATTTCTAAGAATATTTGAACTAAGTATCCAAAAATAATCCGTATTAACACTAACCAAAGCCTGTTCTGATTCGACGTTATCTTCAACACGTACTTCATATTTATAAACATGTTGAAATTCTTTAGCCGTTAATTTTATTAATTTTTTAAGGTCGATATTTTCCTCAAAATGAACCATACTATCTATATAAGCTAAACCACAGATATTGTTTACAATGGAGCGTATCCTTAATATGTCTGTAACAGCCTGAGCACAAAAAATATCATTTTTTTCTTTGGCGGTATCATTATTTCCCACTTCTCGTCTGGTTAATTCTATTTCGTTCAATAAATTAGTAAGCGGAGCCTTGATTTCATGGGCCAAAAATCTACCAAGATTCTCCTGACATACTAAAGATCTTTGAGCACGAAAAATTAATTCATTAACTGAAACTATTATTTCATTTAGAAAGAGATTCTCTGGATGTTGTTTTATTTGTCTCCATTGAGATGGTGGGTAATTTTTAATCTTCTGAATCTCTACAGAAATTTGATTAATGGGGAATAATAGTTTTTTAGAAAATAAGAAAAACACTGGAAAAAAAAGCATTATTATTAGAGCTGCAACAAGCGAAGTTTGCACTATTGCATCCACCGTAATTTTTTCAACGTCTTCAATTGAAGAAAACAATTCTATAAAACGTTCACGCTGGTTATCGATTTTAAAAGATTTTACACTTTTAAGATAATTTTTTTTAAAAATATTAACCGTTTTAAATGTTCCATCTGCGATGTCATTCCGATCAATATCAAATTCATTTTCGCCGGAATAATTTTGTTGAATTATGCTATGATCTTCGCCCCAAACTCTTATTGATCTAATATTATCCAGCTTTTCAACAAGCTTGGAAGCTATATCAAACGACATTTTTTCGTCAAAAGTAGTTTTGTATACCGAGGTATAAGATGAAATAAATAATTCTGAAACAATGTCTAATTTATTATGAAAATATTTTTCTTTACTGCTTCGAGCGGTCAAGAACATCATAAATGTCACTAAAACATAAACTGCTACTGATACAGTAATAAAACCAAATAATAATTTGATTAATATTTGATTATTAATTTTAAATGATTTTAAATTCACCAGGCTTGAGTGTTCGACAAAATATAACCACTCCCTCTTCGTGAAATTATTAATGGTTCGCAAGTGGCAAAATTGATTTTTTTGCGAAGTTTTGCAATTGCTACATCGACCACATTAGATCCAGTATCGATATTATAACCCCAAACGCGATCAAGTAATTCCGTACGGGAATGAATTTTCTGGGGATTTTTAACAAAAATAGTCATTAATTTAAATTCGTATGGACTTAAATGAATAACTTTACCAGCTCTTTGCATTTTTTGCCCGTCAAGCTCTAAAGTTATATCCTCGTAATTGATTATTGATTCTGGGGACGAAGTTTCTTTCTTTACTAATTTTTTAACTCGCAAGCTTAATTCATGATACTGAAATGGCTTTTCTAAATAATCATCCGCACCGACTTCCAGTCCTTTTATCCGATTAATGGAACCAGACAACGCGCTTAAAATTAAAATCTTAATGTTAGGACGAAGTGATCTAATCGTTTTAATCCAACTTACGGCATCAAGTTTTCCAATTAAACGATCCATAATCAAAATGTCAAATGCCTGTTCTTGAAGCGTATCAATAAGCTGATTTATCACAGTAAAAATTTCAACTTGATAAGCTTCAACCTTTAACCCATCTGCGATAAATTTTGCTACTCGTACATCATCTTCTAAAATTGCCACTCTGGCCATAAGACTAAAACCTTTGTTCGTTCGTAATTTTCCTATTTTCAAAAGTTGTTATATAACTTAACTGCAAAACGTGCATCAATTTATTAACAACGTAGTTAATATTTCAAACCCGTATCAAAAATTCAAGAATTAATAATATTTTTTTTAACATAAAAATTAACAAATCTTCATCTGTGAATGGTTTCACGCCCTGTGTCGCGTACCTATGTTTAAATTATTATCCATTATACAACATCATTTGATTTCTCTATTCTGGTCGCTTGAAAAACTCTTAAATCATCTCTACTTGATGAGGCAAGAAAGTTTCCGGAAATTTTTACTTTTTGATTTTTAAAAAATTTAAAATTTGAGGCTAAATTTTTTCCTTTCAAAATTATATCCTCATCTTTATCCGTGTAAACACTATATTCAATCACCTCGTCGTTACTATTCCAACTGATCGGACTTAAAATTCCAGTTACAACTTTTGAATTGGTAGCTTTCATATTCTTCTCCTATGTAAATTTAACCATTACTTATTTTGTAGCCATATAACTAGCACACGTTTTATTACAAAATACCCAACAAATTATTAAATTTTGTTCATACTTAAATCCACCAACAATATAATCTTTTCACTAACACGTCTGCTCCATAGCACTATCAACTGTTACCAAAAAATATATTTTTCTTAAAATGCTGCACTAGATTTTAACTGGAGCACTTCTGTATCATCTGAATCACCTGCATCATCTTTGACGTTACTCATATGATGATGATGTTTTTTTTGTATCAACACTTCCTTGTCTGTCGCAACTAAACGCATAAGCCTTTTAACTGCCTTATCAATACAAACATTCATTTGCATACCAGAGGCTTCTCCCGAATAAACCTTCGATCCAGAATTCAATGATATCTTTACACAAATACCTTTTTTAAGATTTAAAATTTTACAATTAACTTTCGGGTCATCCAATATCTTCTCGAATTTTTTACACTCTTTATTTACATGTTTTTCTATTACTGAAAGTCCCTTGTTTTTAATTGTCAGTGCTAAACCCATAAATCCTCTCCTTTATAATTTATTTAAAACTCTAAGCAAACTCGACTTAAGCAGCATTGTTTAATTTTTGAATTTTGGATGCTTTAAAAACTCGTAAATCATCTTCGCTATTAGATGATGAGAGAAAATTCCCCGAAACTTTTACTTTTTGATTTTTAAAAAATCTGAAATTAGAATCTAAATTGTTTCCTCTCAAAATAATATCTTCATCATTCTCTGTATAAACACTGTACTCAATAATTTCATCATTAGAATTCCATCTGATTGGACTTAAAACGCCGGTTACGGTTTTTTGTTTGTTAGTTTTCATTCCATGCTCCTAATTAAATTGTGTGGTTTCGAATGAGTCAAGCTAGCATATGATTTATTACAGAATACCAAACATAAAATTAAATTATGTTAATAATAAAATACGCCATAAATTATTTATTAAGCTTTTCTTCCTAGGGGTTTTTGCAGTAATTAACTATTATTGCTACTCACATTGACAACCATATAAACTCTGATAACAAATTTGATGTACGCCTAAAACTCGATATTAAAGCCAGTTCAAGCAAAACTGTGTTTATGAACATTATTTAATTCTATGTTTGATATTTATTCACATTCTTATGCTAATTTTCATTCCATTAGCAGACTCATTTGGGACAAGAACGAAGAGATTTAACAATAGGAACAGTTATGAAAAATGAAATATTCCTTATAACCTTTTTGTTAATTGTTTTTTTCTCTCTCGGAGACAACAATATCAATTACCGGAATATTAAAGCCAGCGACATGCACTGGGAGAATGCAAGCAACAAAATGTTGGCTGTCGAAAAAAGTAATGATCAAAATCCCAAACTTGATTTTCGTAAAAGTAATTATTATAAAAACGATGAATATATTGCGCAGGTAAAAAATGAAATAAAAAAACTTTCAAAAGAAATTTCCGACCTGAAAGTAGATGCTGATCTTTCCAAAAAAACAGTTAAAAAAGATTTTTTAAATAACTTGTTGCTCATGACTTCAAACACAAGAGAGCCAGACGGGGAAACAACTTCTTTTTCCGATTCTTCTGAACCCAAAGATAATAAATTTAAAAATCAAAATGAGGACATAGATTCATTCGACCGTGTTAGCAACACACCTGAAAATAGACGTGGGTTAATGAGTTCAACTGTTGAACCCTAGTATTATACAACTAAATCAAAGCGATTAAATACTGTTTTCTTTAGGAGGTACTCATGCAAAATAATAATAAATCGATTAAAGATGATTGGGCTAAAATTACACGCATAATTAAAGCACGATTTAAAAAAATCACTGATGATAATATTGAGTCTATGGAGGAGAATTTAGAATTACTAACTGATCATCTCCAAAGTATTTATGGCTACACTAAAGATAAAGCAGATAAGGAATTAGAGAAACTCAAAGCCAGTATCCACGCAGCAACTAAACCTAAAAAAAGAGTTTCTTCAAAAAATGACGTTTCTTCCAACGATACCCAGCAAGTTTAAAATGGTTGAAACTTTAAACAAAAGGAAAAGAGTATGTTAAATGAGGCAAAAGCACTACAGGGATTCAAGCTCTCAAGTCTTGATGGTGAGATTGGTAGCGTTAAGGAATTTTACTTTGATGACCATTATTGGGCCGTAAGATACCTAGTAGTTGACACGGGAGATTGGCTCACCGAGAGAAAAGTTTTAATCTCTCCCCACGCTCTAAGAGCAATTGACAAAGATAATAAATTTATCGAAGTCAATTTAACGAAACAACAAATTGAAGACAGCCCTGCGCTTGACACTGATAAACCAGTTTCAAGACAGTTTGAAGAACTTTATCACGGATACTTTGAGTGGCCTGTTTACTGGGATGGGCCTAACATGTGGGGAGTTTCTCCTAATATAATTGACGATGGTGAAAAGTGGAATCCCAACAACTTTGGCGTAAATCCAATTGATCTTCATTTGCGTAGTACTCAAGATGTTAGCGATCATACTATTCAAGCCATTGATGGAGAAATAGGTCACATTGATGATTTTATAATCGATTCTAAAACATGGGCTATTCGTTATATCATTGTCGACACAAAGAATTGGTGGCCCGGAAAGAAAGTTTTAGTTTCACCAAAGTGGATAGAAAATATTAGTTGGTTGGAGTCTAAAGTATATATTGATCTTTCAAGAAATATGATAAAAGAATGTCCAGAGTACACAAAAATGTATTTAGTCACTCGTGATTTTGAAGATGGATTACATCGTCATTACAAGCGTCCGGGATACTGGGTCGATGAAACGTCTAATTTTATGTAAACAACTCTATCAAATAAAAAGATAAGAAAGTTATGCCCACAAATTTTAAGTTTGTGGGCATAACGTAATAAAAATAAGACAAATTAAATCTAAGGAGCATATGTCGTAAGTGCGTGCACATAAGGCATTACGTTTGCGGGACTTTTAACACCGCTGGTGTTTAAAATATCCTTCGTCGTTACTGATGGTCCATAGATTTTTGCATTATCTTTATTTTTAACATCTAACAAAGTACCCTGAATTGCTATTCCAGCAAAAATTCCTCTCGCACGAGAGTAGCTATAAATTTCGCTGTTAAGTTGATAATCTGTTCCGGCCTGTGCATCTCTTCCAACAGGACCAACTGCTACAGCAGCATCAACTCCTATGGTAAAATTATTCTTACTAAATTTTTCAATAGCATTTTCACGAATAAAAACAAGCACCAAATCTACTGATGCAACTCCAATTTGAGCTCCCCAGCTGCCTCCTTTTATAGATATAAAGGACGGTTGGCTCCAACCTGCTCCTGGAACACGACATGATACTAATCCAGTTCCATAGCGGGCACCCAAAACAAAACCAACTCTTATAATATCTGGAATGGTTGCCACACAAACTGCCCTTTGCAAGAGATCGTCGGGAATTGTCTTATCCGGAATATTCATAACTTCTTCAAGTACATTACTTGCAATTTGTGATTTTTTTTCTAACTGAATCAGTGAGCTTGCACTAACTCCAAAAGAAACCACCGTCATGGTCAGAACCAGAACTAAAAATTGAAATTTTCTTTTCATCATTTTGCTCCTTTGTATATTTTTTAATATGTTAATTAATCATTTTTTTTGACTTTAAAATGAAACTTTCCCTCGTTGACAAAATTTACTGTTCTAACTTCAAAACATTAAGTATTATAAACATGAAAATTATTACTCGATTATCCAAATAAAATTAAAAAAAATACCCTTCTTGAATATCTTGTTAATCAATAGAGCGAACGGTAACACATCAATTATTAATAAAGACCAAAAGCAGAATTAAATAATGTTCATCTTTACTGATTATTTATCAGTAAAGTTGGTGTTGGTTTGAATCTACAAAAGTCAGACAAGTGATTTTCAAGAGTTAAGAATAAAGATTTCCAAAAAGTAACAATTTTGAAAAATTTTCAAAAACTAATAATATTTTCCAATTTTTTTTTCAGAATGTTATTGTCCCATAAAAATTTTAATATCAAACCATGACCCAACTTAAATGGGACACTACCAGGGACCAACAATGAATAAATTATTTTTATCCTTAAGCTTATTTGCTTTTATTTCCTCTTTTGCTTTTGCTTCAGGAACATTCGAGTGCAAAGGTAAAGATTTTGTTATCAGTGGATCATATGGATCGGTTGCGGGAGTATCCGTTAATTCTGTTTCAATTTTCGGCAAGAATTATTCCAAATCAGAATTCAAACTAAGTTCAAATTTTTTAGATAGATCCTCGCTTAGCTTCACTATCCATGATCAAGATTATATTAAACAACTAATCTCTGTTAAGGCAATTATTGAAAACGAAACCTCTTCAAACATGGACACTGAATGGATTGGTGGTGGAGTAGCAACAATTACAGCCCTAAGCACTACAGTTCATAATGTTGCAACTTGCATAGGTTCTTTCTAAGTTCAAAAATGGCGGAGACGGTGAGATTCGAACTCACGGAACAGTTGCCCGTTCCACGCCTTAGCAAGGCGCTCCCTTCGACCACTCGGGCACGTCTCCTCAACAAGG
>Ga0208375_1004173_pt1 | contig 11596 bp, 11 predicted proteins | sample RifOxyD1_FD_184038 | JGI IMG/M metagenome (GOLD analysis project Ga0208375, IMG submission 184038) | Soil microbial communities from Rifle, Colorado - Rifle Oxygen_injection D1 (SPAdes) | ecosystem: Environmental > Terrestrial > Deep subsurface > Rock core/Sediment | place: Rifle, Colorado... | reverse complement strand
CACTATTGGATATCACCAATGGACTTGGTACTAAGTTAAAACACAAACCGAGGAGCCGGATGCGTAAATTGCGCAAGTCCGGTTCTAACAGGAGCGCGGGCTGGCAACAGCTTGCGTTTACTTAATGATGCCGGTGAAAAACGTAAAAGCGGTTCTGTTTGACTATGATGGCGTATTGGTTGCGAGCGAACCGTTTCATCTTGCCGCATGGATCAAGCTCATGAGCGAACTGGGCATCTCTTTTGGCGAAAAGGAGATGAAGCCGTTTGTAGGCTGGACCGGCCCCCAGATACTGCGCCACCAGCTGGCAAGCCACCGCAGTGGCTCCGAAAAGGACGAAAACCTGATTGCTTCGCTCATGGACAGGAAAAATTCGTTTTATCTTTCACGCGCACTCAAGGAGATGACGCCCTATGACGGCGTGACCAACGGCCTCAAATGGCTGCGATCGGCGGGCATCAAAACCGCCATTGTTTCGAACTCCAGAAGACCAGATCTTGTCAAAACAACCAGGACTACAGGTCTGGATCAATACATCGATTTCATTATATCCCGCGACGAGGTTAGCATCCCGAAACCCGATCCTGCCATGTACCTGTCTGCCGCCAAAGGGCTCGGCTGCAAACCCGGTGAATGCATTGCCGTGGAGGACTCCCCCCCCGGGCTTCTCGGGGCGCTGCGGGCAGGCATTGCGTCGGCGGCATTGCTCAATAATTTTAGCATCGAACAGATGTCCCGTCCCGACCCGGCCAGGCCAGGCGTCAGGCCGGACTGGACTTTCGCATGTATTGCGGATTTTTTTGCTTTTTTAAAGCTGGCCCGCTCAGGTCCAGGCTGAAGAGCCGGATTTTAAAATTTCCGTTATGCGTGTAACCGCATCAGTCCCTGTCCCGGGCCCCCACCAGTCCGATTTTTTGTACGCGCGAGCGCAGTCCTCGCCAGGAGGAGCGTCAATTGCGCCGACGCTCAACAGGTCTTCCCTCCCGAAGGCCTTGCAGATCCCCCTGGCAAGATCCACCAGCCTTGTCGGACCGCCATTTGATATTTCCTCCACCGGTCCGAACGTCCACTCGTTCTCAAGCATCCTTTTCATTATTCCAGTCACATCACCAACCCAGTGATATTCGCGAAGTTGCGTTCCGGCGCTCATTTTGAAAACAGTGCCGCGCTTGAGACAATCCAAAAGCTGTCCAAGGAACATGTGTCTTTTAATCTTGTATCCATAAAGCGTATGAAGCCGCAAATGCAGGAATCTGCTTTTGAACCGCGCCCCCGTGTTCGCAACCCATTTTCCAAGAAGCTGCTTCGATTCCAGATATGCATTTCCGGAGCAAACCCGGTCAACAGTCTCCTGTATGGTGCCTATCGTGAGATATCTTGTGTTTCCGGCTGCAAGCGACTCGCTGGAAACCATCTTCGGAAATTCATAATTTGAAAACATGATACGTGAACGGTCCTCATGAGGATCCGTGATCCCGCAGGCAAATATTACTGTTACCGTGCTGTCTCCATGCAGATCCGCAAGCGCGCGTATCCTTTCAGAATGATCTTTTTCTTGCATGACATCAGACCACCTGCAGGGAATTACCCGCCCAACCCCCTCCAGATCGGCGCAAAGCTGCGAACCGATCAGTCCTGTCGATCCGTAAACCATAAATACCTGTCTGAGCCGTCTGCCGGATAATTGCAAAAAGCCACCTTTCAAAAATGCCTGCTGTTGGCTATGGTCAGGGAGCTATGAACAAGACAATTTCAATCTGCATCCCGGTCTTCAACGAGGCCGGAAACCTGCCGGCAGCCATCGGGGAGGTTGAAGCGCTGTTCAAGCTGCCCGCATTGTCACATCACAAGCTCGAAATCATCATAACCGACAACAACTCGAGTGATCCGACGTGGAATACAATCAAGTCATTGTCTGCCAGCCGACCACATCTGAAGGCATACAGGTTTTCCCGCAACTTTGGCTATCAAAATTCCATTTTTGCCGGTCTCTCGCTGGCCACGGGGGATGCGGTGATCGAGCTCGATGCCGATCTCGAGGATCCGCCGCTCGTCATTCCCGAATTCATTGCGAAATGGGAACAGGGCTATGATGTTTGCTATGGAGTGCGCCGCAACCGCCATGCCCCGCTTGTCATGCGCATGCTGTTTTCATGTTTTTACAGGCTGCTTGGGCGGTGCTCCGAACTTGCCATTCCACAGAACTCCGGCGACTTCAGGCTTCTTGACCGAAAAGTCGTGGATATTCTCAAGAATCTGCCCGAACGCAACCTGTATCTCCGGGGACTGGTGAGTTATCTCGGGTTCAAACAGACCGCCGTTCCCTATGACCGGGATCCCCGGCGGTCCGGCAGCAGCAAATTTCGCATGTTCCATTACATGATTCTGGCGATGGACGCACTCACGGCGTTCAGCAAGACTCCTCTCAGGCTCATCAGCCTGCTTGGCCTTTTATTGTTTGCCGGCGCCACGGCTGTAGCCGCATATTACGCAATAATGACACTGGTTCATGGCGCCCGAGCGCCGGGATTTGCAACCATCGTCGTGCTGATGCTTTTTCTTCACAGCATAACCTTCATATTTCTTGGCATTATCGGTGAATATCTGAGCCGTATTTTCGACGACTCGAAAAAGCGTCCCCGCGCGATAATTGCGGATGCTGTTCATGACGACAATCCGCCGAAATTCCTCTGAATGAAAGGCAAGGGCATATGGATGAAACCCCGTCCGAAAAAATGGTCATTGGAATTGCCGAATACAACGAAGCCAAACGGCTCCAGGCGGCGCTCAAGGAAAAGAACATCCTTGTCGAACTTATCGCCAACCCAGGCACGTGTTCAACGAGGGGCTGCCGGATAACAGTTGAAATCGAAGCGTTCCGCGCTGACATCGAAGCAATCGGCCAGCACGTTCAATCCGAACGGGAGCGGCTTTATGCGGGCCTTGAGCCCGACCCACAGCTTCACAACCAGGTCTTTGATACCAACCACGAATCTGCCGTCTGCCCTGCCTGCGGCGCGAGCTTCAAAACCTCGATGAAGGAGTGTCCCGACTGCGGACTTGTGCTTGTTCAAGAGGACTTGCAGGAATAGCAATCCGCCTCCGTCGCGCTATCAGAGGTCTTTGCCCTGCTCCTGGCTGCATACAAGTCTGCGCGCGCTGCGACCGTATTCGCGCACACGGACCAGTGCCTGGAGCATCTTGCTTGTTTCTCCCAAAATGGCATAGCCACTGAAAGAAACCAGATGGTTTGCCGCCAACGACATCTCGCCTCTGGCCCCGACCAGGGCCGGATCATCAACTGTGATGTCCATGTGCGTCTGTATTCGCCCGAGTTCCTGCTCTGCCCACCGGCTCCATTTATCGCGTTCTTCCTGGCTTTCAATTTCACGGAGGCCCTCCGGGATTTTCATCGGATCAGTGACTGAAGCGAGATAGCGGCCCTTGGGTGTATTTTTCATGTCCATCTGGTCGAGCGCCGCGATCGCGTCATCCATTTTTTTTTCAAACTGCGGCAGCCTTTCGGAGCAAAGTTCGACTTTTACGGTTTCATTGCAGCTTCCGGAAACGAGAAGCGCACAGGTACCCAATATAAAGTATGAGCGACGGATATAACCAAGGCGCTTTTTCTTCACATGAGTTCAATCGGCAGATTCTTCCTCCTTTATTAGAATGTGAATTTGCAAGATTATTACAGGGACATATTTTATCAACTAAAAGTCCGACCAAATAAATACGATATAAATACCCGATATAACTGCTTTTTATTTAAGTGGGCAAATATTTCACCGATAGGCAATTTGTAACAGGTACGGAACGCCTGATACAAAACAATCACGGAGGAGGTGAAACGGCGCTCAGGAGGTGTCCAATGGGTCTGCGAATAGCAACAAACATACAGTCACTGGCCGCACAGCGGTTTTTGACAATCAATACCGAAACACAAAACCGGTCTTTGGAAAAATTATCATCCGGTTCAAGAATCAACAAAGCCGGTGATGATGCCGCAGGTCTTGCCATCAGCGAAAAGTTGAAGGCAGGCATCCGCAGCATGAAACAGGCCTCGCGCAACGCAAACGACGGCGTAAGCCTTATCCAGGTCGCAGAAGGTTCGATGAACGAGATCAGCAGCATCCTGATCCGCCTGCGCGAACTTTCGATCCAGGCCTCGTCTGACACGATCAGCGACGTGGAGCGCGGATTCGTGGACAAAGAAGTCCAGCACCTGAAGGCCGAAATCGACCGGATCGCAAACGGAACCGAATTCAACGGCACAAAACTTTTAAATGGCACGAGCGAAAATCTCGATATCCAGGTGGGCATCAATAACGATCCCCTCCAGGACCGGTTGATATTCGACGCGCCGGACCGCGTGACAACACTTGAAGGACTTGGCATCTCCGATGTCAACACGATGAGCAAGATGGATTCGCAGAACAATCTCGGGTCACTTGATTTTGCGATCTACAAATTGAACGAAAGCCGGTCGAGCCTCGGTGCATTGCAAAACAGGTTGTCGTCCACGATCAACAACCTGTCGATCTACCGCGAAAACCTCGAAGGCGCCAACAGCCGCATCCGCGACACCGACATGGCCGCCGAAACAAGCGACCTGGTCAAGACAAACATCTTGAGCCAGGCCAACATCTCGACCTTGGCACAGGCCAACGCCAACGCACAGATGGCACTCAAGCTTCTGGGCTGAGCGGTGACTGAAAACGGATAGCCACCTGAGCAGGCTCTAACAGGAGACGGCAATCCGGAAAAAAAGCAGACTCCGCCCGGGGCGCCCCGCATGAAAGCGGTTGGCGCCCCGGGTTTTTTCTTCAAATATGTTCAAAATCTGAACGTGATCCCCGACATGATGTAAGGATATCTTTCCGATTGTCTCAGGCCCGAATCGTATGCGTACTTGAGGCCGGCTATTACATAGAGTTCTCCAAATTTGTCGAACACGAACCTTATCGACCCGTATGTCGACGCATCAGCCTGCGTGCTCGCCTTGCGGCTCCTGCCAAAAGCAACATCGCCATAGGCGCCTATCGCAAATTCCATTGAAGCCCCCCTGCCCATGTTTACGATTTCTCCAAGTTCAAGCCCGATTCCGCCGAGATCGAAACCGTGGAAGGTATCACGATCGTAATAATCCTTCATCCTGTAACCGAGCGCCTTGAGGGCAACTCCTATGTAAAAGGCCGCCATGCCGCTGTGTGGAATGGAAAGCTGCGCCTTGAGGTCCACCAAACGCGCCACAACGCCGAATTTTTCCCCAAGATTGTTGTCGCGCCAGAACTGCACCACGACCAGCTCGCCACCAAGCAGCGCTGCGAACGAATCGGCTATTGAATACTTGGCATTTACGAGCGACACCGAGGCGTTGAACTGCTCCACCCTGCCGTCCGCCGTGCTTACGCCTATCTTGCCTTTTAGCTTTGCAAGATAGAGCACCATTCCAGTATCGCCGCCGGAAACAACGGTGTCTTTGTAGCCCATATATTCGACACGCACCGTGGCCTGCGGAGCAACCTGGATCATCTCATTTGACGTCGCCTCGACGCCCACGCCGAATTCGATATACTTCGCCGAGGGCGCGACCCTGATCGATTCGATCTGGTCGGCCATTGCACCCGGAAGCCCGATAAAAAATGCGATTGCCATCAATACTGTTTTTTTCATGTTCATTGACCTCATTTTTCAGCAATGTACGAAAGGATGTAACGGGTTTTCACGCCAGCTGCGGTTGTCATCTCGTACCCGACTACAATGCGGCCGCCGAGCTTCGGAAGATTTCCAGCTCGCAGTGCTACCCCATCAACGCTGAGGAGCCGCACCAATTCCCGGCCTTCAGCGACCTGTATTCCGAGCGAGCGGTATCCGCGCTGCATTTTGATTTCGTGGTACCTGAGGGCTTGGAATTTTCCGTTTATCTGCGCGGACCCGGCGCTCCCGGTTGTCTTTACCGCCATGACAGAAAGCGCCTGCCGACGTTTTCCGGAAAATACCTCCGTCTGTGTTTCCATTATGGACTTGAAACCGAGGATGTTTCTCAACACAGCCGTACTGCCGGCGGTTTTGAGGGCCTGCATGATTGACGTATCCTCAATCTTTACCAGATTCAGATTAATGTCATACGCCGCAAGAACCCGAAGTTTTGACGCGTCATAAAGCACCCAGACAGGCGTGCTCTGCTTCTCGTCCTCGCCCGAAACGAGATACCACGACAAGTCACCGTACATTTCCCGCTTTTCGATGATGCCGATTCCGACGGATTCGTGTGTGTCGCTTCCGTATTCCGGAGCGAGATGCCGCGGAGTTTCGACGCTATGTGAGACGACATATGCTTTCGAGCTGTCTATTGTGCCTTTTAGCTTTCCAAGATCGATCGCAGGCATGACGGGTTTTGAAAACAGTGAAGCATTCCACACCTTTTCGACCGCGCCCTGGAGACCAGCCTGCGTCCCGCCCGCGGCGAGCTCCTTGAAGGCTTCGACGTAAAATCTCTCGACATCCCAAACGGTCGAATAGATGTTCTGTCCGATCCGTTTCATGGTTTCAAACGCGATGCGGTCGGCGAGCAGCTTGTCGGTGAGCAGCTCCCGGCATTTCCAGAGGTGGTGGACAATCATGTGTCCAAGCTTGTGACTCTCGATTTTTGCCGGCACGGAAGTGCTTTTCGGAGACTTGCGCGCGTCCCGGAGCGTCTTGCCGCCCATGGCTACGAGCCCGACGCCGGGATGGTCGAGCATCGACATGGACGCATAATCGGCAAACGCTTCATGGAGGCCCATCATTTCGCGGTTGACATACTGGCCGGTTATTTCTTCAAAGATCGCGTGTCCCGCCTCATGGAGCGAAACCGCAGGGTCATACGCCGTATGCCGCATCGACTTGCCGATGAGCCACATAAGCAGCGACGGACGCGAAGGCAGCATGCTGATGCTCCAGTCTTCGCGGTTGAAGAACGCGTTGTTGCGCATCACATCGCCCTCCCCGGGATCGATGACGTTGCGACCAACATATATAGTGATGCGTTTTTTTGGAGTGAAGCCAAAGGACTCCATTTTTTCGAAAAGTCTTGTAACCCAGTAATACACGGTTGCCTGTTGTATCCAGGCGCGGCGGGTTTTCTTGTTCTTACCCTTGAGTGACGCACGGAAGTCATCCCCCTCAGCTTTTGGCTGCAGGTTCAGTTCATCGCTTGAGCAGGTTTTGAAGCAGACGATCAAAAACCGGTTCTGCAAAAAGATATTATTGAAGGGCCCGCTGTAGGCGCGATCCGGGTTGGGCATCGCGGCTTCCGACACGAGTTGTTTTGGCACATCCTTGTAGCTTGTGAATCGGAAGATTTTTTTGTTTTCGGCTTTTTTGTAATCCAAGACAACGGGCAGGCGGACCTTGGCAAAGGCGCTGGAAGAAGCCATAAATCCAGCCATACCCACCGCGAGAACCATTAATGCCCCTATTATTTTCATAAGCACCTCATGCTATATGCGCTGCGTTATAACATATGTTTTGCAATATGCAAAAATATTTTAGTCAACAACAGATATTCCGATAAAAGAGTGTAATAGTATGAACTATCTTCCGACCATAATTATGCTCATCCTTGCCGCCCCTGTCTTGTGGGCGGCGGGCGCAGTAGACAACCAGTACATAGTCCTCAGCAAAGGCGGCGCTCCATACTGCAAGGAAATCATTCTGCGGGAGATACTGCTTGGCAGTGGCGGCGCCGTAAAAATCACCTCCCATGATGTGTCATTGATTAACGACGTGTTTTTTTCATCCAAGAGCGGGCGCTTCGCGCTCGAAGAATATCTGCGGCGCGGGATCATTTCGCAATCCGAGGCTGCGCTATTTCTGGCTTCGGACGGCACCACGCTCGTCGAGCGCATCACCTTTGTCCAGCAGGTAAAACTCATGAGAAAAGAGACCGTCTCGTCTCTGAGGACGGTGAGCGCGCAGACCCCGTTTTTCGCTGAAGCCGCAAACGCGCCACAGGTCATCAAACACTGGGACATGCCATGGATGAAGGAAAATCCGCTCCTGGCACAAACCGCCTTTTCGCACGAAAAATACCCGTTCGCATGGGAGCTCGGACGTGCGGCCACGCTTGAGCCAGGCGTGGTGTCGCGTGAGTTGTCGCTTCTCGCGCATTCAGCGGCCAAGGATACGATCGCACTTGGCGGAAGAACATCTGACGCATATTTTTTTGTGCACGTGAACAATCCAGCAAATCTCGGCAAGATGAAGAACAAATACGACTTCAAGGAACTCGGCCGGGACCCCGGCAAGCCAGGCCATGTCGTCCTCTACAAAAAACTCGACGACATCCTGAAGGAACATCCGCCGTCGTCATATCTTGATCATCTGGCGCAGATACGCCGCAAAACCGGACTCGGCGAACTTGATGCCATCAGAATCTCGGACGAGCTTGCGCTTTCGGGCTCGCGGCTCATCATGTTCAGCCGTAGAGCCGGGATTGACGGTGTCCCGCCTTTTTTAAGAATCACGGATCACGGCGCGGTCGCCGATCTTCGCATCACCGCCGCCGCACGACGTTTCGGGATCGACCCTGCGATTGCACGCTCGCTTCCACGAACGAGCAGGAGCACGATGACTGATTTTTATCTTGCGCCAAAGGATCTGAGGCTCGGTGATTTCACGCGCGCGGGTGCCGATCCGGTCGATATAGGCAATCTTGTGCAAAAGCATGCAAGTCCAGCCTCATCGAGCATCAAAGCAACCCTGTTCCATGTTCTTTCGCGATACAGGGCCGAGCTTCACAGTATGGGGATCAAGGATCCGGACAGTGTAATCCGTAAACTCGATTTTTTTACCTGGGGCGCGGGACGACTCGAACAGGTATTCCAAAAGAGCGACCTTGCCCTGGCTCGCCACCCTCGCCTCGGCAACACCGGGCGCTACAGGCTCTTTGTGATCCGGGGGCATGACCTCCTGAATATGGCAGCCCGGGAACGCACGGCCTATGATGCGGCCGCAGGAATTGGCGATGACATCAAAAGAGCTGATTATATGATGAGAAGGATCGAGGCAACACCATGAAAAAAACCCTCAAGCATAAAAAACACCCGCCAAAAGGTTCCGTAAAAGAACGGATCATTGATACCGCGATCAGGCTGCTTTCGGAAAAGGGAGTATCGGAGACAGCCATGCTCGACATCGCACGCGCATCCTTCACCGACCATCAGCTGGTGTATTACTATTTTCCGTCCATTACGCGTCTCCATTACGAAGTCGTGATGCGCATCATGAACGAACTCAAGGGCGCCATGCTGGAAGGGATAATCGAACACGGCGGCAACGCGCGCCATGACATGGAAAAATACATCACATCCACGTTCGAATGGGCCCGGAACAATCCCGGCAGGATGTCGCTTTGGATTTTTTTCTACTACAAAGCGTCGACAGGCGGGGAATTCAAAACCCTCAACGACGCGTTCCGCAGGACGGGGCGCGAGCGGATCGGCGCACTTGTCGCAAAGGGTGTCGGGGATGGTGTGTACAAACGACTGAACGCGGACGCCATCCGGGCTGTTTCGACGCAGATCCAGGGCCTGATAACCGGAAACGCCATCATGGCCGCGACAGAAAGCGGGATCGACCATATGGATTTTGCGGCAAAAACATACAAAACCGTGATGGGGATGCTGATATGAATATATTTCAACAAACGCAATGGCATCAGATACCAGCGGCAGTACTGGAATCGAAAACGGAGACATCGTTGTAATATCCAAATCCATTATTTTCAAAAGAAAACCCGGCTATATGACATCAAAATACGTCAATGGCTGCCGGGTTACTTACATTTCAAGCGATCTTGTCGGCAACATGAAGCACGTATATGTCCCGGCCGGGGAATATGAAGTCGAAAAAGACGACCGTGGTAATTATATATTGACCGGCACGCGCATGATTTCGCTGTTCGGGTACAAGACGTTTTTTGCCCTGGCGTTCCGTTGCGACGAAGATGCAAGCATTGAGGACATTCTTCATGTGGAGATGGACGTGCAGCGTCGCACAAAGAACCTGGTTTTTGGAAGATGGGTTTCGGTTCCGAAGCCGCTGCTTTCAAGGTTGGCAAAAAGGATCAACAGGATTCTTGATAAAATGCTCAAGGATGTACCGGAATGCTACTACTATCTGGACACTGAGTTGCAACTTCCTGTTTCCGGCTGCAAGGATATCCCCCTGTAGCGTTTAGAACAGTATTGAATTCAAAAACTACATGGAAGCCAACCGCCACCGGGGCCTGCTTACTCCCTTAGTTCGAACTTTTCTTTGGAAACAAGGTCGTTTCCGATATACACGCTTGCCTCGAAATCACAGTTGCCATATCCCTGCTGCAGGCTGAACCCGAGTTCCACGCCAGCGAACGCAGGAATGTCAAAATACATTCCGCCGGGCGCTTCGCTCCCGTCGTCCCCGGCCGAAACGAGCTTCTGCCCAGAAAAGACTGCGCTGGATCTGTTGCAAGATCTGACTGAGAGCCAGGCCCTGATGCGGTTTTTGAAAAGGCTCGAAGGCGGCCTCCCTGGAAAACCGTCCGCGAGATTGAATTTTATCACATACCGGCGGTCCGGAATGATTTTCAGACCCGGCATTGTCATGTATTCTTCGGCGCCGGGGATCGAAATGCTTGCGCTGTATCTCAAGCCCGTTTCATACAATCCCCTGTTGCCGAGTGCGCCGCGAATCGCGTCGGCCCGGGCACCGTTATTCAACCGGTTGTCGGCAGCAACGAGCGCATTCATGAATCCGAGATATGTAAGACGTTTGCGCGGGAGCTCCCTGAGCGCCTGGAGCACGAGCTTTGATACATAAAGAGGCGAGTTGAGTGCAACCGAAAGATCGTAAAGAGCCCCGCCAACCGCCATACCGCCACTATGGGCTTCCTGTGAATCATCGACAAGGGATGCGCCGGCTCCAAAATACATGTTGTTCATTAACGATCGTGTATATCCCGGTCCTAGTCTTCCTTCGCCCCTAAGCGGTGAGCCAAACACTGCGTAGGCGAAAAAATCAGCCACACCCTCGTTGATCGAATCATAATCGCCATCGCCTTCAACGGCGCTCGAAAGCCCTTCGCTCGGAAACAGATCGTTGAAGACAAAATGTCCGAACTCATGCGCGAACGTATCGTTGTATCGGGATGCCGGACGCTTTTTCCTGCCGTTGCAGGTGGAATACTCGATAGCCCTGTCCTTTGAATTGAACGCGCCGGCGCAGGCCGCCACTGAACCAGATGAATTATAATTGATCCTGACCTGAAGCGGTTTTCCCGAGAGAACAAATCCTGCGTCCTTGAAATACCCGACAGCCTTCATGCCGGCCCAGTAGACTTGGGCTTCATCAAACGCACTGGTCCCTTTTTCGGGAGTAAAAATATAATCACCGTTCTTGTCCGGCGCCACACTCGTCCCGCCGGCATTGGTAACCACCAGAAACTCGTTTTCGAGCCGGGTACGGGCACCTGCCAGTCCGACAAGCTCTGCCTGCACCGGAACCTTGTCCCTGTACTCTGAAAACGGGAAGATATTAGCCCTTGGGTTTTTCTGTGCCGGAGCTGCTGCGG
>Ga0208375_1004172_pt1 | contig 11596 bp, 13 predicted proteins | sample RifOxyD1_FD_184038 | JGI IMG/M metagenome (GOLD analysis project Ga0208375, IMG submission 184038) | Soil microbial communities from Rifle, Colorado - Rifle Oxygen_injection D1 (SPAdes) | ecosystem: Environmental > Terrestrial > Deep subsurface > Rock core/Sediment | place: Rifle, Colorado... | reverse complement strand
CGTCACGGCCCTCTTTGGCAATCGCGGACGTATCTTCAAGCCCCTGCCTGAATCGAGCAAGATTCTCCTCTTGAAGCTGTTTGACCAACATCATATTATTTCCCATGCCGGTTTCAGCTTCGTTCTGCTTGCCTGCGGCATAACCGCGTGCCGCGCCCCCAAACGCTCCGATCAATCCCCTTGTCAAGTCCATTATGCCCCCTGTCGGATAATACCCGGTTGCTGGACCGGCTGTTCAGGTTGTGCTGAAAGGTCAATGTTCATCTTCTGAGCGGCTGCGTCGGCGCTTTGCTTCAGTTCGTTCGGGTCATATTTCCCAGATGCGACACCCTTCTTTACCTGGTCACCGATAACTTCACCTATCGCCTGCATGAGTTCCTGCTCTCCAAACTCGCCTATCCCTGCCGCACGTCCGACTATGGCGATCTGGTTCAGCAACGCAAACCCTGCGACGAATCGGACGATATCCGGAATATCCGCGCCTGAACTCTGGTCAAGTCGTTCAATGACATTTATGCAAACATCGCTCAACGACGAATTTTTCAGGCTTTCAATAATCGCGTCGCGAGATTCCGCCCCATGGATAAGTTTCATGCCATTTGCCCAATACTCTTCAAGCAACGGCATTTCCTGCTCTGTTACTCCCATCTGCTGTAAAATATCACCAGAAGGAAGGTCACCCGGGTCTTGCGTGGCGGCTTGTTCGTTCATGTGCGGCTCCTCAATCGTGCTCTGATTCGTTCAATATTAGAAGTGTACTTGTTTTCAGGTATTTCAAATCTGCCGAATTGATCATTAACCCCAGATAAATCAATAAGCCCCGCCTGATCGCGTCTTATCTGTGCGTCGGTCAATGCTTCTGCTTCTTCTTCCGCGCTTGGCTTGCCAAACATTTCAGCGGCTCCTGAGATTCCTTGCCCTATCATTTGCGCTTTCGTGTTACCTGCGGCTATTTCCTGGTTTGATTTCAGCAATGCGGCCATATCAGGGCTTACGCCACCACTGATTATCCCTGTATTTGCGCTGCCAGCCGTTGCAGCCGGGGTCATCCAGCTTTTTGTGCCTGTTGCCATCGCCGCATCAAACGCTGTTGGCGTTGCCGTGGTCGGAAGCCCGGTTGCTACAGGCGCAACGCCTGACCCCGCCAAAGAAGCCTCTCCTGCCGTGGATGCCGCAGTTGATGCGGCTGAAGCTGATGTCGCGGCACTGTACCCTGTCATTCCGCCGCCTATTGCGCCGACGACTGCACCTGATATTGCACCATCTTTAATGTCGGCCCCAGTGATAGCGGCTGTTGCTGCACCTGCCAGCCCGCCGATCACCGCCCCGGCAACCACTGATGCCGCTACCGTCCCGGCTACGCTCGTGATTCCGATTGCGGCTATACCAGCGCCAACGATTCCCTGTGTTGCTACAACTGCGATTGCTGCCGCTACTGGTGGCATAATGTTCTCCTTAAAATGTATTTCCCATCTTTCCGCTCGCCGCCGAACTTTTTGATATTCCTTTTCCCCCATCGGTCAACCAATTCACTCGGAGGTGTTGCAGTTAAGACAGAACAATCGGTATTCTTGAACATCCAATCAACCGCCATCTTCAATGTTTTCAAGCTTCCTATCATGTGTGAATCATATTCTCCTGTGGCGGTTTTTCTGAATAAATAAAGAGAATTATCGTCAGGCATCAAAACATATGTGTCTTTGTCTTGCAAAACATACGCAAAAACCAACCATGGGTCATCGGTCCCGCGATATGGCCATGCGACCCTGACAACTTCTTCTATGTCATTACTCGTACATCGGCACATTAGGTAGCTTTATGTTCCCTGTCGGTGTCGGGGTAGGTGTTGGCGTTGGAGTAGGTTCAGGAGTATTCGTTGTCGTCTTTTTCACCGGCGAAAGCGGTTTTGGTGCAACCCAATCAAGCTTCACGCCTGCAAGCGAAGAAACAAGCTGCACGTTTGTCACGTATCTGGTTGTCGCGATATCAATCGCTTTGTTCCGGCTATCAGCGTTTTTGAATTTCGTGCTCACCAGAAGGCCGGCGACGTCTGCTTGGTATTGCTGCCCAAGCGACCCGACATATTCAGACAATGCTGTTTTCTCTGCGGATGAAATGTTTAACTTTTCTATTGCCAGGCGCGATTCATTGTCCACAACTTGCCGCCGATCCATCGCAGCATCAGCTTGTGCTTGCAATGCCGAAGAACCTTCAGCCCGTATCTTCTCAAGCTCTTTAGCGTACCCGGCTTCTTCACCGGCCAGTCGTGAAGTAACGCCACCTTGCACTTGCGCAAGCCCGGCCTGGATAATCCCTTGCTGGTTCTGCTTGGCAAGGTCTTGCTGGAATTGCGCGTCGGAGGTGGCAATAGGCAATGCTGATTCGATTGCGGCTTTTTCTCCATACCCTGCTGCTAGAGCTGATTTTGTCGGCATGCCGGTTGCCGCTGCCGTATTGAGTGCGTTATTCCGGGCAATCTGCATGTATTTGCTGTTCCCGCCAATCAGCCTATTGAGTTGCCCGGATACCGTCTCATCTTCGGTGGCCTCATAATATTGAGGCTTTATTGTGGTCGGCCACTGCTGCCCAATGATCCCAGACTGTTTCATTTGCGGAACAGCTTGAATATTTTGTTTTTCTTCAGGTGGTTGCAAGATACTCGTCGTCACGTTAATTTCTCCTGTTCAATGAGTAATGCCTTAATGATTGCTGCAACGTCTTTCATGCAACGCATATTTGCCAAGAAATATTCAATTTGCCCCGTCTCAAGTTTGCCAAATCCCACCGATAAAAGGTCAGAAATGATATCCATTTCTTTGTCAACAGTGTTTTCAACCACTACCGGCGTGGAGATTACGCCGCCATTCGCTACGTAAGTATTCAATTTGCTCAGTGCACAACTTGGCGACTTGCAGGGAACAAAGATATTGTCATTCACTTTGACAATATCGGTGTTTACGTATTCGGCTTTTTCTATTTCCATTATTATATCCCTAAAGTGGCATCAAGCGCTATTGAATATCGGGCTACGGCCTGCCCTGTGCTGCTCGAAGTCGCCTCAACCTCGATGTAATATGCGCCAACCGTGTTCACCGTCCCGCCTGTTACGCCTGATTGTGTAATCGCTGTCAGTGTGGCTGTTGGTGCCGCTCGCATCACTCCAAATGGGACATAAATTCTATTAGTGACAGGGTGCGAAGAATTATACCATGACCATCCAGCACGGATTGTCTTTTGATAATACTCGCATAATGCGTATGTCAATGCGTATGGTGTTTGCTCGAACGCTGTTGCAACCGTCCCGGCTTCTAGCTGGACATCATCAATATATAAAATATCCCCGGCGGTTGTCGTCTTATCGTCATTCCAGATGAATACAGCTATATTCTGTAGATTGTTGGTGTCGATAGAAATGTTTTCCAATTCAAATGTCTGTTCCACGGTTGTAGGGGTAAAAGTACCTACACCCTCAAGCGTCCAATTAGCTGCCCACGTCGGAGTTACACCATCCGCGCCCCAAGCGGACACCATGCTTTTTGTCGGGGCATCAACTGTGCCGGTCCACGACAAAACAGCCGCTTTTATCGTGCCGATAGTTCCAAGTGACGTGAAAGCCTTGAATGATAACGAGGCCACACTTGCATCGACATTTGCCAAGTTCGCATTTTCAATAATCTGCGCAACGCCAAATTTCAAATTTCCGGTTGCGACTGTCAAAGCGATTCTCTTTATCCAATCATGCCCCGCAACAAGCCCTTGCCCAACTGTAACCCTGTTATTCCCGTCAGAAAGGATATACCAGTTCCCGACAACATATTGACCTTGGGTGTATGTCAGTGTGCTTGGCCCATACGGCCAGATGTCCATCCCGCCATTGACCAGCAAATTTTTGAATCGTGGTGCATTCAGCGCAGTAGTAGCACTTGCCGCCGCCGCTGACTCAGAATCCGATGCCGCACTTTCCGATGCTGCCGCCGCTAATTCGGACGCCGCCGCATTTGCCGCATGTGTTGGTGCCGCTGACACGTCCGCAGCAATCCCCGCAACCGTCGTTACATCCGCGACAATATCGGCCACTTCTGCCACATCTTCAGCGATTGCTGCCACAGCGGTGATATCTGCCATTTCCCCGGCGGAAACAAGCTGATATTCAACATACCCGGAAGTCGCGTTATATCTGCATGGATAAATTTTGTTAATCAGGATATCACCAGCAACAAGAGCGTCACCATTTTGACGCCTGATTGATTTCACGCCAAGACTGTTGACGTTGATGGTGGCCGCGCCGGTGTTCGAGTGATTTGCCTTGAAATTTACCGCCATGCCATCGGTATACACTGATAATGTGTAAGGCAATGTGACGAGATACGCATTTGCTGATCCAGTCGAAACAGCATAATTAGTGGTGCCGTTGTTGATATCGGTGCTGGAAGGGACGTCCGCAAAAGCGGCTGTGCATGCCGTTGTCAGATCATTGATATGAGAGCTTAACGCTTTTGTTGCGGCTGGTATTTGGGCAGGCGGGGTGAAAGCCGTCATCGTTTTATTCTCCGTGGTATATAATGGATAATCAAGCCATCAATCTTGTGGCCTAAATCAATGTCACTCTTGGTGTAAACGATGACACCCATGTTTGTGCCGTCTTGCCGAATCGGGATTGAAGGTGCCGAAACCACCCGCGAATCATAAAAGAACTCGCCCCATGTCGCGATATCCCAATATCCACCCAGGCCTTGCATGGTGATTGTTTGAACAAGGTGTTGAGATATTCGAGGATCACCGTAAGAAAATTCTGGATGGATTCGTAGTGACGTGTATGCTTCGGGGGTGACTTCCATCACAGCACGACGGTAGCTTTTTATCGTGGTAGGTGATTTTGAATGGTTAAACGCAGTCCGGAAGTATGCCTCTATTTCTGCGCCGTCGAATGATGACCCTTTATCAACCTGGTAGACCATTCCGACGTCATCACAGATATATACGGTGTCGTCATCACATTGGATTGTATTGAAAATATTTATCGGGTACTCGAATTGCGTCGGGTAAAAGACCTGCGACCAATCTAGGCCGGTCTTTTCAAATCCGGATGTCATGCAAATGCCGGTTCCATCGCTGCCGTAAATACGGTATTGGTTCTTTGCCCCATGGACAGACGATGCAACCACCACCAATTCCATGGCGTCAATAAGCGGCTGAATTGCGCGGCTCACAGTCGCTTGCGAAAAATTTCCGTAACTGTCTGAGCTTTCAACCTTCACGACGCCCTGCAAGCCAAACATGATGGCCCCGCCCATAAACTCCCGAACGGTATATGCTAATCCGCCTGAACTTGGCGAAACTCTCTCAATCTGAAAATCAGTAGTGGAATGGCCGGTTATCTGGAAAATATTCTTCTCAGAAACAATGCCGATTGCGTCCCCTGGTAATTCACAAAAACCCGTGTTTTCATAACCAATCCCGATTTCATCCGCCCCGACAAACGCGGTCCATTCATACGGCCTATTTAATCCCGAATGCCCGATACTCCCGATGAAAGACAGCCACAGATGCCCCTGGTGTGCTTTTATGTGCAATGGGGTATCGGTAGTAAACGCGGTGCTGAGAGGAACGTAGGTTGTACCATCAAACTCGAAAGCCCTGTTTTTCCCGTCCGCGCCCCACATTCTTTCAGTTGCGACTTCCGACCCAAAGTTATAATTGACGGTCTCAACCTTCCCTCCAGGAAGAATTGTGATTGCTGTTGCCAGACTTGACGCTGTTGCCTGTGTTGCCGATGCGACCTGCAAATCATGTGTGGCGTCGAAAGTGCCCGTTATGGTGGTTATGATTAGCCGTCCTGCTGCGTCAGCGCCCCACGCTCCAGATTCAAGAACAACCCTTTTCACAAGAGCAGTTGCCCCGCTCACAAGTTGTGTTACGGTATTCCCATCAACTATCAGGCCTGATCCGGCGGTAAAACTTATTTCATGGAACAACGTTACCTTGACCCATCCTGCCGCTGTTGATTTCCAGATGTCACACGCAGTCCCTGCTGCGTTATCCCGAAACACGTAAACAACGCCACCGAGCTTCCCGCCTCCGCGCGTCGGCCCTGTGCTTACTCCTGAGCCGGGGGATGCTATGTCGTCACGGTAGACGTCCGCTGTTGCATTTTTGGCTACTGCATGCTCGTAGCTCGTTTCACACCCATCTTCAACAGGTAGCCCGACAAACGCACCAACTACCAGCCCCCCGACGGAAAAATCCTCGTCAGTTTCATCAAAAGTGCCGGTTACTTTTGTCAGAATCATCTTACCACCGGACGTTGCGACAACATACCCGGTTGCGCCACTCACTGCCCCGGTGACGGTATTGCCAACAGCAACCGTTCCAGTATATTCAGCGCAGTAATACACCGCTCCACTTGGTGCTGTCCTCCCGTCAAACCGCTCATAACCACCAACACGCCGTAAGCCGCCTGTGTCGTTCGCTTCGTAGTTCTGGAGCGCCGTCACTTTGCCGGGTGATATACCGAGCGCAGGGCTAGTCATGTCCAACCCACCACTGAGCTTGACATATTCGACTGATACGTTCGGCATCATGCCAGCGGTGCGCCCCATGTTATCCTCGGCAACTGTGAAAATTCAAGTGATCTGCGGAGCCGGGTATATTCAGCTTGCCCGAAAGCGTGTTTTTCAAGCGCTGCTAACCCTGCACCGTAATAAATCAATGCTCGCCACACGATAATCATGTGATATTGCGACGGGAAAACAGGTTCAGAAGCGTCCGCGATGTCCATTTGTTCCGGCTTTTTGTAATACTCGCCCACAACTGTATACTCTGTGTCGGGTGTCGGCCAGAATATAAGCGAGTTGTCAGGCTTCACCGAATACAACGAGGGCCTGCCTGTCTGGATAGTGCCGATTTGTGTTGACTCCTTGAACTGCGCCCACGGCATATACTCAATACGTTGTTCATCGGCCTGCAAGAGATACACCCTTGTGTCATCCGTCATCCATTCACCAAGGTCGGTGATATTAACCCCGGTGGCTGTATATGTCGAAACGCTTGCAATGGTGTTGAAACTAAACTCCTCCTGCATGAACCGCCAGTTCTTATGAAGATTAAGAATATCCTCATAGGCAGAGTTGTACCACGTAACCAGCTCCAGCATTTCGCCGGTCTGGTTGGTTACGGACACGGGGCCGGTCAGGCCCTCAACGCCGCATTCCATCCGCAATCTTTGAACTCCCTCAAGGAAGTTCATGTTGCAAGCAACCCTTTCAGCCACTCTTTGCCGTTAGGGTTCTTATCAGTATGAACCACAAACGGGTAAGACAGAACAGTCTTTTCTTTCATTTGTAAGCTGCCAAGGTCCCGAGGGTCAAGAAGTTCCTGCACATATTTGGTCGTTCGGCAATTCGCGAGTGCTTCAACATATTTGCGCTTCACCCATGTCCTGCGGCCTCGAACGATGGGCTGGTTGATCCCATTCACAGACGGTGCGATAACGTCCAACTCGCCTTCAACGCTCGATGTATGGACCTCAATTTCAACCAGTTCATTAGCAAATATCTCATCCCCGATGTTTTCAGCAACGGCAACGATCCCGGAATGTTTACCGATTTCCGACATCGGAATGCTTTTTTCTTTGCTGTAATCTGCGTCAAACTTATCTCTTGCCATGTCTTATTCCTTATCTGTTCCCCGGAGATTTTACCCCCGGGGCACAATATTGGTTAAATTACGCGGTGAGCGGAGACACAGGGACACAAACCAAATCATAATATGTGTCAGTGATGGTTGCCGCACTCAGTTCGGTTGTGGCGCCAGTAAAAGCGCCGCCGTTGGTATCAATCCTGATTGCACCGATGCAACAGGTGTTCGCCGTCGGAGTAGGCCACCGAAGGACAACTTCCCCGGCGGTCAACTCAGTGGTGGTCACAGCGGTGCCCTGGACAACAGTAACTGCACCGGCAGTGCTTGCACAGACCAGATACAGACACGAAGTCAAGTCAGCTTGGGTCAGTCCGGTAAACAAAACCACGTCGTCGGTATCGGCAACATGGTAGATTATTCCGTTGATGCAGTAGTCAACGCCTGCGCCGTTCGGGGCTGCGATCTTCGCTTTTGCTGCGTTGCTGCCAATTGCCAACCCTGCTTTGCTGAGGCAGCAAGTTCCGCCACGTGCGAGTTCATTCAAATTCAAAGTCATTTCCGTTACTCCTGTAAGAATTTTTCATAAATTGAAACAAAATCGGCGGTCAGTTTCCCGGCGGAGTCCATCTTCTTCAACTCAGCAACAATCATCCCGGTTACAGTCTCACCGATAGTAATGTCCTTTTCTTCGACTGTCTTGTCCCACTCGATCCGCTTTTCCGGTCCCGATCCTACTTCCCGGATATTAAGCAACTTTACCTCTTCGTCGGTGAACGACAGTGCTTCCCTTGCCACGCGAATCAACTTCAAATGTGCATAGGTTGCCTCTTTCGGGATCAAGCTTTGAATCAACAATCTTTCCAGAACGCTTAACTTCATTGATACCTCCTGAAGATATCCCTGGTGAAATCCGCGAGCAGGCCAGCCAGGAACCGGCTTTTCACGCCATAGTCGCTATCTCGCGGAATTTTGTTCATTTCTTCCTTTTCTTCTCAGGCGGTTTTTCTGCCGGAGCCGGGGAAAGAATTGTTTCGTTAATCATTTCCTGCTTTGTCGTAGCCATTACAAACTCCTGTTACTCTGTGCCGTTATTGACGGTCGTCATCAACATGTAATACGGGGTGCCATCTATCAAAACCCTGATAGCGTGTGTAGGTTGGTCTGTATTGGCCTGGAGGATGCTACTTGCACCGGCTGAACCAAGCCCGGTAAAGTTAAATACATACCCGCCAGATTGCCATGCAGCCACGCCGGCACCCCACGCATTGCCGGTCAAGAATGCAAGAGGAACACCTGTGCCATACCCTGAACCACTTGTGGGCACATTGATCTCAGCCTCAAAACAACAATACGAGCCGTTACCAATAGCAGCGTCAGCCATGTCGATCTCAGCACAAACAGCACCGGCAAGACCAGTCACATACCCGGCAGAAGAAAAATCAATCTTGCCAAGGATGGCGTTTGCCCAATTGCCAACCTGAACGTTGGATGTCAAGACAGACCTGAACGCCTCAGCGGTATTGACTGCCGATGCGCCGGTAAGTGTCTGCAAAACTTCAGCGGTCATAAGGTTGGTAGCGGTCGCAGTTGCCGTTGTCCTGGTCACTACGAGCTTGTCCGCGCTCTGATCCCAAGCCATTGAACAGCCGTTTGTCGCACCGTAAGCCACCAGATCAACGCCTTTGCTCCCACCTGTTGCGCCGATGCTCAAAGTGCCGTTTGTATCTGTTGACGGATTCCAGAACACACCACATCCAGTCGTGTCGCCGTACAGATTGAACAACAGACCTTTTGTGTCGGCACCGATGTAAACCGCACCGTTGGTGTCACCGTCCGCGTCAAACAGGACTTTATGCAGAGCAGTGGTGCCGTACCAAATAAAATCACCGGCTGGAGTGCCAGACACGCCCATTTGCAAAGCAGCGGTCGAGCATGCACCAGTGATCTTAACACCAGTTGCGGTTGCGCCGGTAATAGCCACACCGGCGGTTGTCTGTGCACCGATAGTGATTGCGGTTGTATGGTTGCCGGAAATGTTCAGCCCGGCAGTCGAACCGGTACCCGCAAGTGAAATCGCATTCACCCCAGAAAATGCGCTGGTGATGCTGATTCCGGTTGTGCCGTCAGCGGCAATTGAAATACCAGTCGTAAAAGCGCCTGTCAGTGAAATCGGAGTAGTAGCAGCTCCGAAGGTCAGGCCCTTCAGCGTATATGTCGCCCCGTCATTCAGGAACTCGCTGAGCACATCAAAAATTGCCCGTTGGGTCCGCTGATCGGGGATATTGTTCAGTGAATTGCTTAATATTCCCATGGCGTCACCTTATGCCAAGTCAGATGCACAGCATTCGATCCTGAGCATATGATTTTCGTTGAGCCTTACACCGCCGTACCAGAAATTGGCACCAACGTACCCAAAAGAGCCGGTCGGGTTCGCGTGGTTGATATCCTGGGAGGAGATGATAGTCGGCTTGATACCGGAATAGTTGTAACCCTTGAGGGAAACATGGCCCCAAGCTCCCTCAGCCATGATGATTACCGGGTAAACATCACAGTTGGCAGAACCAGCAGACAACATGCCAGTACCGGAATAAGCAGCACCGGCGGCCAGAAAAGGAGCAAAGATCGGGCTTGAAATAAACCGGAAACCTTCGCATTCTCCAAATTCACGCGGGTGGATCGGCTTGATTGCAGAACCGTACTCAACCCGTTTAGTGAAACCGGGAAGCGCGCGGCAATCGGCAATGAGATGAGAATGGACAAAAACCGGGTAGCCTGGCTCAACGGGCGCAGTGCCGAAATTCGGGCCTGCTTCAATCGCAGAAGTTACCATCGTTGCGCGGTTCGTCTCGAAAGCACGAACGGCTTTGCGGAGGAGATTCAACGAAATGCCGGTATTAAGTCCGACTCTGGTGGACCCATTGGCGTAAAGAACACTCGACCCAGCCCGGATGAAACCGTATGCGGCCAGTTCCGCAACCTCAGCCAGGGTGGTTGAACATACCTTGACCATATCGTCAGGAATATTGTCCTCATACATCAACTGCGCTTTGTCGGTAAATTTGAACAGCGCGGCATACTTGGTCAGGGACACGGTAATGTCGGTGTAGCTGATGGTGTTTGCCGTCGGGGTCACGCCCTCGGAAGTAACAAACGAGGAAGCAGTTATTGACGGGGTGCCGCTATACCCGACGGCTGGGTTTGCCAATTCAGCCGACCCGTAAGGAGCGATCCGGCGGAATACGATAGTATCTGTTTTGTTGAGGGGATGTTGTTTCTGCTCACCAAAATGCCCAAGGACACGGATGTCCTCAACCATTTTGAGCATTTTTTCCTCTGCCTTGATTAAGTTACGACTTGCTACGGTTGAATACTGTTGAACAGTCATGTAAATCACCTATATAATTGCTTTCGGACATGGTCCCGGTACTCGTCCAGGGTCATTGTGTCCTCAGATTTTATTGTCGATTGCGGAACCGTTTTAGGGCTTTCCGCCTGTTTGAGCCTTTTTTCTCTGCTTGTTACCGTGGCGGATGGTTTCAAAAAATCCGAATACGCATCAAATACCGCGATAGCATCGTCCGCTTTTTTACTGTTTGCCAAGCCCTTGATATTTGCAGGTTGCGAGTTGAGCCATCCCCAGAACCCGGAATCAGCGAGGATTTTCTCTCGATACCCAGGGTATGCGAACGATACAATCCGCTCCTCAACCATATCAGCAATGCGGCTTTCGACTTCATTGGGGTCTACCGCTGGGCCGGGGGCCTTTAACCCCTGAATTTTCTCTTCCAGCTCATCGGCAGCATGGGCTATCTTGCGCTCCATCGCATCGGCCAAGTCCGGGTCGATAAGTTCCTTCGCTTCTGCCCATTTCTCGTCAAGTTTGGCTTTCTCCGCTTTCCTTGATTCGGACCTCAATTCATTTTCCCGCTGGAGCTTTTCCGCATCGCGCTTCGAAAGC
>Ga0208375_1004171_pt1 | contig 11597 bp, 15 predicted proteins | sample RifOxyD1_FD_184038 | JGI IMG/M metagenome (GOLD analysis project Ga0208375, IMG submission 184038) | Soil microbial communities from Rifle, Colorado - Rifle Oxygen_injection D1 (SPAdes) | ecosystem: Environmental > Terrestrial > Deep subsurface > Rock core/Sediment | place: Rifle, Colorado... | reverse complement strand
TTATAATATTAACATGATCTGAAAAATCTCCATCGCTATTAGGATCTACTGCTTTTTCAATTCCTGAAATAATCCAAGATTCATAGCCACTTCCGCCACTACTTAAAACTTTGTAAGCATAAATTTTTGCATCAGGAGCAACTCCATTTAATCTATTTCCATAATTTTTTCCTGTAGCAGTAGATGCAACATGTGTTCCATGTCCTTGGTCATCCATTGGATCTTCATCATTATTAACAAAATCATAACCTTCAATAACTTTACAATTTTCACCTAAACATCCTCCTAAATCTTCATGAGTATAATCAACTCCTGTATCTATAATTGCAATTGTAACTCCTTTTCCTGTTAGACAATCTTGTCCAGATGTTGCGCAATTATTTCCTTCGGAATCTAATTTCCATACATCATCTGCATTTATCAAAGGAACAGAATCCATTAAAAGAGCATTAACTTGAACATTAGGATAAACTCTTTTTACATACTTTGATTTTTTAAGTTTTTCAGCTTCATTAGTGGAAATGTTTAATGCAAATCCATTAAATGTCTTTGTATATTCTTGCATAACTTTAACATTTTTATTAGAAACAGCTCTTCTAGTTATTTTTAAAATTATATCTCCTGCAAAATTATTTGAAACAACCTTTCCAGTTATTCTTGAGTTTATATCACTCAAAGCTTTTGCATGTTCAGTTTTTAATTTAGCGTTATGTGTTTTAAGCGCAGATTTTAATGCGCTCTTTTTTTGAGCTAAACTTTTTTTTGCACTTTTCATTAAACTTTTTTCTATTTCTAATTGTTTTTTTACTAATGGCTGTTCTTTTAATTCAACAATGTATCCATTATTTGTTTGAGAAGTTATAAGTTGCTCAGCATTTTGATAATTTTCATTTATAGTTTGTATGTTATTATAATTTGCTTGATTATTAGTTTGAGAATATATAGAAGATACAATAGTTCCTTTATTATTTGGATTTTGCTGATTGTTATCTATAACAGCGGTTGCAAATGAAATAATAAAGATTATTGCAAAAGGAATTATTAATTTTTTTATCACTCTTTTCATTGCAAATATATATTCTTTAGATGTTTTAAACCTTTGTTTAATTTGAAACCACTGCCTTTATCCTCCTTACTCCCATAGCAACCGATTCTTCTTTGATTATTTTAATTTTACCAATGTCTTTTGTGTTTTTTACATGAGGTCCTGCGCAGATTTCTTTTGAAAAGTTTTCTATTGTGTAGATAGTTACAATATTTGGATATTTTGCGCCAAACTCTGCTTGCGCGCCTAAACTAATTGCTTTTTTCAATGGCATTTGCTCTTGTTTTACTTCTAATTTTTGAGCTATTTTTTCATTGACAAAATTTTCAATTTTTTTTATTTCATCATCAGTTAATTTTCTTGGAAAATTAAAATCAAATCTTAATCTTTCTGGATTTATATTTGAACCTTTTTGTTTGATATTATCATCTTTTAAAACAATTCTTAATGCTTGATTTAGAATATGTGTTGCTGTATGCAATCGTGTTGTTATTTCACTATTATCTGCCAAACCTGATTTAAACATGCCTGCGCTTGCAGTTCTTGATAATTTTTGATGAGTTTCATATTCTTTTTTATATGCTTCTAAATCAACTTTAATGTTTTTTTCATCTGCAAGTTCTTTTGTCATTTCTATTGGAAATCCATATGATTGAAAAAGAAGAAAGGCATCTTTGCCAGAGATTATTTTTGTTTTTTCTTTTGTTTTTATTATATCATTGAATTTTTTTATTCCTTCATTTAATGTTTTGTTAAATTTATTTTCTTCTTCATTTAATTGAGAAATTATAAAATTTTTATTTTTTTTAAGTTCATTATAATCTGGATAAATCTGCATTATTGGTTCAACTAATTCATGTGTAAATGGTTTATTTATTCCAATTATTTTTCCATACCTTATTGCTCTTCTAATTAATCTTCTAATAACATAACCTTGCTCAACATTGCTCGGTTTTATTTGCTTTTCATCGCCTAAAATAAATATTACTGCTTTCAAATGATCTGCAATAATTCTCATTGCCTTTGTTGTTTCTTTATCTGAATTATATTTTTTTCCAGATATTTTTTCAATTTGTTTTATTAATGGTTGCCATAGACTTGTTAAATAATTATCATCTAGATTATTCAAAATAGCAAGAGTTCTTTCAACTCCCATACCAGTATCAACATTTTTTTGAGTTAATTGAATGTATTTTCCATTTTTATCTTTATTATACTGCATAAAAACATCATTCCAGATTTCAATTCCATTCACAAACATTTCGGTATCAGGACCGCATGGACCTGTTTCTCCTGCTGGACCCCACCAATTATCATTTTTTCCTAGAAATTTTATTTTTGAATTTGGAATTCCAAGTGATTCCCAGATTTTTGCGCTCTCAATGTCTTTTGAAGCATTTTCATCACCTTTGAAACAACTTACTGAAATTTTATCTTTAGATATTTTAAGTTCTTTTGTTAAAAATTCAAAGCTCATTTTTATTGCTTGTTCTTTAAAATAATCTCCAAAACTCCAGTTGCCAAGCATTTCAAAAAAAGTATGATGAACTTTATCTCCAACCTCATCTATATCACTTGTTCTGATACATTTTTGCACATTTGTAATTCGTTTTCCTAGAGAATGTTTTTGCCCTAAGATATATGGAACAAGAGGATGCATTCCTGCAGTTGTAAATAAAACAGTCGGGTCATTTTCTGGAATTAATGATGCTGAAGGTATGATTTGGTGAGAATTTGATTTAAAAAAATCAAGATATAATTTTATTAATTGCTGGCGTGTTTGAATTGCAATAGTCATAAAATAATTAGGAGTAGTAAGTTTAAAAGATTTTGTTTTTGAGAAAATTTAAAATTCTTTGAAAATTGAACTTCCTTTTTTTGCTAACTTGTCATACCTTACCAGACTTATTTGGGCGTTTTATTTGAAAAGAACATTAGTTTATTTTGTTAATTTGTCATACCTTACCAGACTTATTTGGGCGTTAATTTGAGGAACAATATTATTTTATTTTGCTAATTCCACCATATCTTTTCCTAGTTTATCCATCGATTTAGTGAAGTTTAATTAAAATAGTAAGTTGAATGTTAAAGAATCTAATCTAAAGGATAATATTAATTAAAATATTTTTCCTGTGAAAAATTGCTATGGATGTATTAGCAAAAAACAACTAATTATTTATTTTTACTTTAATTAAGAAACTACATCTCTCTTAATTTTTTTTGAATATGCTCAAGCTCTGCTTCAACATCTGGCAGTCCTTTTCGTTCTTTTTTAATTTTTGTTTTTTGCTTGTTTCTTGTAATTCTTTCAGTTATCACATTAGTTTTAGGCGACTTTTCAATTAATTTTGAAATTTTTTCTTTTAGATTTTTTAAATCATTTTTTAACTTTAGTTTCATTACTAATTCTTGCTTTCTTAGAAATCTATGATTTTCAATTGTTCTAACAATATTTAATAATTCTAGTTGCGCATGCAGAAGATCTTTTTTTGCATAATATGCTTCTTCATAATTAATTCTTGAATAAATAGGATTTTCTTGTTTGCTCATTTTGTTTTTATCTTTTTTTGATTAAATATATTTTGGTTATTAGTGGTGGAAAAATCTTCAAGGTACTCATTTCAGAATACTCCAAAGATTCTTAGTATTAAAGCTATGATTATTATTATTCCGATTAATTTTAATATTGTTTCTATAGTGAAAGACATAGTTTTTTTACCATAATCGTATGTCTTTCCCTTGATAGCAAAGACCTAACTGGATAAATTTCAATGTCTTATGCCATAATGTAATTTTTTTAGCTTCATCTCAATATTTACATATTTCCAAAAAGATCTCTATCAACTTTGTCCAAACGAGCTTTTATTGATTCTATTTGTTTTTGCCAATAAATTAAATTTTCTTCTTCTTTATTTTTTATTTCTTGAATTGAACGCATAAGTGATTCTATTTCTGAAATTTGCATTTTTATATCATCAAGTGTTGCAATTGAATCTTCAAATTTTTCTAATTGAATAAATAATGGCCCTGTTTGTTTTACTTTTATTCCTGCATTGGTTGGATAGTTTTGATTGTTTTGATATGCGGGTTCATATTCAGAAACTTCAATTGTTTTTTTTCCTGATCTTGAATTTATTGAAGGTTCAAATGTCTGACCTTCTATTTCCATATTCTTTGCTTGTTTTTGAGGTATTGAAGGAATTGCAGAATTCATAGACGGAATCATTGATCTTTGTCTTTCAAATTCTGGTTCGCCATATGTAACTGCATCTTTTATTGCATTTTCATTTATTCTTTCTCCTAGATTAGAATTTGGATATGAAGGAAGTGAAGAATTTTCCATATTGTTAAATTGCACATTTGTGGCTTTTGATTCAGGAATATTTGGTAATTCTGGCAATTCTGGAATACCTGCACTCTTTCCACCTCTTTTATTAAAGAAACCCATAGATATAATTTTGAAATTTAATATTTATATGTTTAGGTAAACTTTATAATAGTAACAAAATTATAGAAAACTATATAACTCTTTAATTTTTCTTATTAAAACTTGTTATAAAAATTAAATTTTTAACTCTTAGATATGAAAGGAAAAAAACTAAATAAAGATATTATTAAGGTTCCAGTTTTGGGCGAGGGAATTAAAATTGGGCTTTTGGAAGAGATTTCGGCAATTGTCGGAGGAAAAAATTCAAAACCTCTAGTTGACTTATTATTTAACAAATCCAATGTTAATGAATTTATTATTGCGAAAAAACTTGATTTAACAATTAATCAGACAAGAAATATTTTATATAAACTTTCTGATAATGGACTTGTAACTTCTATAAGAAAAAAAGATAAGAAAAAAGGATGGTATACATATTTTTGGACATTTAATATAGATCGCGCTTTATTTTTATTGAAAAGAATTATTTTGAATGAAATAGAACAGTCTGAAAAAAATCTGAAAAGTCGCGAAGTTAAACAATTTTATACTTGCAAGACTTGTAATGTAGAGATTACTGGAGAAAATGCGCTTCTTCATAATTTTACCTGCCCCGAATGTGAGCAGGTTTATGAATTGAATGATAACACTAAGGCAATTAATGAAATTAATTCTGGTATGAATAAACTGAAAAGTAGATTAGAAAGTGTGAATAAAGAAATTGAGATAATTGATGCACAAAAAACAAAAAAGATGGTGAGAGATAAGGTTAAGTTTGAAAAAGATAAAAAAGAAACACGAATGAAAAAAACTATTGAAAGAAGAAAATTAAGAGATAAACTGAAAAAAACAATTACAAAAATTTCTGTAAAGAAAAAAAGTAAAAAGTCTGTGAAATCTACTAAACATAAGAAAATTAATAAGAAAAAGAGATGAAGCTTAGAAAATATACAAAGAGTTATTTGAATAATTCTAGAAAAGGATTATTAAGCAGTTTAAGTGTTACTAGTTGGCTTATAATTATCAATATAATTTGTTTTATTATTTCTTTAATATTTGTTTATTTTAATTTAATAAATTATATTGTGCTTACTCCAAATGAAGTTATACATGGGAAAAATGTCTGGACTATTTTAACACATATGTTTTCACATGTCATGTTATTTCATTTATTTGCAAATATGTTCTCTTTATTTTTCTTAGGAGGATTTTGTGAAAAAATTATTGGAAGAAAAAGATTTTTATGGTTTTATTTAATTGCAGGATTATTTGCAGGAGGATTTTTTGTTTTGCTTTCATTTTATTTTGGAAATACAGAGTTTGGAGCAAAGATTTTTGGAAGTCCAGATATTGCTGCTCTTGGAGCAAGTGGGGCTATTTTTGGAATATTGGGTTTGCTTGCAGTTCTGATTCCAAAATCCAAGGTTTACTTAATTTTAGGACCATTGGTTGCAATAGTTGTTCAGGTATTTCTTGAAAATGTAATAAAAAATTCTGGGTTTTTAAATATTATTTCTATTTTAATAAGCATTTATATTTTTATTTCAATTTTTGCATTATTTTCTTTTAGTCCTAGATTGAGAAAACTTGCTTTGCCTGTTGAAATGCCTTTTTGGCTTTTGCCTTGGGTTGCAATAGTTCCTCTTGTAATTGTTGGATTATTTGTTGAATTGCCTATTGGAAATATAGCGCACTTTGGAGGATTTTTGGCAGGAGTTGTTTATGGACTTTATTTAAGAAAAAAATATTCAAGAAAAGTTAAATTATTGAGAAAATATGTTGAGAATGAGTAAGAATAAGAAATTTAATAGAAAAATGAGTAAAAAAAAGATAAAGAGCAAATATAATATCAAAAAAGAGTATAAAGAAGCGTTTAAATTTTTATGGAGTGTTAAAAATTATTTTATATTTGTTGTTCTATTATTCTTTTTAATTACAATAGCAGTTTATTCTGGAGCTCAAAATCAGGAATTAAATAATACTCTTTTAGAATATCTGAAAAAAGTTGCTGAAAAATTTGAAGGCAAGGGAATTATTGAGACAATATTTCTTATTTTTTCAAATAATCTTTTTGTTTCATTTTTAGCAATAGTTACTGGAGTTTTTTTTGGAATTATGCCTTTAATTTTTATAATTTCTAATGGTTATGCTCTTGGTTTTATTGCTCAAAAAACCGTTGATATTGCAGGAATTACAATTTTATGGAAGCTTTTTCCACATGGTATTTTTGAACTGCCTGCAGTTTTTATTTCACTTGCTCTTGGATTAAAACTTGGAACTTTTGTTTTTGCAAATAAACCTTGGAAAACACTTTGGGATTATTTTTATAAATCTATGAGGGTTTTTTTCTATGTTGTTTTTCCTTTACTTGTAATTGCAGCAATTATTGAAGGAAGCTTGATTGTTCTGCTTAAATAATGGGCATTTATTTTTGTAAATTTTAGTAGTAAAATTTAAATACTTGATATTAAGGAGTAAGATATGGAAAATAAGAATGTTGGTTGGTTAATTATTGGCATCGCCGTTGTAATGGTAGTTATCGTCTGGATTTTTAATATTGGATTAAAAAACATTGTTGATGAAACTTGTTCACATGGGCCTACATGCACAATGTATGATACAATTGCTATTCAAACATGGATTAGTATGGCAATGGTGGCAATTATTTTTGTAATAGGATTGGTAATTATGTTTGTAAAACCAAAAGAAAGAATAGTTTTTAAAAAAATTCAAGAGAAAAAAAAGAAGTTAGATTTAGAAGGACTTGAGAAAGATGAAAGGAAAGTTGTTGATTTATTATTATCTGAAGGAAGAGCAATGTTTCAGTCAGATTTAATGGAAAAATCAGGATTAGGAAAAGTTGGAATGACAAGACTTTTAGATAAACTTGAATCAAAACAAATTATAGAAAGAAAAAGAAGAGGAATGAATAATATTGTTGTGCTGAAGGATTAAAAGATAGATTTATATATTTCTATAGACTAAAAATAATATGGTTTGGCTTGAGATTTTTAATTTTATGCATTTTATTGGTTTGGCTTTTGGTTTAGGAGGAGCAACAATAGCTACAGTTATTTCTTCAAAAGCTCTGAAAAATGAAGATGTTAAAAAAGTTCTTGGAAAAATTTTGCCTCCAATTGTTAAATTTATTTGGATAGGTTTAATCTTACTTATTATATCAGGTATTTTTATTACTATTCTTATAACATGGCCTTTAAATAGAAATTTGCTTATCGTAAAACATTTTCTTGTTGCATGGATAGTTATTGTTGGAATTGTGATTGGGAAAAGAATGAAAAATAAGAAAGATATTAGTGGATTGAGTAAAATGAATTTAATTCTCTGGTATGTTATTACTTTAATGTCTGCTTTTGTTTAATGATTCTGTATTGTTTAGCTTAAAAACTCTTATGAAACTAGTTTCACCAAAGCAGTTATAATGTTTATTTTTCTAAAGATTTAATGAAAAAACATTTTAAGATAAATGATATGCATTGCAATTCATGCGCAACACTTATTGAAAATGAATTAAAAGATAAAGTAAATAATGTTTCAGTTTCTTTTGCAAATGGAAAAGCAGACATAGACTTTGATGAAGAAAAAATAACTGAGAAAGAAATAATTGATAAGATAGCAAAATTAGGATATCGTGCAGAACATATAGAAAGTTCTCATAAAGATAATTCTGAAAAAACAAATAATAGTTCTGGTGATAATAAAGTGAGCAAGTATTTTGTGATTGGAGCTTTTATTCTTCTTGTTCTTGTTCTTTATTTTTTTGTATTTAAAAATCTACAATTATCTGGATTTCAATTACCTGAATTTAAAATTCCTCAAGTTGGCGAGGATGTTGGACTTTGGTTATTATTTATTGCAGGAATTTTAACTGGATTTCATTGTATTTCTATGTGTGGAGGATTTGTTATTTCCTATACAGCTAAAAATGCTTCTTGCGGACATAAAGGATATAAACAGCATTTTGTTTATGGAGGAGCTAAAGTTTTTTCATATGCAGTGATTGGAGGAATATTTGGACTTATTGGAGGACTAATTGCATTTAGTGTTGGATTAAGAGGATGGGTTGCTATTTTAGCAGGAATATTTATGGTGTTTTATGCATTGAGCATGTTTGGCATTGGATTTTTTAAAAGATTTCAGTTTAATCCAAAATTTTTAACAAAGTTTGCTTCAAGCACTTCATCTCATACTCGGGGTTATTATAAAAGGCCACTTATAACAGGATTATTAAATGGATTGTTTATTGCATGCGGTCCTTTGCAAGCAATGTATTTATATGCTATGGGGACTGGAAGTTTTATTATTGGCGCAAAAAGTTTAGCTATGTTTGGTTTAGGAACTTTACCAGTAATGCTTGGATTTGGAAGTTTAGCAAGTGTAATAAGTCATAAGACAACAAAAAGAATTTTAAAAATATCTGCAATAGTTGTTTTAATTTTAGGATTAATAATGATTAATAGAGGATTAATTTTAACTGGAAGTGAATTTAGTTTTAATTCAATAAAAGAAAAAGTTATTGGCAGTGATTTAATTCAAAGTGGAGGAGCAAATATAGAAAATGGAGTTCAAATAATCAATATGAATGTTGATTCTTCAGGATATTCTCCTAATTCATTTGTTTTGAAAAAAGGCGTGCCTGTTAAATGGAATGTTGATGTTAAACAACTTACTGGTTGCAATAGTGAACTTGTAGTGAATGATTATGGAATTGATGTTAAATTAAAAAAAGGTTTAAATCTAATAGAATTTACTCCTGATAAAATAGGAACAATAAGATTTAGTTGTGGAATGGGTATGATAAGAGGTTCATTTATAGTAACTGAAACTGGAACAGCATCACAGCAACAGGTTACAGCATCAAGTCCTAAATCTAGTGGAGGCACTTGCACTATGGGCGCAAATGGAGGAGGTTGCGGTTGCGGAGGATAAAATGAAAAATCAAATAGAATATAAAAGTATAAATAGAAATTTAGATTATAGTATTAAAGGAGGTGAAAAATGAAAAAATTAATTTTAGTCATTGCATTTATTCTTTTTAGTTTGAATTTTATTTCTGCTCAAGAATATAATTGTCCTGGATTTGGAATGATGGGATATAATAATGGAACTGGGATAGTATTTGGGTGGATATTTATGACATTAGTTGTAGTTGCTTTGGTCTTATTGATTGTTTGGTTATATAAACAAATTCAAAAGAAAAAATGAAAAGGAGGTAAAATGAAAAAAATAAATATTATCATTGTGTCGCTAATATTAGTTGGATTAGTTGTTGGCTTTTTTATATTTGAAAAAGGAAATACAACTGGAAATACAATTAATAATGGAATAAAAGAAATAACAATAAAAGCATCAAGATTTCAGTATTCTCCCGAAGTCATTACATTGAATAAAGGAGATAAAGTGAAAATAAATGTAGAAAATCTTGATACTCTGCATGGCATAAGAATTCCTGAGTTTAATGTTAAAGGTGAAACTGGAGTTGAATTTATTGCTGATAAATCAGGTGAATTTGATTTTTATTGCACTGTTTATTGCGGAGACAAACATAAAGAAATGAAAGGAAAGTTAATTGTAAAATGATATTAATATTTGGATTTGGTTTAATTTATTTAACTGGTCTACTAACAGGTCTATTTTTTATTCTTTCTTTTTTTGGATGTTGTTGCCATAGTAAATTATGCAGATATTCAATTTTTGAAAAAGCAAGAAAATATCATAAAACATTAATTTATTTAACATTAATATTTTTTATTATTCATGCATCTCTTGGGATTATTGCAAGGTTTGGAGTTGTAATATAACTAAACCGAAACATTTAAATACTTGAGCAATTATTCAACTATATGAAAAAAGCGCAAATTGAATCTGAAAAAAAAGTAATGCAGTTCTTTTCTAGCTTGGCTGATAAAACAAGACTTCATATTTTATTAAGCATAGCAGAAAAGCCAAAGACAGTTAATGAAATCTATGATTTTGTTGGAAGAGATAAAATGACTCTTTCTGCAATATCTCATCAGTTAACTCAATTAAATAATTTTGAGATTGTTAGTTATAAAAAAATCGGCAAAGAAAAATATTTTGAATTATCTGATAAATTCTGCTGGTGTATTTTAAGAGATGCATTTAAACAATTTAATACAAATATTAAAATTAAATGTAAAAAATGTTTGAAATAAAATGGATAAAAATATAATGAATTTAATAGAATATCCAAAAGAAGGAATTTTAAGCAAGGAAATTTTTAAAAATAATAATGCAGATACAACTCTATTTTGTTTGGCATCTGGTGCAGGAATGTCAGAACATACATCCACAAAAGAAGGTTTTGTATATGTGCTAGAAGGAGAGGGCAGTTTTAATTTAGAAGGTAAAAATATAAAAATGAAACAAGGAGTTTTTATTTACATGAATAAGAATGCAGTTCATTCTTTGAAAGCAAAAGATAAAATGGCTTTCTTATTAACACTAATAAATAATCTGGAGGTAAAATGAAAAAATATAAAATAACTATATCTGGAATGCATTGCGCTGCGTGCGCAGGAAATGTTGAGCGAAGCTTGCGAAAAGTTCCAGGTGTAAAAAGTGTTTCTGTGAGTTTGATGACAAATAAAAGTATTGTTGAAGCTGAAGACAATGTTCCTGAAGATGCGCTTAGGAAAGCTATTGCAAAAACAGGATATAAAGTTGAAGATGTGCAGGCAGGATAATTTATGAAACAAAAAAATCAAGGACATAAATATCAAGAACCATTTGAAGCTAGAGAAATGCGTCTTTGGAAACGGAGGCTTTTAGGCTCTTGGATATTTGCAATACCAATTGCAATTCTTATGATATTAGAAAGATTTTTTGAGATTATGCCTTTGGGCGAGATTACTCCAATTATTATATTAATTATAGGATTTCCAGTTATATTTTTCTTTGGATGGCAAACTATTAAAGCAGGAATGAGAGGATTTATTAGTTTTTATTTTAGTATGGATTCTTTAATTGCGCTTGGAACAATAATTGCTTATCTAACCGGTATTTTAGCATTTTTTATTGATATTCAAGATTATTCTGGTGTTTCTGCTATGATTATGGCAATATTTATTACCGGAAAATATATAG
>Ga0208375_1004167_pt1 | contig 11610 bp, 13 predicted proteins | sample RifOxyD1_FD_184038 | JGI IMG/M metagenome (GOLD analysis project Ga0208375, IMG submission 184038) | Soil microbial communities from Rifle, Colorado - Rifle Oxygen_injection D1 (SPAdes) | ecosystem: Environmental > Terrestrial > Deep subsurface > Rock core/Sediment | place: Rifle, Colorado... | reverse complement strand
AATTTTAATCTTTCTTTTCCTTTTCCTAAAAATTCCAAAGATAAATTATTTAGACTAAGATTAGATTCTTTTCCTTTGTAAATTGAAATATACTGGGAGGTTACTGCTTGCTTGTCTTTTAATCCTGCTATGTTTAGGTATTTTAAAGAAATGTGAAATTCTCTTGAGATAATTTCTAATGCTTTTTGAGTTGTTAAATTTTCTTTTTTTAACAAGTAATAAGAATAATTTCCTTCTTCAAATTTTAGTTTTAGTTCTTCCTCTACTATGAAGTCTTTTGTTAAATGCTTTATGATGAACATGTTATTTTTCTGCTAAATTTAATATTTGGGTTATTATTTCAACTATAAAGTATAAGTAATAAATAAATATCTCAATAAAACCATAACCTTTTAAAAAACCATAAGTAATTAAAGAAATCGTTATTATAAAAGAGATTAGATTAAGATAAAATCTTATTTTCATTTACAAGCCCTGAAATATTTTGTATATTAGTAATAAAAGAGTTATTATCCCCAAGATTATGCCGATTATGCCTAAGATGTCCAAAGCTGAGTTTTTTATGCTGAATTTCATAATTTATCGATTATTTTAGTGCTTAAATATTTATTTATAATAATTTGTTACTTTTGAAATACAATATTACAAAGAGTTTCATTATATAATATGGAGTTGAAAAAAGTTTAAATAGGACCAATAAGAATTATTTATTTATGGTAAACGTAATGACTTATGAGGCTTTATATGATACATTACGAAGAGAGAAAACCAGGAATGAATTGCAAAAACTGCCTGATAATTTCTTTGGTGATGTTGCTAAATATTTAATTGAGAAAAAATCTATTTTAGAAAGCCAGGATAAGAAAGATAGTGTCTTTGCATCTAAGGAAGTTGAAAAGACAAAAATGCAGATTAAAAACAGCAAACTGATATTAAATGAGCTTATTGAGAAAAGAGAATTTAAGATAATGCAACTTGCTTTATCTGCCTCTAAAACAAACCAAGACTATTCTGAGATGTTGAGTGAATGTGAAAATGATCTTTATAATAATATAAGAGATGTTGTTACAAGTTTTAGAAGTAAGATAAATGATGGTTTAAACAATAGCAAAAAAATAGAAAATAAGATGATTAAGTTAAAGTTTTTGGAAAATGTGCCTGAATTTATAGGGGAAAATATGCAAAAGTATGGGCCTTTTGAACCTGGAAATGAAGCTGAGATACCACCTATTGTTGCTAATATTCTTTTAGAAAAGAAAAATGCAACATTTGTATAATTTTTTTGATGTTTTTAATTTTCCCTGAAGGCTTTTCTAAAAAGGCTTCAAAAGAAAACGTTTTTAAAGGGATTTTTTAGTTGTATTTTATAACAAAATGAAATATCCAAAAAAAATCAATAGATACTGCAAATACTGCAAAAAGTATAGCGAACATAAGGTGGGAGAAGTTAAGAATAAAGAAAGAGGTGCCTTAAAACATGGTTCTATTCAAAGAGCTAAAAAGAGAGGTCTTGGAGTAGGAATGGGCAATAAAGGTAAATGGGGAAGCAAGCCAGCTATTTCAAAATTCAAGAGAACAGGCGCTAAATTATCCAAAAAAACAAATTTAAAATTCACTTGCGAAGTCTGCAAGAAAACATTAATACAAAAGAAAGGATTTAGAACTAAAAAGCTGGTATTTGAGTAGCTTTTTCTTTGCAAAAGAAAAATCTACGATAAAAAGAAAGCATTATCAAGGAAAAACAAAAAATGAAAAAAGAACCAACAAGCCGATTTATCAAGGTAAGATGCAATAAATGCAAAAATGAGCAAGTAATATTTGGAAAATGCGCAACTAAAACAGAATGCTTAGTCTGCAATTCTATATTATCTGAACCTACTGGCGGAAAATCAAATATTAAAGCAAGAATTCTTGAAGTTTTAAGTTGAATTTTATTTTAATTTATTTGATAAAATTGAATGTTATCTAAATAATATGAAGTACAGGTAGAAGAAACTATATTTGGTGTTCTGAATCTAGCATTAGGATTATCTGCTACTGAATTAGCCACTGAGGGACCAGAATAAACTGCTTCTTTAGCACAAGTAGTCCATTGATTAGTTATTGCACATTCAAGTATTGGTTCATAAGCATTCCAAATCCCAGAAACAGGATCTGGAAAATCTGCTTGGATAGATAAACTTACCTGACAAGAAGGAGGGGTAACTGCTTTTGCATCAAAACTAATTTTATATTTTTTCCCAGGTGTTAGTGTAATTTTTGCAAGTTTGTTATTAAAAACACCCAAAGAAATGTACCCTACTGATGTTTTAATAATTGATAAAACTTTTCCATGAGTTGAATCAGAGATTAAAGAATGGGTTCCAGCACCATTAGTATAAGTCATAAAATTATTAATGTTATTTATTGCTGATGCTGTGTTTAGACTAATTGGGTTAAAAAGAGAGAAACTTTCAAAATCACCGTAATAAACAAAATTATATGGCTCTGATTTAGGAGTTGCTGATAAATCTAGATTATGAGACAAAGAAGATTGGAGTCCAATATAATCTAAATTTACTTTGAGAGCATTATTGGAAGAAAGAACTATGGAAGGATTATTGCAGTAAATTGTTTTTTGCTCTGTGCCTGTTATTGATGTTGAGCTGCAGGAAGTAATTGGAATTGTTACGCTATTTAAAGTTAATGACTTGAGTGTAGCACTTTGTATAGCACCTCCTTTCAAAGTTATTGATAGACCTCCTGTTCCAACTTTTGTATCATAAGTAAATGGTCCTGAAACACCTGCTGATTGGCCTACATCAGAAGAATCAAATACACCCATGTAAAATAAAGCTGCTAATGCAATTAAGACAACTAAGATAGCCCAACCATAGGTCATTAAATATTCCATAGCTGACTGAGATTTCTTGAAAAACATGCTACTAATCTTATAAAATTCTTATATAAAAAGCTTTTTAAGACTATAATAAAGGAAGAATATATGTTACTTAGAAAGCAAGGTTTTCCAGAAGAAGATGAAATTGTAATCTGCACTGTAAAGACTATTCTTAATAGTGCTGTCTTTGCTCATTTAGATGAGTATGGAAGAGATGGCATGATTAATATTTCTGAAGTATCTCCAGGTAGAATAAGAAATTTAAGAGACTTTGTAACTGAAGGAAAGAAAATTGTTTGTAAGGTATTGAGAATTGACAGATTAAAAGGACATATTGACTTGTCTTTAAGAAGAGTCAATCAAGCCCAGAGAATTAATAAAAATAAAGAGTATAAGAATGAAATAAAAGCTTTAAGAATTTTAGAAAGTGCTTCTAAAATATTAAAAAAGAATGAAAAAGAAGTTGAAAATATTGGCTATGAATTAATCAAGCAATATGGAAGTTTGTATAAATCATTTGAGCAGATTTCTGAAAATAATGAATTAATAAAAAAATTCAATATGGATGCTAAATTAGAAGAGACTATATTGCATATTATAAATGAGAGAATAAAACCAGAGGAGATTTTTATTAAAGCTGAAATTAAATTACAGAGTATGACAAGTGATGGAATTGATAAAATAAAAGAAATGTTAATTAAGGTAAAAAATGACAATATTACTATAAGTTACATAAGTGCACCCAAATACAATGCTTTAATAAAAGCTAAGGATTATAAGCAAGGAGAGGCTATGTTAAAAGAGATTACAGAAACATTAACAAAAGAAGCTAAAAAAAGCAATTGCGTTTTTGAGATAGACAAGATATGAGCTCAATATATTACTGCGAGAAATGTAAAAAATATACTTTAGAAGAAAATTGCAATAAATGCAACAATAAAACAATAAGCAATAAACCAGCGAAATTCTCAATAGAAGATAAATGGGGGTTTTATAGAAGATGTTCAAAGTTACAAAATTTAAAAAAGGAATAAAGGCAACAAGAGTTTTTGTAGGGTTGCCTGGAATTGCTAATGTGGGGAAAATAGCAATTGATTTCATGGTTGAAAGTTTGAAAGCAGAGAAAGTATTAGAAATAGAATCAGATAGTTTTCCAAACTCTGTTTTTGTAAATCCAGAAAATTTAATTGATATGCCTAAGGTTGTTCTTTATAGCCATAAGGACTTATTATTTTTGACAGGAGATGTACAACCATTAAATGAGAGGGATTGTTATGCTTTTTGCGAATTTTTATTGGATATCTTAGAAGAAACTAAATGCTCTGAAATAATAACTTTAGGCGGGATAGGATTGCCTAGAATTCCTAAAAAAGTTAAAGTTTATGTTACTGGAAATGACCCGAAATTTGTTAAAGAATATTCAAAAGATGCAAGCAATGACATCTTTGGCGTTGTTGGACCAATTATAGGAGTAACAGGGCTTCTTATTGGATTAAGCATGAAAAGAAAAATAAAAGGAGCTAGTTTACTTGCACAGACATATGGACATCCTAGTTATTTAGGCATAAAAGGAAGCAGAGAATTATTAGATGTTGTAAACAAGAAGTTTAAACTAAAATTAAATTTGAATAATTTGGATAAAGAAATAAATGAATTAGAAAAAGTAAGCGAAGAAGATACAAAAGTTGAGAAAGTAAAAGAAGAGTTTACGCCTGGAAGAGAAATGCGATACATAGGTTGAAGCTTTTTTCTTGCGAAGAAAAAACCTTCAGGAATCATGAAAATCAAAGATTTTCAGGACCTAAGAAAACAAAAGTTTTCTTCGGAAAAGAAGCAGAATAACCTTCAGGAAAGAAAACATTTTGGAAGAAATTATAAACTTGATTTTTTCTTTATTTTTATGGAAATAATAGCTGATTTACATATTCACTCAAGATTTTCTAGAGCTTGTTCTAAAGATATCAATCTTGAGAATTTAGAGAAATGGGCTAAAATAAAGGGTATTGATTTAATGGGAACAGGTGATTTTTCTCATGAAAAATGGCTCAATGAATTAAAACAAAATTTAGTTGAGAAAGAGGGTATATTATATTCTAAAACTGATTTTAAGTTTATTTTGTCATGGGAAGTTAGCTTAATTTATACTCAATCTGGAAAAGGAAGAAGAGTTCATTTAGTTGTTTTAGCTCCTTCTTTTGAAGCTGTTGATAAAATAAATGCTTATTTAGACAAGAAAGGAAGAAGAGACTATGATGGAAGACCTATTTTTAAAATTAGTTGTGAGCAATTTGCAAAAGATATGTATGATATTTCAAATGAAATTGAGGTTATTCCGGCGCATCTATTTACGCCTTTTTTTGGAGTTTTTGGTTCTGAATCAGGATTTAATTCACTAAAAGAAGCATTTGGGTTGCAAGCAGATAAAATTCATGCAATTGAAACAGGAATCTCATCTTCTCCTGAAATGAACTGGAAAATAAGTGAACTAAATAATAGAAGCATTGTTTCTTTTTCTGATTCACATTCATTCTGGCCTTGGCGCTTAGGAAGAGAAGCAACTATATTTGCTAAAGCTGATTCTTATATGGATATTATTAACGCAATAAGAGAAAACAAGATTTTGGGAACTATTGAAACAGACCCTGCTTATGGAAAATATCATTATGATGGACATAGGGATTGCAATTTTTCATGCTCACCTGAAGAAAGCAAAAAATTAAATAACTTATGCCCTGTTTGCAAAAAGCCTTTAATTATAGGCGTTGAAAATAGGGTTAATGAAATAGGAAATCAGAAACCAGAGATAAATCCACATAGAAAGAAATTTTACAAAATACTACCTCTACATGAGTTAATTTCAATTATAATAGGAAGCAGTGTAAGCTCTAAAAAAACATGGGAAGTTTATAATAAGTTAATTGATAAATTTGGGAATGAATTTAATATTTTACTTAATGTTTCTTTTGAAGATTTGGAGAAAATTGTTGAAAAGAAACTAGCTGAGCTAATTATTTTAAACAGAGAAGGGAAATTAGAATTAAAGCCTGGTTATGATGGGTTATATGGTGAAATAATTTTGAATGAAGAGTTTTTAGGAAAAAAGAAGATAAGAAAAATAAAAGAAAATTCTGATAAAGAAAAAAGTAAACAAATCAAAGAAGATAATATTAAAATAAAAGAAAAACAAAAAAGCTTGACTTCTTTTTAACCTTGCAATACTGTTACTGGCTTAGTTATCTGGTCCCTGTATTTGTAGGTTAATGAAATCTTTATTTTGTCTTCAACTGTTTCTTCAACAGGAGCCCAGCATTTTATTATTGCTGCATTATTTGTTAATGAAATAATTCCCTCTTTACCTGGGTTGCCTGTTTTGAAATCACATTGAGCATTTACAGGAGAGGTTATTTTTAATAACATTTTATCCTTTTCATTGCCTCTTTGCTCATCATTTTCCAAATTTTCACATGTTATTGAAGAACTAAAAACAGAACCTTGCCCAACATTTTGCACTGTAATTGCAAAATTAACCTGGTCTGCTGCTGATTGTTCTACTATTGAAGTTACTTGTATTGGTGCTGAAGAGACATCACCTGTTTTTACAATATTTTGACCAGTTATATCACAAACACCTTCATTTAATTCAGAGGAAGCTCTTGATTTCAAACAGACATTTGAAACAGTATCTGTCATGTAATCATAACAAATTCTTGCCCTTAATATAAGGGGCTCTTGATTTATTACATTTGGCTTGTATGATATTTTACCAAAATCAATTTCCTGTTCTCCGCCTGTTCCTGTTAAACTGTCTTTTTTCATTAAAGCGCCTATGTTTGATTTGAATGCTGTTGACAATCCTAATTGGGTTGGTTCTGGAGAAAATATTTTTACTTTTGCATTTCCTGTTGCTACTTGTGATTCACCTTCATTCTTTATCAAAATTTTTAATGGAACTGAACTTGATTTCTTAAATTCTGATGGTGGATTTGAGGTTACAAAATCAGCTGAAAGACCTACTGTACCACCAATAAAAGTTGCTGTTGAATCAACTTGTTCTTGTTGATTACAGGAAGATACTAAAAATAAAGTAAAAATTAAGATTATTATAGTTATTTTTTTCATCATACCACCCTCTTTATTGTTATTTGTTTAGCGATTTCTGATTCAAACTGGTAATTAAGCTTCACATTTAATGGAGCTTCCACATATTCTGTTGAAGGAATATTAATGTTACAATTAATAACCTTTTCGGTGTCTTCAGGATACCATCTTTGGTTTAAGTTCCTGCATTCTAGCATACCAAAACCGAGCAATTCTGCTTCTATTGTTAATGGCTCTTCTGCTGATAAGATTCCATTTTTTGCCTTGCTTAATGTTAATTCAAAATCAACTCTTATACCTGAAGAAGTTGGTGTTAATTTTTTTACTACTTTTGTTAATGTTAAAGGAGCTGGCTTTGTGTTTACTAAGTTTCCTGAGAAAGTTTCTACTAATTTACATTCTGGATTTTCATTTAATTTTGATTTTATGCAAATAGTAGGACCTGCTGAGATTTCACAAGTATATTTTGCTTTTGCCTTGATTGTATCTGTTACATCTCTATCTTGAACATTTGAGTAGGTAAATGGAGTAAATTGCAGTGTTGTTTCATCTTTTCTTATTTTACTGCCTATTAATTCTATTTTTCTTAAATTTATTTTTTGGCAGGATTCTTCCAAACCAGAATAATAATCAGTTAATGTTCCATATATGCAAACCTCTCCGTCTATATCGCACTCTGCATTGTTTACTAATGCTAGAGAAACTGCAACTTGCTCATCATTTGCAATTTGTTCTGGTGGCTGATATTGCTGGAATGCTAATGATAATGAAGCTGGTTGTGAGCCTAATGTTGTTATTCCTGAACCAGATTGTTGACATGAAGAAAGCAGGAAAATGGATAGAATCAGGATTAAGAATAGTTTATTCATATTATGCTTGCCTCATTTGTCTCTTCTGTTCTTTTTGCAATTTTAACATTTGTAGAATATTTGTCTTCATAGACATAGAGAGCTTCTGCTGATATAAAAGTCTTTTTCAGATTTGGATTTAATTCATTAACTTTGAATTTAAACCAGATATTTAATTTTGGATCTAATATGCTAGGATTTGCAAACCTTTGATTTTGACTAGCTATTTGATCATCTGTTAATTTATAGGTTGTGACTCCATTGTCTGTTGACACTTTTGATAATGATGTTTCAGATACTTCTAAATTTTTAGGTATATCAATTTTTAATTGCTTTAATTGCTTTAACTTACCTGTGAAAGAAGGAGAAGTTTTTCTCAATTCAACATCTAAAGTGTAATATAAATTATTTGATGTAGGTCCTTGTTCTGTTAATGGTTGGGGTTCTATTAAATCCATTGCCAATGTCATTGGACCATAAGAAGAAGTAGAAATTGCTTTTCCTTCTGATCTTAATGAAGTACTTTCTTTTTCAAAAATAGTTGCATAATCTATTCCATCAGGAGTTAGATGAGTCTGAAGAACATCATAAGGAAGTGTAAAAGTATCTAAATAAGCTATTGTTCTAAATTCATAAGAGGAAAGTAATTCTACTTTTTGTGAAATTAATTTTTCTGAATCTTTTAAATTAAATGTGTTTTCTGGATAATTGCAAGTAAGAGCTATTAGGTTTATTTGGCCTTTTGTTAATTTATATGTATGATCTGGTGGATCATATTTTACTGCATTATTGATATTATTAATATCTTGGCTTTTTTGTGGATTTGGGATTTGGCAATTTATTGATACTTGGGCATCATCTTCCAAGCTTGAAGCTAAAACCTGGGCTCCTAATTGAATTTCTTCATCTGGAAAAGAAATTTGTGAAATTGGAGCAAATGATTTTACTTTTAATCCTAGTTGCTGATTGTTTATATTTTGATCAACTTCTGCTTTAACATCTGGTGTTTCTGTGTAAACTGAAGTTGGATCCTTGATTGTGGTAAATATTCTGTTAATTGATACTTTTATAGAATTAAAAAAACCTGTATTTTCCAATTGAGTCTGCTGCTCTGATGTGGCAATATTTAATACACTTAAGTAGCTTGAGCCTATGCCTGTCATGCTCAAGATAAACCAAACTATTAATGCAATAATTAAAAATTTAAGAATGCTTCCAAATTCCCAGCTCTGATGCCAGTTAAATATCCATGCAAGCATTGCAAAAGCAAAAATAATTGAACCAAAAATCTGATTTACATATATAAAAACAAATCCTGAAAAGAGTAAAAGAAGGAAAATATAAAACCATTTGCCTGCTACAGAAGAAACCAAATTTGAGGCTATTAATGAACGAGGTTGTCCTAGTTCTCTAGCACTAAAGTTTCTTCCAGTATTTCTCCTTAAAAATTCTTTAGTGTCTTCTTGCTTTGAATCATCGCTTGGAGAATTTACACTCATAATACACCTCTTGTAACATTTTACTCTGTATTAATCCTTAATTCAACAAGATCGAATTCAGAATTTGGCGAGATTTCAATGAAGTTATTATTTTCTTTAATCATGCTGTTGATTAATTTTTTATAACTTAATTCTTCTGTTGAAACAGTGAATTTGTTGTTATTTAGATTTATATCCATTGATTTTTTGTCTGGTGAATTAAACTCAAGATTCAAAGTAATGTCTTTTCCTGAGTTCAAAATTGAATTGTATTGCTCTTTAGGTATTGAAAATTTGTACATTACTTTTCCCTGATTTTCTGATTTTATTTTTAAATTAATATCATTCAATAAATAATCACCTTTGTCAACTTCAAACAAGAATTCATTTGTGCCCTGCTTTAATTTTGTAGATGCAATTTCTAATTCTTTATTGGAATTATAACAGCCTAAATACTCATTTGAAATTTCTTCTTTATTCAAGAAAATTCTTAATCTTCCGTTTGAATTTTTTTGATTGCAATAAACAGAGTAGGATAACACTCCAGAACCATCTTCTGCTTCATTTAATTCTATTGGAATTGTTTTTTTATCATTCACAATCTGAAAACTTTTTCTTAATCTTAAATCAGAGATTATATAATAGTCTTTTGTAATGGAATATGAAGATGAAAATCTTAATTTATTTGTTGTTTGAAGATAGTTTAAAGGAAGTTGAATCTGTTCTAAACCTGAAGCTGTTGAACTAAAAATTATCTGGTCGTTTAATTCAATGTTTAAATCCCCTTTGCTATTTTGAACTGTGAAAAATAATGAAGCAGATTCTAAGCTGTCTAAATCTTCTATATTGAATGTGAAGTCTTGAGATTTTGTAGAAAATAAATATTTTGAAACTTCAAATCTTGAAGACAATGTTGATGTTTCAGGCTCTAAAATTATACCTAAATTAATACTTCCTAAGTCTTCTGTAAATTCCTCACCTGTAAAATCCTGCATTTTTCCTGGTGATTGCAATAATAAAACAGAATAAGAGTTTGATTTTGAATTTGTAGGGGAGGTTACATTTTCACCTAACAAAGCATTCCTATCTTTTTCTGGAATTAACATAATATAAACAACCATGAATAAGGCAATAAGAAAAATTAAAACAGCTACATTTGAGCCTGATACTTGTGCTTTTTTCATCTGTAAATTTGGATAATCTTCAGATATATAAAGCTTATTGCTTATAAGGGCTTGCCGCCCTTCACGAAGTAAGGGATTCTCCCTTCACGAACCCGAAAAACTCTTTACGAACCTGCGCACTTTTTTCTTTGCAAGAAAAACCTGCACTAAAAAGAAGGCAGAATGAAAACCTGCACTAAAGAAAAAAACTTTCACTAACCTGCTTTTAAACTGATTTCTATTGTGTTTGAATCCCAACCTGATTTTAATAATTCTGCTTTAATCTGTTCATCCTTAAAACCTAATGTTCTGCACTTTTTTACATAGTCTAAGACTTCTTGATTTATTTTAGGCTGGATTTCTACATTAGTTTGGGCTTTTTGATTAAAATCAGGAAGATTATTAGACTGCTTTTGTGTTAAATCAGATTCTGAAGGCAATTCTGGCTGATTCTTTTTTCTTCTTTTTAATAAAATATAAACAGTTATACCTGCTCCGATTAAAATCAATAATGAAACTGACCAAATTAACCATACTAATGAACCTGATTCTTGCTGATCTTGTTCACTAACTATTCCTGACGCACCTTGATTTTGTTCCTGACTGTTTATATCTGCACCAACTGCCAGATTTAAGTCTTGGTAACTTTCTTCAGGAGGTGTTAGTTGAGGTGGAATAACAAATTTTGTTGGAGTATAACCTGTACAATAAGAGTGAGTTAAGTTATAAATTGAGATTGTTTTTGAAATAGAAGAAGAGATGTTATAATAGGATAAAGTTGAATTTAATGAAAAAGATAAAGTTGATAAATTTTTGTTATTGATTATTAATCTTAGATTAATAGTTTTATTAAACTGGCTTAAATTTGATGAACTGTTTAATAATGATGCGTAATTACCTCCAGTAATATTAACTCCTGTAAAAGAAAGTGTATAATTGCTGATATTTCTATTCGATAAAGAAGAAAATGAAAGATATATTGATTCATTAATGCAGTATTTCTCTTTTGAGGGTTCATTTAATGTTAATGTTAAATAATCTTTGCATGAATTTGCAGTAGAGTCACATATTTTTCCTTCTAAACATAGTGATTGATTGCATAATTTTAAGGCTGAACATGAAATCTTTATGTTATTTTCACTTGC
>Ga0208375_1004166_pt1 | contig 11611 bp, 13 predicted proteins | sample RifOxyD1_FD_184038 | JGI IMG/M metagenome (GOLD analysis project Ga0208375, IMG submission 184038) | Soil microbial communities from Rifle, Colorado - Rifle Oxygen_injection D1 (SPAdes) | ecosystem: Environmental > Terrestrial > Deep subsurface > Rock core/Sediment | place: Rifle, Colorado... | reverse complement strand
ATCTCTCCCTTTTAAAAAAGGAATTTTAATGTAAGTGAAATAACCAATAATTACATTTTCAATCCAATAAGCAATTAATATTGGATAAATACTCCAGTCAAAAAAAAGTACTCCGAACAAAGGTACCAAGTTTGAGATTATTAAAGAAATTGAAGACAAAAACATATTTATAAATTAATTAATTCTACATCATTTGTTTTTGTATCATAGATTACAAAATTAATATTTTTTTCTAATGCCCCAGGTCTTACAATTTTAACCCCATCCTGTTCCCACACCTTTTGAGAATGATAATGACCAGTAAAAACAATGTCTTTCCCTAAAAACTTTGTATCATTTTTTAAAAATCTGTGTACTAAATATATTTTTCTTCCACCGATTTCAAATTCCAAAAAATCTTTAAACTCATTTTTAATTTCAGGAGCTATATCGGCGTTTCCTGAACAGGAACGTAATGGAATATGATATTCCAAAACAGATTTTAAACTTTTTAAATTATTCCAATCACCGGTATGAATCACTTGGGTTATCCTCATCTTTTTCGCAAACCCCATCACGTGTTTAAGATTGGCAATATTTCCATGAGAATCACCTATTATTAAAATTTTCACTTTAGGCTATCGTGCAGTTGGTGAGTAAAAGAAAGTATCCCTATCCCCAGACCCACTGAAATCAAATAACTTAAAAGGGGGTTGCTGGGATGAATATAAAGATCCATTAGTCCCCAAGCACCCCTCCAAAAAAACACAACTCCTGAAGCAATTAATAATGTTTCCGTTACTCTTTTAATAAGTTTCATAAATTAGATTATTTCTTAACAGGAACTTCGACATTTATCCAAATATCATTGACTTCACAATGATAAACAGTTCTTAAGTATTTAATTTTTGGTTTTGTCTTAAAATTATAACTAAAATCTTTTCCGACAAGCTTCATTTCCTTTTTACACTTTGGACATTTCATACCCAGATTATACACTAACCGCAAAATTACATTGGTAAAAATTCTTTGACATTTTGGCTAGTAACATGGAATTCGTTTCCTTTTCCCTCAACAATCATTCTGGCAACTTTTCTGACAACTCCTCCAATTGTTCTTTCCATGGTACGAATTCCGGCATCATACCCTAATGGTCTTACCAAATTTGCCCAGATATCGTCGTCAATTTTTAAGGCTGTATCTGGAAGACCTGCGGCTTTCATTGCTCTTGGAAAAACATATCGTTGTCCTATTGTTATTTTTTCCTGATCAGTATAACTAGGCATCATAATAGGTTCGATTCTGTCCATAACTGCTGTTGAAATATTTGTAGTGTTATTGGCTGTTGCTATAAAAATACATTCTGAAAGATTAACAGGATAATCAATATAGTGATCAGTAAAGGCATGATTTTGTCCAGGATCTAAAAGCTCAACTAGAACACCCATGATAGAGGCTCTTCCTTGGTCGGTCACCCTATCAATTTCATCAAGCAGTATTACTGAATTCCTTGTTCCTGTATCTCTTAAGGCTTTAATTATTTTTCCCGGTTCTGCCTCTGCATGCATTTTACTTTGACCTCTTAAGTCCAATGGATCTCCCATGCCTCCGAATGGAATACGGGCAATCTTTCTGCCTAAGCTTTCCGCAATTGAAAAGGCAATTGTGGTTTTACCTGTTCCAACAAGACCCACAAAACATAAAATTGGAGCTCTATAGACATCTTCTCCCTCTCCCTTTTCTTGTTTTAATTTCATTACGGCAAGGTATTCCAAAACCCTTGATTTAATTTCTTCTAATCCATAATGATGTTCATCAAGAATTTTTTTAGCATTTATAAGATCTAGGTTGTCCTGAGATTTTTTCTCCCAAGGAAGAGATACTATCCAGTCAATATATTTATTCATCCTGTCATATTCAGGTAAAAATGTGGGGGAGGTGGTTAATTTTTTTAATTGTTCAAGTCTTATCTGAACCAAAGCTTTTAAATCTTCTGGAACGGTTGATTTTAAAACTTTTTCTCCAAGAATATTAATCTCACCAAAGGCAGTATCGGTCATATCTTAAAATTATAACACGTTTGGGATGTCTAAAAGAGAATATATTGTCTTAAATTATAGCTTAATGAAGATTAACTTATCGATCGGAACTATTGTCTGTCTGGAAATAACGACTAGTTGGGAAATGTGGTCCAGATGACCTACCTTCAGATGATGGTCTGTCTGCATTACCTGCGTCTCTATTTCCACTACCAAAAGATGATCTACCTCTAGGAGAAAAAGATCCTGTTCTTGGTCCTCTTGAGAAACTACCACGACTACTACCACCTGAAAAATCTCTTCGTGGACCACCCCTTGAAAATCCTCCACTGTTTCCTCTGTCTCCACCATTTCTATCTCTTTTACCCGCTTCTACCTTTTCATCCATGGCTGGATCCATGTTCATAGAAAGATTAATTCTTCCCATATCATCAATCTTTTTAACCCTGACTTTTATTTTATCTCCAATACTAACTACACTTCCTGCATCAGCAACAAATCCCTCTTGTCCCATATCTGAGACATGAACCATTCCGTCTTTTCCAGGAAGAATATTTACAAATGCTCCAAAAGGCATGAGTCTTACTACTTCACCTTCATAAATTTCACCGGCTTGAACTTCTTTGGCTAATCCTTCAATCCAAACAATTGCCTTTGCAATTTTTTCTTCATCCATTCCTGAAACTGAAACTTTTCCATCGTCTTCTACCTCGACCTCAGTCTCGGTATCAGCCATTAATTTTTTAATTGCTTTTCCACCAGGACCAATTAGCTCTCCGATTTTATCAACTGGTATAGTTACAAGTTTTATCTTTGGGGCAAAAGTAGAAACACTCTTCCTTGGTTCTTTTATTGCATCTGTTACTACTTTTAATATTTCTGCTCTTCCAATTTTTGCTTGATCCAAAGCTTTTTCTAGAATTTCTGGTGTTAGATTTAAAGTTTTTACATCTAATTGGATTGCTGTTATTCCTTTTTCAGTTCCTGCAACTTTGAAATCCATGTCTCCATTAAAATCTTCCAAACCCATAATATCGGTTAGGATTGCAACATTTTTTCCATCAATAATTAATCCCATGGCAATTCCTGATACAGGAGCCTTAATTGGAACACCTGCATCCATTAAAGCAAGGGATGATCCGCAGACAGAAGCCATTGATGTTGATCCGTTTGAACTCATTACTTCTGAAACAACTCTAATTGCATATGGAAACTCTTCTTTGGTTGGAAGAACTGGAATTAATGCCTTTTCAGCTAAAGCACCGTGACCTATTTCACGTCTTCCCGGACTTCCCACCCTACCTACTTCTCCTGTTGTAAAAGGCGGCATAGAGTAATGATGCATATAGCGTTTTTCCTCTTCTCCTTCAGCAGTTTCCAAAAGTTGCCCTAATGAAGAAGCGCCAAGTGTTGCAATTGAAAGGACTTGGGTTTGACCCCTCTTGAAAAGTCCTGATCCATGAGTTCTGGGTAAAAAGCCAACTTCTGCAGAAAGAGGTCTAACTTCAGTTAATTTCCTACCATCAGGTCTTATACCTTTTTCTAAAATTTGTTCTCTGATGTAATCCTTTTTAATATGATCAATAATTTCAAGAACGTATTTTTTCTCTGCTTCACTGGTAATATTTTCTTTTACGGCTTCAACTAACTCAATAAAATCTCCTGAGGCTCCTTCATGTGTAGCCATGTTTTTAACCAAAGCAGGAATTTTATCGTCTACTAATTTATGAACCTGACTTTCCAGTTCTTTTGATGGTTTGTCTTCAACATAAACATCTCTTTTAATGTTCATCTCATCTGCCAATTCAACAGCTACTTTGTTTATCTTTTGTGCTTCTGAAAATGCCAGTTTTACTCCGTCTACAATAGTTTTCTCATCTACTTCTTTTGCACCAGTCTCAATCATTAAAACTGCTTCTTTGGTAGAAGAAACAACTAAATCAAGTGGAGAATTATTAATTTCAATATTTGTAGGGTTAACAATGAAATCTTTTTCGGAAAGTCCTAGATTAACAACCCCAACAGGACCCTTCCATGGAAGGGTTGATGTATGAACTGCAGCAGAAGCTGCAATAGCTCCTAAGGTTGATGGCGAATTCTCTCCATCGACCGAAAGAACTGTTACAATTATTTGGACTTCTCTTTTATATGTTTTAGAGAAAAGAGGTCTAATTGATCTATCTATAAGTCTTGCTGTTAAGATCTCTTCATCTGTTGGTCTTCCGTCTCTTTTGACCCAACGACTTCCTTTTATTTTTCCACCAGCATATAGTTTTTCTTGATATTCAACAGAGAGAGGAAAATAATCTAAATCAATCTTAAGAGGTGCTGAAGTAACTGTTGCTAGTACAACAGTATCTCCACATCTTGCCATAACAGCACTATCAGCTTGTTCTGCTAATATTCCTGTTGTGAGTGTGATGGTCTTACCACCAAGTTCAAATTTTTTTTCTATCTTTTTCATTCTCTAAAAATCTTTTTGAAGTAATTATTTTTATTTATTACTTATTTAATCCCAATTCTTTAATTAAAGCTCTGTATCTTTCAATATCTTTCTTTTGTAAGTATGACAGAAGTCTTCTTCTTTTAGCAACCATTGAAAGAAGCCCTCTTCGAGAGTGGACATCCTTTTTATGTTCCTTTAAATGAATTGCAAGTTTGTCTATCTTTGTTGAAAGTAGGGCAATTTGAATCTCTGGAGATCCTGTATCACCTTTTTCCTTTGCAAACTTTTTAATTAATTCTTTTTTCTCTTCTGCTTTTAATGCCATATTCTTTTTAATTACATGATTGCTAAGTAAACCCATTAAGCATTGTATAGGATAAACCTTGCAAACAACTTTGGGTATTATACCAACCAATTCAATAATTTACAAAGGGGAGTTAACTTAAACTGGTTCCTGTATAAATTTTAGGTTCACTCCAACTGGGTGGAATATCCTGTTGTATTTCCACCTCTGCTTCCTCTGGTGTCATTGAAGAGATACTTTCATCTTGACTTAACAAAGGTTTAACATTGTTTATTTCTTGTGGTTCGTTAAACGGTTTATTTGGTATTGCCCCTTGTGGAAAAGTGTTGGTTGGTAATTTCTTTGATCTTTGTCCACCAAGTCTTAATAATTCTGTAAATATTTCAAATGTATCAACAGTTACCTCTTGGCTTTGGAAATTTTTACTTTGTTCCTCAATCCCTGCCAATAAATTAGTGGCAGTGTCAGGATCAACCACAAATCCTCCTTCTTTCAATAAACCTGCAACTAGTTCGGAGATTGAACTTGCTGGAGTTGCAAACGAAAGAATTTGCAAATTATCATTTGTAACTTCCAAAAGTTTTGTTCCAATATGGATTAGTTTAACTCCAGAAAAGCTTGGTGTTGATAGCATTGCAAAACGACTATCGTCTTCCCCACCTATTAAGATAACTAAATCTCCAGAATTTCCTGAATAATTTATCTCTATCTGTTCTTTAGTTGGAACTTTTTTGCCTACTTTGGGAGAAACAGAAAGTGTGAATAATCCATTTTCAACGTCAGCCCTGACCTTATCAACATCTTCAGCTTGATAATTAACAAACTTAATTGTTAAATTTTTATTGCCCAAATTTGATGTTACTTTATCTATTCCTATGAGTCTTGAATGTTCTGCTATCATTGGATCAGAACAAGAAATAGAAACGTTTTTGCCAGATCCTAATAGAGATAAATAAAGGGAAAGTCCACTAGCAACCTGGTCCATTAATGGTTTAGACGGAAGGAGAACTAAGATCTCTTGAGCAGAATCAATTATTGCCTTAAATGAATTATCCATTTTGATTTATTTTAAGCTACGCTTATTCTTTAACCGCTACTATAACATCTCCCGCATTAAAATCAAGCTGAGGAGTAAAAAATATCCCAAACTCTTCTCCTTGAGATACTCCGTTAACTTCTGATTTCTGCTTTTTAATAGAAATTGCTTTAATTTTACCCAGCTCTACCTCTCCTCGAATAAGCCTTAAGTCCGAAGTTTTTTCAATTCTTCCAACAATCATTTTTGAACCAGCTACCTTTTTACCATTAAATGGAAAGCTTGTAATAATTTCGGCTTTGCCCAATACTTCTCGAAGTCCACTTTTAATTATTTCATCAAGTCTTTGTAGTAACTCATAGATAATATCAAACCTTTCGATTTTTACTTTATCCATTTCAGCTAATTTCTTTACACCAGTTGGGATTTTGCTTTCAAATACAAAAATTAAAGCATTGTTTGCTTTGGCGTTTAAGACATCAGATTCCGTAACATCACCGATTGCCGATTCGATAACAGCAAATTCTTCTGGGATTGATGCCGCTAGAGCCTCAAGTGATCCTGCACTATTTGCCTTTAGGTAAAGTGAGATTTTATTTTTATCAATTTTGGTAAATACTTTCTTTTCTTCATCTTTAATCTCAATTTTTTTGTTACTAACCACCGATCCAACTTCCGGTAAGTTTTCAAAGCCTAAAACCTTTGCCGGTTCACCTAAAGAAACTTCTTTAATAGGTTTACTTTGAAAATCAAAAAGTCCCTTGACCTTACCTTTTGTTTTTTCACTAAAAACTTCGTCTCCCACCTTTAAATTTCCATTTCTAACAACAATAGAGACCATATTTCCTCCCTTATCTTTATGTGTTTCAACAACAAAAGCTTCCAATTCTCCATCTTTTTCTCCTTCAATATTATTTACATCAGCAAGTAAGGTAATTAAATCAAGTAAATCTGATAGTTTTTCCTTCTTCTTGGCTGAGACTCCAATATATGGAGTTTGTCCACCACGACCCTCAAAAAATATTCCTTCCTTTTCAAGTTCTCCCAAAGCAACATCGACCGAAGCTGCCGGTAAATCTATTTTTGTAATAACAACTATATATGGAATACCAGCATCAGTAATATATTTAATTGCTTCTTTTGTTTGAGGTTTAACACCATCTGAACCATCAACAATCAAAAGGGCAATATCAGCTAAACTAGTACCTCTAGACCTCATACCGGAAAAGATTGCATGACCTGGAGTATCTATAAAAGTGATTTTATTACCATCTTTGGTTGTTACAACCGATGCTCCAATTGATTGAGTGATTCCACCGGCTTCACCTGAGGTTACATTTGTATTTCTTAAAGCATCAAGGAGTGAAGTTTTACCGTGGTCAACATGCCCTAGAACTACTACTATCGGTTGTCTTTTTTGCTTCATATATTTTAATTTTAAAGATACTTATACTTCTCATTTTGGTGTATCTTCTGTCTTTTCTTCCTTCTTTTCAGCTTCAACTGATAATTCTTCCGTAGGAGCACCAATTATTTCAATTTTATAACCTGATAATTTACTTGCCAAGCGTACATTTTGACCATCTTTACCTATAGCTAAAGATAATTGATCTTCTGGAGCAGTAACTTCTGCAACTAAAGTCTTTTTATTTATCTTAACTTCTAAATTTTCAGCAGGGGCAAGAGCTAAACTTATAAGCTCAGTGTAATCTTCATTAAATGGAATAACATCTACTCTTTCTCCACCAAGTTCGTTGGTAACAGCCTGAACCCTGACACCTTTTTGTCCTACACAACTTCCAACTGGATCAACACCTGAGGCTCCCGAATAGACTGCTATTTTTGTTCTGACACCAGCTTCTCTGGCAATTAATTTTATTTCAACTGAATTTGCAGATATTTCAGGTACTTCTCTTGCAAAGAGTTTAACCACAAAAGAAGGATCAGCACGAGAAAGGATTAATTCTTTTCCCTTAATTGTTTCTATAATATCTTTAAGTAAAAAAGTTAATCTTTGTCCTTGTGAGAGTCTTTCTGTCGGAATTCTTTCTTCAGCAGGCATAAATCCTTCAGTTCTACCCATATCCACTCTGACATTTGGACCATCAAAACGAAGAACTATTCCAGAAACCAAAGATCCTATCTTACCGGAGAATTCATCCATAATAACTCCTCTTTCTGCTTCTCTTATTTTTTGATGAATTACTTGTTTTGCTGTTTGAGCAGCAATTCTTCCAAAACCTGGAGGTGTTACATCTTTACCATCAACCAATACTTTGGCTCCACCATCCAAAGAATTAATCTCAGCATCAATTATCACTTCTTCAGGATACTCAACACCGATTTCTTTTTGATCACGCCTGAAAGCTGCTATTATTGCCTGTTTAATGGCTTCAATAATAGTTTTGGCATCTAGACCTCTTTCTTGAGTTATTGCCTTTAATGCCTGACTAAATTCTGTTCTTGGTTGATTATTTCCCATATTTTATTTCCTAACTAAAAAGGTGGGCTATCCCCACCAGATATGAAGTTTACTCTATTTGAATTCTGTAGTCAACGAAATTGGAGTGTTGGCATCCATTCCACATCTCTCTTCCTGTCAAAAGAAAATATAATTATTTATTTTCCTCTTCAAAAGATTTTACCGTCTGATCCACCAACTCTGTATAAACGGTTGAATTGTTTCTAAAATTAGCAATACTAAAATTAATTAATAAAATATTAAGTGAAGTAATAACAATCAAACAAAATACTCCTAATATAAATATTGTTTTGTTAACAACAATTACGTATGAATCTACAATCATGTCGTGCCAAGTTCTTACTTCTTTGTCAAAGAATACCCAGATAAAACCTAGCCACAAAAATACACCTGAAACCATATAACCCATTTGGTTTCTGAAAAAAGCTCTCCAAAAACTTAAGTTTTGACCATTTGAATTAACAATTCTTGTACCCGTCAAAAGTTTACCTACCGTTCCACCAAATTGTGAAATCAAAAAAGAATTAATACATACCGTTATAATATTGTAAATCAAGAAAAATATAATAATCGGCCATAATCCATCCAACACATTTTCAATATTACTTGCATATGATAGACGATAGACCAAATAAATCGCCGGAAGAATAAACAGCATGTAGTCGATTAATCCAGAAATTATTCTATAGATTGGTTTTGCTATGTTATTCATATTAGTTTTTCTTCTTTATTTATTATTTGTTTACAGAATAAATTCCAATTCCCATAATTAAAGACTGTAAATACCGCTTTGATTGCCAAATTGATTGAAATAAATAAAAAGAAAAGTACAATTATTGCAAATATTTGTGGGGCTGACGGAACATTAAAACCATCTTTAAAAATAGGGTAAATTATTAAAAATCCGGGGACAGCAAATAAAATTAGTAAAGCGATCATCCCTAAACAACCAACAGAAAAACCAATAATAGAATTAATAATCCCCATTATAAATGTTGGAAAGAAATTTCCCTTACTTAGACTAAATCCTTTTTTCCATGCTTCCCATGGACCAAGTCCTTTTAAAACCATTAACCTCTCAGCATAAATTGAGACCATCGTAAAAATAGCAATTAGAATTATAAAAACAAAAGCCAATAAAACTCCCAATAAAACCAGTAAAACTGTAGTAGAGCTACCTGCAAATGAATATATTAGAAAGCCTATACCAACAAATATTGAGACAACCAAAAGAAGTGCAAGACCCATTCCGAATGAGATAAGACTAAAAATCATCAATTTTTTGATGTTTGAGATTCCATACGGAGAGATTGATTTAAGTGTTACTTCTTTTTCATTATCAGCATCATCCAAGCCTTGAATTAAAGCTCCTTTTGCCCAACTGGTTAGTATCCAAATTATTACCATTCCAACAATAATTACAAAAAAAACGATAAGACCAAGAACAAACCAATTTATTGTCGGAAAGTTTGAAAACCAATTCTGCAACGAATCGGTAGCCATCCCCAGTACATAAGAGGTTTTATCTTTGATATTTTCGATTGGTACTGGTGAAGGAGACTCTGACGGAAAATTTGTCGACGTACTGGAGCTTGAACCTCCGCCACCGCCACTACCTCCACTTCCTCCTCCAAAAGCAGCAATAACTATCCCAACCACCCAGAGCCATTTATTTTTCTTTGTTATTTCCCAAGATCTTTGAATTATTTTGGAGTAATCAATGGAGCCCATGTCTTTAAACTTTCACTACAATTGTTCCAGCAATTTTATCATGCCACGTTTGTTTTTTAGGATCCCAAAGCATCCAGAAGTATCCCAATAAGACAGCTATTGACGATAAGAACTTACCAACGATTTCTCTCAAAAAGGCGCTTAAGAATCCTGGAACAGAGCTATCAGATGCTTTAATAACTTTTATTTTCATTATCATTTTTCCAGGAGTTTGACCCTTGGCACCAATAAAATAGATATAGTAAAAGAATGAGAAGGCGTATGAAAACATATTCAAAATAAACTTAACTGTTGACAATAAAGAGGTGTCAGAAGACATTCCGGCAAGCCCAAGAATAAAACCAATTACAAAACCAACAACAAAGTTGACGGTAAGAATAATTACAGCGTCAATAATACTTGCTAAAAATCGACTCCCAAACCCAGCATATTGCACGGGTGTTAAAGCTGAATTTACAGTTGTTTGGGGTGCTGGAACAGGGGAAACTGTAACAGTTCCTACTGTTGGATTTACAGAGACAGGATTTAAAGTAACTGGATTATTAGCCTCCATTAACCCAGTATGTATTTTTTAAAAACTCTTGTCAATAACTAAAGTCCCTCTTCTCTTAAGTCGTCAATTATTCTTTTTTGAGACTTTGTCAATTTTTCAGGAACCAAGATATTTAATTTAATATACTCATCACCTTTGCCACCATGATGAGGGTTTGATACTCCTTTACCTTTTAACCTAATCATTGTCCCAGATCCTGTTCCCGATCTTACTTTCAACTTGACTTCATCTTCAATTGTTGGAACTTTAATAGTTCCACCTATTATTGCCATTGAATATGGAATAGTTACATTCATATAGATATCATCTCCCTGTCTTTCAAAAAATTCATGAGGGGAAACATTTACTGAAAGTGTAAAATCTCCAAAGTTTATTTTTGTTCCTTCATCAACACCTGCTGGAATTTTTATTTTTCTTCTTTTTCCTTCAATACTAAATTCTTTAGTAACTCCCTTAACAGCTTCCATAAATTCAAGTTTTAGTGAATACCTTGGAATCTGTTTAGCTCTTGACTGGGCACCAAATGGGTTTCCTCCGCCAAAAAAACTTTCAAAAATATCAAAGGGGTCTCCAAAATCTGTATTACCAAAAGGGTTTTGTTGTCCACCAGATGAAGACCACGTATATGTAAATGGACCACCTTGCCCACCGAAACCTCCTGCAAATGGACTTCCACCACCTCTTCCTCCCATTCCACCTGGAGCAAAGGCATCATGACCATAATTATCATATGCAGCCTTTTTATTGGAGTCAGATAGAACTTGATAGGCCTCATTTATTTCCTTAAATTTTCTTTCAGCTTCTTCCTTATCAGTTCCTTGATGTCTGTCAGGATGCCACTCCAAAGCTTTTTTTCTATATGCGTTTTTAATTTCTTGAGCAGTTGCAGATTTAGTTACTCCAAGTAAATCGTAATAATCATTTTTTGTGGACATTATGAAGTTATTCTACCACTTCGCCTTCTTCAACCTTACCATCAGATTTTTTACCGGAATCGGCACTATCTGATTTCTCTTCAGTTTTTGATTCATCTGAAGTTGG
>Ga0208375_1004162_pt1 | contig 11621 bp, 19 predicted proteins | sample RifOxyD1_FD_184038 | JGI IMG/M metagenome (GOLD analysis project Ga0208375, IMG submission 184038) | Soil microbial communities from Rifle, Colorado - Rifle Oxygen_injection D1 (SPAdes) | ecosystem: Environmental > Terrestrial > Deep subsurface > Rock core/Sediment | place: Rifle, Colorado... | reverse complement strand
AACATTAATTTATTTTTTTATTTTTGTTTGGGGTGATTTTTATTTTTAAGAAAAGGAATTTATAATATTCCCTTCTCCACTAGAAGTAAAAAGATTAATCCTGCAAGAACCAAAACTCCTAAAACAACCATTATCCAGATTCTTAATTTCTTTTCAAATTTTGTAAGATTTTCCCATCTAACCCTGTTTTTTTCCCATTTCTTTTTATTAACAAGACCCCAAATAAGGAGAATTAATCCTATTACCCATAATGCAGAATTATCAAGAGGAATTCCTATTGCAAACCAGATTAATCCCACCAGGAAAATACTATAATAATCCGGCTCCCGATATTTTATTTTCTTTTTTGATACTAAAAATATAAAAATTACTGCAAAAAGCACAACTAAGACTGCTATTGAAATTAATATCCAAAAAATTGAATCCATGATTCTCTTATTGCATTAATTTTTTAAATTATTTCTTATTCTAAAAAATCTTAAAAAAAGATTAATATCTTTTGAATGAAGCGAAAAGGGTCCACAATGCAGAAACTCCGACTAATGTGTATACTATTGTTAACACAATTGGCATTGTTCCGAATAATTTCTCTACAAAGTTAAGGTCTAAAAGTCCAACTAAGCCCCAATTAAGGCCACCTATAACTAAGAGGATTAATGCTATCCAATCAACAGCGTTTTTTGCCATTTTATAACCTCCTTTAATAGATATTACAAGAAATAATAATATAAAAATGTTACTAATAAATAAAAAATAAATTAAAAAAGTGAGGGCTTATTTTTTACTATAATTTCTCACTAACTTGCCTATACCAATAACTAAAACACCTACTGCGATTAACCAGTTAACTATTGCGAAGCCGAGTAAAGCATCTAAGTCTACTCCGATTAAAGGCAATACAAGCAATACACCGAGTATTGTTACAAGCCATGCTGTTAATTTTGCCATTTTATGACCTCCTTTTATTGAAGATTATAAGAAATATGGATATAAAAATATTACTAATCCAGTTAAGTAAAGGCAGCAAGGTAAGTCAATACACTTGCAAAAGCAACCCAGATTAAATAAGGAATTAATAACCAAGAAGATTTCTTACTAATTTTTCTTGTAATTAATATCATTGCTAAAATTGAAAACCAAAAAATTATTACTTCAATAAAAGCTAATTGAAGCATCTTTAATCCAAAGAACAAGACACTCCATAAAATATTAAGTATAAAATTAATTCCAAATACTAACACAACTTTTTTCTTTTGATTTTTATTTTTGGAATTTACTAATGCAAAATACAAAGAAAATGCAATCAATAAAAACAAAAAATTCCAGACAACTGGAAATACCCAGTTCGGGGGAGTCAAAGAGGGTTTAATTGATTGATACCAATCAGTATTTGTATTCTTTGAAGTGAATAAACTTCCTATTCCCCCAACAAAAAGAAATACAATTAATAAGCAAAGAATAAACATCCAAAAATTAAACCCCTTATTTTTCATGAAAAGATATAGAAGTAAACCTTAAAAACCCTCTCTTCTCTTAATTTATGTAAGTCAGGCAGTTAATATAGGAACTTTGACATTAGGTTGTCAAGAAATCTAAATATATGATTTCTAAGTTCTTAGGAAGGTCCGGACACCATTAAAAGCCATCGAGGAAATCTCGATTGTTGTAAAACAAAGCTCTGGTACAGAAACGACACAGCTCATTTAGAGTAATGAAACATGCGTGGAACTGCGAAAAATGAGATTTGATGAAACGAGCATCTTGGCTGGTGCAAGGCTTAAAGCTGCATAGTTAAATGTTAACACAAATCGTCTGTCTTGAAAAAGAAACAGGGTTTGACAGAATCTGGCCTATGCCTGACTTACATTTTTATATAAGATGAACCCTTTTCGTTTCTAAACATTTAAAAAACATTTCTTCATGAATTTATTGGGATCTTAGCTCAGCGGGAGAGCATATGACTGAAGATCATAGTGTGCCGGGTTCGACTCCCGGAGGTCCCATTTTTTCAAATTCCTGATATTTTAACAAATTTCTTTGATTTTTAGAACCAATTTTTTTAAAGAATTTTTTAATATTTTCTTTACCATTTATATCTAATTTATGAACTACCTTAAAATCCTTTTTAATGCGTTTTCCGAGATACGAAGAGATTCCTCGCTGTTTCAAAAATTCTTGTATCAAGATTAACAATGATTTACTTTTTGATGCTAATCCTATTGAAGGGTATTTCTTCCCTTCTTTATTTTTTAAACACAAGCATCCATCGGTATCAAAAAACCCTCTTATAAACCTCTTAAAAAACACTTTATTTGACATTACCTTTTCTGGAATTTTTATTTCTCCTTTATCGCCCAATGGAAATCCTTTTTCTTTTATTATATTAAAGACGATTTTAGAATAAATGATAACTCTCACAGTATTTTGGCTTTCTCTTAAATATATATTAGGAGATAAATTAAATAGATTTTTTATTAAATTAGATACATAATTTTTCATGTAATCCAAATCTTTTTCTTTGTTTCCAGTAATTTCTATTACTGAAACTATTCTTTTTGGAAGAGAATACTGATTAATATATCCATCTCCTGTTAAAATACCAAAGAATTCTGATAAATCTCCGTTAAAGATAAGCATAGGAAAATTATTGGATTTCATAAATTTTAATAAATATTAGACTTTAATTAAATTCATATTAACTCAAAGATAATTAAAAAATAAAAGATATTAAATTCAAAACATTTATAAAACCGCATCAATTTATTTAATTATTAAATTAAAAAGGGGAAAAATGTTACAGCAAGACTCGCGAAGCTTATCTGGAAATATTCTTGGAATAATTGGAATTGTACTTTTATTATTCCTTCCTATTGCTTCTCTTGCATTTGGAATAATAGGATTTATACAAAGTTCAAGACAAAAAAATGACCTTGCAAAAAAAGGAAGAATATTAAATTTAATTCCGATTATACTAAGCGTAATACTAATCGCAGTAAATATTTACCTTTATTATCAGGGAGAAACTTTGTTGTCTGCAGTAGGAGGATAATTAATGAAATTTAAAAAAAACAAAACAGGAGCAATGGAAATGTCTGTGGGAACTATTGTCACAATAGTCCTGCTTATGGCTGCACTTGTTCTGGGATTGGTTTTAACAGGAAATATTTTTCAGACTTCAAGTGAAAATGTCCAGATTATAGATGACCAGGTTAAAAATCAGATTATAGATCTTTTTGGCTCATCAGATGATAACTTTATTGTTAGTCTGGGAGGACAGAGCACTGCAAAAATAAAACAGGGAACTGAAAATTTTGGAATCCCTATTGGATTTTCTCCAACAAATCCTCTTGCATGGGGAACAAGCAAGACTAATTGCAAATATACTTTAACTGCTATCAACCAGCCAAATTACTGCATAAACAAGGGATGGTCTAATGTTATAAATTCTGTACAAACAGGAGTTAATAATGTAGTATTTGAAAACACAGATACCACAAATGGATATTCATTAATAAAAATAAGTGTTCCTGAAAATATTCCTCCTTGTTTGCAAAGATTTAGTATAAAGATAATGTGCACTGGATATCCTGATGAAACAGTAACAGGATCTTTTGATGTAGAAGTCACTAAAAAAGGCTTATTCTCCTAAATAAACTAATTTTTTAAACTCTATTTTCCTTAAAAAATTATGCCTTTAAAACTTTATAATACTCTTACAAGAAAAAAAGAAATATTTAAGCCAATTAAAAAAAGTGAAGTTGGAATGTATTCTTGCGGACCAACTGTTTATTGGTATCAGCATATTGGAAATTTAAAGGCCTATATTTTTGCAGACACATTAAAGAGAATTTTAACTTTTAATGGTTACAATGTAAAACACATAATCAACGTAACTGATGTTGGACATTTAACTTCTGATGAAGATACAGGAGAAGATAAAATAGAGAAGGCATCAAAAAGAGAAGGTAAAAGTGCAAAAGAAATCTCAAAATATTATTTTGATTTATTTCAGGAAGATTTAGATAAATTAAACATAATCCCTCCATTTGTCTGGAGCTGGGCAACAAAAAATATCAAAGAACAAGTTGAATTAATAAAAATCCTTGAAAAAAAAGGATATACTTACAAAACTTCAGATGGAATTTATTTTGATACTTCAAAAATAAACCCCAAAGATTATTCTAAACTTGGAAAACTTAATCTTTCTGGTTTAGCTGCAGGAAAAAGAATTGATTTAGGAGAGAAAAAAAATAAAACTGATTTTGCGCTCTGGAAATTTTCAGAAGAACCTGGAAAAAGACAGCAAGAATGGGAATTTATTGATGAGATTATTCTATCCGATGAAGAGTATGAAAAACTTAAGAATCTTTCACAAAATAATCCTTCTATAAAAATATTGGAGGTAAAAGATGTCTAAACAATTATGTAAAGGTAACTGTGGGGGTGAAGCGACATATAAGGGATGGTGTAAGGTTAAATGGAAATCTGGAAATAGGTTTGGAGTAGGGTGCCCCACTATAGAAAAGAAGATGGGAAATTCAATATCTGTTGCTAGAATCGAGGAATCTAAACAAGGTAAAAATCCTATGCAAAATCCAGAAATATGTAAAAGGAATCATTCAGAAGAAAGAAATAAAAAATGTTCTGATACCTTAAAAAATATGGGAGAACTTGGATTGCTTCCTCAACAAATTGAATCTAAAGAATTAAAAAATAAAAGAAGAAAAAATGTTTCTATCTCGATTAAAAAATTGTTGGAAAGGGGAAAACATCCAATTCAGCTGGAAAGTCCTGAAAAAAGAAGAGAAAGATTGAATAAAATGGCTAACACACTATTTTTATTGGGAAAACAGAAGAAGCTTCCAATTCAAAATATGGCTGAAGAACAAAAGAAGATTTTCGGAGAAAAAATATCAAGAAGATTGATGGAAGGTATAAAATCTGGAAGAATTAAACTTTCCAAAAGTTGGAAGAAAATTCCTTATAAAAATATAATCTTAAGATCTAATTGGGAAAAAGAAGTTGCAAAATTTTTAGATATAAATGGCTTTTTCTGGGAATATGAGACAAAGAAGATTCCATACTGGGATAATGATAGAAAATTAGAAACAACAACTATCCCGGATTTTTATATACCTTCTATAAACACCATTATTGAAGTTAAAAGTAATGCTGATTTTGAATCACAGAAAACAAAAGACAAAATTAATGGAATAAAAAAGAATGGATTTAAAACTCTTCTTGTTGGAAGAAGAGAAATTAAACTAATAAAGGAATATCCTGATAAATTCTTAAAAGATTTTTTGGAGGTTGAACAATGAAGAAAGTAAAAGTAAGTTATCTTGGTTTTCCTGGATGGCACATAGAATGTTCAGCAATGTCAATGAAATATTTGGGGGAACAATTTGATATTCATACCGGAGGAGAAGAACATATTCCTGTTCACCACACAAATGAAATTGCTCAAAGCGAATGTGCAACAGGAAAAAAACCTTGTGTAAGATATTGGCTTCATCAAAGATGGCTCGTTAATGATTCTGGAGAAAAAATGTCTAAGAGCAAAGGAGAAATTTTAACACTTTCCAATCTTGAGAAAAAAGGATATTCTCCTCTTGTATACAAATATTTTGTTTTATCAACTCATTACAGAAAACCACTTTATTTTTCACTTGAAAAACTTGATTCAGGAAAAAATTCTTATGAAAGATTAAAAAATATTATTTCAAATATAAAAGATGATAAAAAAATTAACAATTCTTATCTCAAAGAATTTGAAACAACAATCAACGATGATTTGAATACTCCACAAGCATTGCAAATTTTATGGAAGTTAGTAAGAGATGAAAAAGCAGAAGGAAAATATCAAACAATAAAGAAAATGGATGAAGTTTTTGGTTTGGATTTGCTCAAAAAAGAAAAAATTAAGATTCCTGCAGATGTTAAAAAACTCCTGGAAGAAAGAGAGAAATTCAGAAAAGAAAAGAACTGGAAAAAAGCAGATGAACTAAGAAGCAAGATTAATAAACTTGGTTTTATTGTCAATGACAAATCAGAAGGTTATGAAGTAAAAAAGGGGTAAAGAAAAATGTGCGAAACTTGTGGATGCAGAGCAAAAAAGAAAGTTAAAAAAAAGTCTAAGTAAAATGAAAATCAAAGAAATATTATTGGGGTTAATTATTGCAGTTGTATTCTTAATGTTCTGTGTTTTTGGAACAAAATTAATCTATGATACTCCAAAATATGAAGATTATTGTGATTATAATACAATTAATGAAAAAAACGATACTGTTCTTCAGGCAGATATGTATAAAGAATGCTCTGAGAATTATGATCTAGCAAATAAAGATTATTCCAAAAACATGTTTATTCTAAGTTTAGTATTTGGGATTTTAGTAATTATCATTTGCACAATTTTTATTGAAATAAGTTCAATCTCAGGGGGATTAATGTTTGGAAGCCTGATGTTTATTGTTTATGGAACAGGAAGATACTGGAATTATATGGATGATTTTATGAGATTTATAATTTTGGGGATTAGCTTAGGAATCCTGATTTATGCTGCGTATTGGGTTAATAAGAAAACAAATAAAAAAAATGGTATTAATTCTAAGAATAAAAAGAAGAGAAAATGAATATTATCCTAGTAAAATCATACTTTGCAAATGAGTAAATATAGCTAAATTAATAGCCCCTCAATGAGCTCAGAGAATTAAAAGTTAATAATCCTTTACTAAACCCAATAAGAAATAATTTAAAAACACTTTTTTCTTTATCATTTTAATTGAGGTGAAACATGACAAAGCAAAAATGTAAAATTTTAGTTTGCCATTTTTTTAATAAAAAATGACAAAAGTAAATTATGAAAATTTTATTGATTTGAATTATACCCCAAAAAATACAGATGTAATCTGCCAGTTTAAAATAACTCCTGCAAAAGGATATGATTTTAGAGAGGTATGTTCAATCACAGCAGGTGAAAGTTCAGTTGGAACCTGGACAGATATTTCCACTGTTAATAAAAAGATGCAGAAAAAAATTGCCCCAAAAGTTTATTATCTCGACAAAGGAAATTTAAGATGCAGAATTGCCTATCCTATTGAATTATTTGAATTAGGAAATTTATCAGGTGTATTATCTTCTATTGGAGGGAATATTTATGGAATGAACTCTGTCAATGGATTATTATGGGAAGATATAAAAATTCCAGAAAAAATGTTAAAAAGTTTCAGGGGGCCCAAGTTTGGAATTCCAGGAATAAGAAAATACTTAAAAGTTTATGACAGACCCCTGGTTGGAACAATTGTAAAACCAAAAGTAGGATTAACTTCCAAAGAGCATGCAAAAGTTGCTTATGAATCCTGGTTAGGAGGATGCGATATTGTTAAAGATGATGAAAACTTAACCTCACAATCCTTTAATAATTTTTATAAAAGAATAACCTTAACACTTGAAGCAATGAGGAAAGCAGAAAAAGAAACAGGCGAAAAAAAAGCTTATCTTGCTAACTGCACTGCTCCTGTTGATGAAATGATTAAAAGAATTAAATTTGTAGAAAAAAATAATGGGAACTATATAATGCTGGATATTCTAACTTTAGGATGGAGTGCATTGCAAAAAGCCAGAGAAGTTACTAATGTTCCTATTCATGCTCACAGAGCAGGACATGCTATGTTTGACAGAACTCCAAATCATGGAATGAAAATGGAAGTAATTGCCCAGTTTGCAAGAATGGTCGGAGTAGACAGCCTTCACATAGGAACAGCTTATGGAAAAATGGCTGGAGGAAAAGATGAAGTTATGCATATTGAAAAAGAGATGGAAGGGAAATTTACAAAACAAACAAAAGAGAATTTGTCCCAAAGATGGTTTGGAATAAAGCCTGTTTTTGGAGCTGCTTCTGGAGGAGTTTATCCTGGAATAACTGATAAAATTATTGAATTTATGGGAAAAGATGTTATTTTACAGGCAGGAGGGGGAATACATGGACATCCTGACGGAACAATTGCAGGAGCAAAAGCAATGAGGCAGGCAGTAAATGCTGTGCTTAAGGGAATTCCTTTAAAAGAATATGCAAAAACAAACCTTGAATTAAAAAAATCAATTGAAAAATGGGGATAAATGGAACAAAAAGATAATCTTAAGAAATCAGCAAAAGAAAGGGCAAAAACGCATATTAAAAAATTTAGAAAAGAGTTCAAAAGAGAAATGAATACTGCAATTATGGCTGCTTTTGGTTTCTTAATTGCACTGGTCTGGAAAGATGTTATAACTGAATTTGTAGATAACCTCTCTGAGAAAAGTCCTTTTCAGGGGAAACTTGTAAGTGCACTTATAGTAACTTTTATCTGTGTTATTGGAATTATGATTTTTGCTAAAATTCTAAAAAATAAGGAAGATGAAAAAAGATAAGGGAAGATTAAGAAAAGCTATTTTTGCTGTTGTTTATTCCAAAACCCCTAATAAAGTTAAATATGTAATTTTGAAAAGAAAAAAACACTGGAAGGGGTGGGAATTTCCAAAAGGAAAAATTGAAAGATTTGAAACAAAAAGAATGGCTGCAAAAAGAGAGTCTAAAGAGGAAACAGGATTAAAAATATTAAAAATAAAAAAATTCAGGATTAAAGGGCTTTACAAATATAAGAGAAATTTAAAGGACAGGCCAAAAATAATTGGCCAGACATATACCTTATTTGCCCTGGAAGGAAAATATTCCAAGAAGATTATTGTTGACAAAAAAGAGCATTATCTCGGCAAATGGGTTTCTTTTAAAGAGGCATATAAAAATTTAACCTGGCCTAATCAGAGAAAGTGCATTAAAATTGTTAATGATTGGCTAAAGAATTAAGATTGGCTATTGAAAGATGGGGTTATCTGAAATAACTTCGCTTCTTGCATAATTCTATTATAAAGACTTACATATTTTTTTGTTAACATATATTCAAATTTTACTTTATTTATCTTCTTTCTTTCAATATATCCTTTATCATAGAATGTTAAAATACGATTAAGATACCTTCCTTTTAGATCAAAATACTTCTGAGCCTCTTTCATTGAGAATTTTCTACTTATAAAATATTTAAAATCTAGAAATTGTTTGCTAAATTTGTTATTTATGAAAGACTTGATAAATTTCTCTCGTTTCTCAAGATTTAAATCCAATAAGCCCAATTCTAAAATTTTCACAAAATTTTCCCATCTTGATATCAACCAATTTTTGCAAAGTTTTATTCCTTGATTTTTAATTTTATTTTTTGACTAATTGAATATATTTTAATTTTCTTCTAGATTCTCGAATTAGATTTTCTATTTCTTTGTAATATTCTCCTTTTAAAGATATAGCTTCTAATTCATCTAGGATTTCTTGCAATGTTTTTTCCGATAATGTAACATAAACTTTTTTTCCTTGAATGGGTTTTAATGGCTCAAGAACTATAAGTTTGTTTTTGTGTAATCTGTTAATATATCTGTGTGTATTTTTGTAATCTATACTTAATTCCTTGCTTATCTCGGAGATATTTGCTCTCTTTTCAAAGATAAGTTGTAGAATTCTTATTTCTTGAAGAGTATATCCTTTTTCAATGAAGGGAATAAGAGCATAAAATAAATTTCTTTTATTCATATCTTTATTAGTTTATTAGTCCTTTTAAAACTTAGGTCATATAACATATTATATCTAGGATAAAAATACTATATTCTTTAAGAAATAACTATTTATGTTATTTTACATAACTATATCTTCGTGTTTTGATATATTTATTATGTCATTTCACATATGTATTTCAGGGAAAGAATAAAAATAAGGTAATTTTTTAAGATCTGTCCTTTCTTTTTAGATTCTCTTATTCATAAAAATGGTTTTGGATTTATCATTAATAATACCTTACTGCTCCTTTTAAATTTTAATTTTCTAATTGAAACATATTTTAAGGAATTTTTTGGATTAGAAATTTTAAATATAAAAACCTTTATTTTTCCGGTTGTAAAAATATAGGTAAAACTTACTAAAGAGTTAGACATATTTGCTGAGTAGTTAAAATAAAATAGTTTATTTAACTCCAGTAATTCTTTAAACATACATCTACATTATTAATTTTTATAAAAAAGAGTTTCCACTTGTTTTTTACGGATATTTTGCCTGATTCTTATTTTTACCATGTAGTAAAGTTTAAGATGTTATAAAAAAGTTAAAAGAATGAAAAATTTCTTGAAATTTAAACAAATTGTTAAATTTAATAATAAATTAAAAGGGAACTTTTTGACATATAAGATGTTTATATATTAATAAATAGGTTAATGTAACTATTTATAATTATATTAATAAATGAATAGATTTATAAATAAAGATATCAATTAATTATTAAAAAAGAGGTTTGCATGGATGATTTAATCACAAGAAGAGCTTTAGAAATTATAAAAGAATCAGATGAGATGTTGGAGACAAAAGAGATATTAGAAAAGCTTCAAGTTTCTTTAGATAAACTCACGCGAACTAAGTTATTTTCTCGATTGAATAATTTAAGAGGCGAGGGTCTTATTAAAGGAAAATTTGTCGGACCGGGAAAAGGTGTTTGGATTTGGTGGAGAAAAGATTTCTTTTTAAACAATAAGGTAAAAAATGATTAAAAATATCTTTGAAAATAAGGGGGGATTACAAAAAATAATTGCTATAATATTTGTTCTTTTTTTGATTTTATTAGTTGGGATGATCTTTTCTTCTGCACAGGAAATAATCGAGAATCAAGGTTCTAATCTAATATGGAAGAGTGAAGAGATAGTAGAGGGAATTTCTGAGAATATTGTCAAAGAAGTTACAGAGATTGAAGAAGTAAACTTCCTAGAAGAAAATGAAGGGGAAATAAATAATTTTTGTGTTAATGTCATATGCGAGGATTTAAGTTTAGAATGTCCAGATGGTTTTGTTGTTTCATGCTCAAATGTGTGTGATTCGGAGACTGGCGAATGCTCTCAATGTGAGCCACATTGTATAGGACATGAAGTTATTCTCCTAGAAGAACCAAATGAAATTAATTCCACACCTGAAGAAAATATTACAATTCCTATAAATGAAACAAACCAAACTACTCTAGAACTCCTAACTCTACCAGAAGATACAAATGAAACTGATAATAATGAGACAATTGAAGATGAAATGGGAAATGAAATTGTTGTCGAAGAAAATGAAACATCGGAAACTCCGATTATCGGCGAGGTGATAAGTGAAATCCCTAAAGAATTAAATATTGAAATTTTTCATCAAAATAAAATAACAAGAGGAGAAATTCTTGAAATCAAAGCAATTATAACAAATCCAGGAAGTAAGGTAAAAAATGTTGAAGTTATATGGATTCTTCCAGAAGGATTTGAACTTATTTCTAAGAATCAGGAAAGTTGTGAAAACTTGAATACTGGAGAATCTTGTGAATTAATTATCAGAGTTCAAACATCACTTTCAACATCTTTAGGAAAAGGGGAAATAAAAGTAATTGTCAGTTATTAGGTTTAAATGAATAACCCCGCCCTAAAGGGCGAGGTATCGGATTAAAAAATGATAAAACTAACAAACCCAAGGTTGAGAAGAAACAATGTAATGCTGAACAGCTTCGGTAGTTGTATTTCCAACA
>Ga0208375_1004161_pt1 | contig 11626 bp, 10 predicted proteins | sample RifOxyD1_FD_184038 | JGI IMG/M metagenome (GOLD analysis project Ga0208375, IMG submission 184038) | Soil microbial communities from Rifle, Colorado - Rifle Oxygen_injection D1 (SPAdes) | ecosystem: Environmental > Terrestrial > Deep subsurface > Rock core/Sediment | place: Rifle, Colorado... | reverse complement strand
CTCGATCAATCTCGGCAAAAAAATAACAGTTACCTTTGGGGGAAACCCCTAGAATTTGCAGTTGAAACTCAATTCCGAGTTCTTCTTTCACTTCTCTTGCAGCGGTTTGGAAGAAATTCTCACCCTCTTCGACACCGCCGCCCATCAAGGCCCAACAGTTGGGGAAATGGATCCCATTAACTGGGTCAATCCTGATATCGGGTTTGTCGTCACGTAGTATGAGAAGGAGTTTCCCTTCGCACACCAAAAATAGTTGCATACCGGCAATCTGTTGCATGAAGGAACTCCTCTACATGTTATGATAACTTACATTCGTTATTTAGTCAATATGGGAGATATTGTTTATTTGCACATATATCATATATATGATAAATATATATTGGAGGGAAAATGCATGCTGCAAATCTGTGATTGGCTAACAGGGAAAGATCCAACGGTACGGAATTTTTTATTCAGCGCCGTTCATTACCAAGGTGCTGTCAACCACTCAGACCAGGTTCTGTTGGCGGTAGATGGAGCCGTTGTCATCGGGGGGATGATCCTGCGCACTCGGGAAGTATTCAGCCTTAATGCAGATGAACAAGTCCGTAGCCTGCTTCTCAAAGAGGCACGGAGAAAAAGGGAGAGCTAAGCATGCCGGTAAGACTTCGCCACAGCTTCGGCTGTGGCGATTATTTCTACTTTAATACATTAAATAATAGATTAATTATATGACCGAATATTGTTTTTTGAACGGCAAAATATTGCCGCTAGACGAAGCCAAAGTAAGTGTTCTAGATATAGGCCTTTTGCGGGGCTACGGTATTTATGACGGTCTGGCCGCATTCGGGGGCAAACCGTTTAGATTTGCCGACCATTGGAACCGATTTCTCTCCGGCGCCCATATTTTAAATTTGAATGTGCCGATTACGGAAGAAACAGCGGAAAAAACCATCATAGAACTTTTAGCAAAAAATAATTTCAAAGAGCGCGCCAATATTAGACTGATTTTGACTGGCGGCAAAACTATAGCTGGCATTGAATATGAATTTGAAAATCCGACCTTTTATATGATTGCTGAAAAATGGGAGTCGTTACCGCAAGAATTTTACACAGATGGCGCCAAACTCATCACTTACCGGCACATGCGGGAATTGCCGGAATACAAAACCACAAACTACATCAGAGCCACCAATCTGCAAGATTTTAGAAAAACCGAAAAAGCAGTAGAGATACTTTATACTTACGATGGCGAAGTTTTGGAGTGTGCCACCAGCAATGTTTTTATTGTAAAAGATAAAACCTTGATCACTCCGGCTGAAAATATTTTGAAGGGCATCACCCGCAAAGTTATTTTGGAATTGGCCGAAGGAAAATATAAAATAGAAGAAAGACCGGTACGGGAAGAAGAATTAAAAACTGCCGACGAAGTCTTCATCACCTCTTCTTATAAAGATATTGTGCCGATCGTAAAAATAGATGATTTTGAAGTTGCGGGCGGACAGGTTGGGCCAATCACTAAGGACCTGATGGGGGAGTTTGAAAAAATTATTCAAATATAGTATCTTAAAAACCGAGAGCGGAATGCTACCTGGAGGCAACTCCCGCTCCCTATATGGGGACTGGTGACCAGGCGCCAGTTTGAGCGCAGTTCGCTCACAAACCGGCGGGCTACTTTCCTGCAAAGTGACCCGCCTTTGATTTTTTATAAATTAAATGTTAACATCTAGAATATGTCACAAGATCAACTTATAAGGTTAGTAAATAAAGGGACTGGAGAGGTTTATTGGACGCGCAAAAATAAGCGCAAAGTAGAGCGCAAAATCGAACTCAAAAAGTACTCCAAAAAGCTCCGAAAAAGAGTAGTTTTCAAAGAAGCCAAGAAGTAACAGCAAAATTGTCCTGTTCGCTTAGCCACGCATAATTTTCTGCTGAAAATTTGCTATGCTCGGCTCAGTCATCCTGCGCAAGGCACGCTCACAGGACAATTTTGCTGTTTTCTGTTATATTTTGCATGTTGGGCCTATAGTTCAGTGGTAGAATAACCGTCTCCAAAACGGTTGACCGAGGTTCAAATCCTCGTGGGCCCGCCTTCGGTACGCAGTAGCGTACCTTCGGTGTGGCGAAGCCCGCCAGAAGGGAAGCGAAGGCGACCTTTATAAATTTATGTCTGATTTACACATAGAAAAGATTGTATATTTTGTAAGACATGGTCAAAGCGAAGCAAATGTCGCGCCGGTGTTTCAATCGTCAAATTCTCCTTTAAATGAAAAAGGAAAGGAGCAAGCCGAAAGCGTAGCTTCTCGTGTTGCCAAATTGCAGTTTGAAACTTTAATTGCAAGTCCTTTTCAGCGCGCCAAAGAAACCGCTGAAGCGATAGAAAAAGCTACTGGCAAAAAACCGGAATTCTCAGATCTCTTTATAGAGCGCGTCAAACCAAAAAGTATAAATAGCAGATCTTATGATGACATGGAGGCAAATAATATTTGGAGAGAATGGGAAAAAAGTTTGTACACGGCAGATATGCGCGTTGAAGACGGTGAAAATTTCAATGATCTTGTTGAACGTGCAGACAAAGCTCTAACTTTTCTTACCAATAGACCAGAACAATCAATTGTCGTGGTCACTCACGGTTACTTTTTGCGTACCATTGTAGCTAGAGTGCTGATTGGCAAGTTGCTTTCTGGAGAAGTATTTGAAGCGTTCCAAAAATCAACTGCCACAGAGAATACAGGTATCACGGTGTTGCGTTACCAAACAGGCTTTGAGAGAGATCTGCACTGGCGTCTATGGATTTATAACGATCACGCGCATCTGGGGTAATTATTTTCTATAAAAATCTCTTTACTTCTTTTTGTATCAAACTTATTTTTGGCGGCAACCAAATAATATTTTTATCGCGTTTGAACCAAGTCATTTGACGCTTGGCATATTGCCAAGTTTTTTCTGCCATTTTTTTCTTGAGTTGTGAAGTGTCAAAGGCCGCCTTTGGCTTTTTTTGTGTGGTGTAATATTCCGCGACCATTTTATATTCAAGGCCAATTTCTGACATGCGTTTCCAAGATAAGCCTTTTCGGTGAAGTGTTTTCACTTCCTTCAAAAGTCCCTGCCCAAACCACTTTTCTATTCTTTTATTTATTCTCTTTTTTAATTCTGCCTCTGGAATTTTTATTCCTATTTTTAATGCTTCATATTTCCTGTCTACTAACTGCTGGCTACTGCCTACTAACTTTGGGACACTTCCCAAAGCTTTACAAATTTCAATCGCCCTTACCAGCCTTCTCGGGTTTTGCCTCTCAATTGTTTTTGCTCTCTCTGGGTCCAATTTTTTCAAAATTGCAAAAAGCTCTTCAACTGATTTTTCCTCCAATTCTTTCCTCAACTTTTCATTCGGCGGCACTTCCGGAATCTGTTTGTCTCCGAGCAAAGCGTCAATGTAAAATCCGGTGCCCCCACAAACTATCGGAATTTTATTTCTATTAACAATTTTGACGATCGTCTCATTTGTTAATTTTACAAAATCAGAAGCAGAAAACCGTTTCTTGGGAGAAACAACATCAAGCAAATAATGCTTCACCCCCTTCATTTCTTTTTTGGTAATTTTGCCGGTGCCAATATCAAGCCCTTTGTACACCTGTCTTGAATCGGCTGAAATAATCTCACCACCGTATTTCTTGGCCAAAGCGACAGCCAGATCGCTTTTACCCGAAGCTGTTGGCCCCAGTATGACTATAATTTTAGGTTTATGCATATTGCATTTCTACCAGAAAATTTGATTTTTAGCCAGTTTTAGCTATAATTTTAATAAAGCCAGAGTGTCGAAATTGGTAAACGAACTCGACTCAAAATCGAGCGCTCGCAAGGGCTTGGGAGTTCAAGTCTCCCCTCTGGCACATTATTCCTTTCCTCCCAATTGAGTACGTTCTAAAGTTTGCATTTTGTGGTACCAATCACTGGCCTCATCTTCTTTCATTACTAATTCATTTCCATCTGGACCAAAATATTTTTTAGACACACCATTTGTCTCAGGAATTGAGGTAGTTACAGATTTCCCTATTAACTTTCCTGATCATAATATTCTTTAGTGTATTCTTGATCGCCATCAATATAATTACCTTTGGTTACACCACTAATGCTAATGATTTGACCATCACCATTGAGACATTTTTCACCTTTTGGAAAGGTGCCTTCTTTTTCAATATCTATTTTGGAAAATTGTAGATTACCAAAAATATCATAAGATTCATAACCAATATTTTCTATCCGTTCCCCAAATTTATATAAAAGAACAGATTCCGGTTCTAAATTATCACGAGTATAGTAAGTATATACGTGTCCTATTATTTTTCCGTTTTCAATTATATCAACGCATGATAAGTTTTTAAGTTCAAATTTTTCAGGATTATAAACAAAAGACCCATCTTTAATAGCACCAACATACTCCAAAATCTTTCTTTGTTTTTCTACTTGCTCTGTCGTGACTGGTTTGGCCTTTTCTTGGTTATTTTGACCATTGGGGGCATTTTCCATAATAATTTGATTAATTAGTAATAACTCATGATATATTATGGTAAAATTAATGTAAACAATATTTATGCTAAAATAGCACTATGTCCAACACTTCAAACTTTTATCAAAACTCCATATTTTGGGTAGAGGTGGATAAAATCAAGCCCAATCCCTTTCAGCCGCGGCGGGAATTTGACATTGACGCCATGCGGGCGCTGGCTGATTCCATCAAACAGTATGGAGTGCTGCAAGCTTTGGTTGTTACTCGCAAAGAATATGAAAAAGAAGACGGAGGGTTGGGAGTGGAATATGAACTTATTGCTGGTGAGCGCCGCCTGCGGGCTTCCAAAATGGCCGGGCTTTCTCAGGTGCCGGTAATTATCCGTATGGGTGAGGGCGAAGAAAACAAAGATGACTTGATGAAGTTGGAGTTGGCTATTATTGAAAACGTGCAGAGGGAAGATCTAAACCCGGTAGAAAGGGCCAGAGCTTTCAAAAAATTGGCAGAACAATTCGGTTTCAAGCATCATCACATTGCCCAGAAGATAGGTAAGAGCCGGGTTTATGTTACCAACACTATGCGCATTTTGGATTTGCCGGAAGAAATGCTCACGGCGCTTTCAGAAGGGAAAATAAACGAAGGCCACACTCGTCCGCTTTTGATGTTGATTGATAGGCCGGAAGAACAAAAGGTGCTTTTCCAGGATATTATGTTGCGCAAAATGAACGTGCGCGAAGCCGAACTTGCGGCGCGCAAAATTGCTATAGAAAGAGTTAGAAAATTTAACGCTTCGGTTGATCCGGAAATTTGCGCTCTGGAAGAAAAATTTGCTGAATCGCTTGGCACCAGAGTCAGGATTGAAAAAAAAGAAAACGGTGGCAAACTGATGATTGAATTTTTCTCAAACGATGACTTGGTTGATATTTTGAAAATGCTTCAAAATTCCAAAGAAGAACCGATTGACGACCGAACTCCGGAAGAAATCAAAAAAGCCGAAGATACTCCAATCGACGACGATCTTTACTCAATCAAAAATTTTAGTATTTAATAACAAAAAATAGTTCTTTCGCTCGATACAGAAATTTTTTGCTAAAAATTTCTTTGTCCTCAGCTTTTCACAGCTTCCGGAATCTCGCTCAGGAACTATTCTTTTTCTTTCCCCTCTCCTTCGCAAGGAGAGGGGTCAGGGGTGAGGTCGTTTTATGAAAAATTCTTAATATGTTTTTTGGCAAAAGTTGTTTTGGCGTATTCCAGCCACTTGCGGTTTGGATGAGCGTTTTTGTTTGTGACGATTTCCACTATTTCCCCGCCTTTCAAAGTGCTGTCTATGGCCGAGAGCTTGCCGTTGATTTTGACCCCGGACATTCTATTGCCGATGTCAGAGTGTATGGCGTAAGCAAAATCAATAGGGGAAGCGTCTAGCGGCAGATCCACCACATCGCCTTTGGGAGTAAAAACGAATATCCTTTCACTCAAGAAATCTTTTTTGATATCTGCCGGATCCTGGCCGCTGATATTTTTGATCCACAAATTTATGTCCTTTTTGTTTACGTTTCGCTCGCCTTCTTTTTTGTAAAACTCGTGCGCCGCCACGCCATACTCCGCTTCTTTTTGCATTTCCTCGGTCCTAATTTGGATTTCTACCAAATCGCCGTCGCCTGTGAAAACGGTAGTATGCAAACTTTGATAACCGTTTTGTTTAGGAAAGGCGATGTAATCTTTTATTTTGCCTGGCAAAGGTCGCCAGGCGGCATGTATGATGCCGAGCGCCCTATAACAATCCTCGGTTTTTTCAACGATGAGCCGCATAGCCAAGATGTCATAAATTTTTTCAAAATCTTTTTTGAACTTTAAATATTTTTTGTACAAACTATAAAGACCTTTTACCCGATAGTCAGAATGGAAATCTGTAAATCCCGATTTGGCCAATTCTTTGGTAACTGACTTCCTAAATTTTTCCAAATTTTCCAACCGCTCGTCATAGCCCTTTTTCAACAAAGACGAAATCTCATCGTATCCTGTTTTGTTGACATAGGGGAAAGAGAGGTCCTCCAGTTCGCGGGAAAGTTTCCTTATGCCCAGACGATAGGCGATAGGCGCGTAAATTTCCAAAGTTTCTTTGGCTATTCGTTCCTGTTTTTCGGGAGAAACAAATTTTAAAGTGCGCATATTGTGCAGCCGGTCGCAGAGTTTGACGATTAGCACCCGAATATCTTCCGAAGTAGCCAAGAGCAGTTTGCGCAAAGGCTCGTTGTGTCTGTCGGTGCCATGATAACGGAAACTTCCCAATTTACTGACGCTCTCCACGATAAACAAAACCTCTTTGCCAAATTCTTTTGCTATGGTTTCAGGCAATGTTTCTGTGTCTTCCAGAGTGTCATGCAAAAGTCCGGCCACAACAGTGATTGTATCCATACCAAGTTCAGCAATGTTTTTGGCAGTTTCAAACGTGTGCGCAAAATATGGCTCGCCACTTTTTCTTTTTTGCCCTTCATGGGCCGTCTTGGCAAACTGGTACGCCTTCGCCACCAGATCTTTTTCCTCCTGGTTGGCCTTTTTTAAACTATTTATTAAATTTTCTAGCTCTTTTTCCATTTTCTTTTGCCAAATTGTACCATATCTTTTGAATTTACAATGACGGTCATTGTAATATAATTATTCATTATCGATTAATAAATCTTGATGACCGATCATTTTGTTTTTAATTTTGTTACTTTCTGATCCTCTAAAATAATCTAAATATGTTTTTGGAGAACTAAATTGTCCAAGTATTATTTCTTTTCTGCAAAGACTAAAATTCTGTAATCCTGCATAATCTGGATAGCTACTCCACTTGTAGTCAGATAAATCGCCTACAATCTCTGCTTTTAATGGATTCTCGTGAATGTATAAAGACGTCCACAACAACTGTTCATTTCTATAAATTCTCACGGCTTTAAATTTGTCTTGGAAAAGTGACCCAACACGGTCGTGCTTTTTATTGAAATATTTTGAAAATCCAGCGCATAATTTTGATATTAATGCACTTATTGAAATATTAGAATTTTGTTTTATTAATAAATGGAAATGATTTGGCATTAAACAATATGCTATTAAATTAAATGAATTAGCAGGCAAAGTTTTTCTCCTATAAGCAGATTTAGGAAGATCTTTTCTTTTCATAAGTTCAGGAAATAAATTTTCCTTGAGACGAAACAAAAATACTTTAAAATCTTCTTCGTCTCTAAAAATATTCATCTTACCAACACCCCTGTTGTAAACATGATAACTTTCACCTTTTGAAAATTCTTTATAGTCTCTATTATTCATAGCAAAATTATATCATACTTTTAAAATTACAATGACGGTCATTGTAATTTGACGCAACTAAAAAATAAGGACCCAGCAACGCGCGTTGCTGGGTCCTGCCAAAGCCCTCGGGATCTATGTTCCCCGGCTCAACCTGCCTAGGCAGAGGTACCTTTGAGCCGTTTCGCTCTCCCCTCCAGGCTTCCAGATTCAATAATATTTCTTCAGAAGAAAAAGTCAAGTCTGATTGGGTGTTTATTCTTTTTTCTTTCCCCACCTACCACGGCCGACTTTTTTGGGTTCCTTAAAAATTTCAAGGGCGCGGGGGAGTTCGATTTTGTACACGTCATCTTCCTTGAGTGATCGGAAATCTTTTTGATGGACAATGTACGGGCCGAAGCGTCCTATGTTGGCGGATATTGTTTCTCCGGTCTCCGGATGGCTCCCCAGTTCTCTCGGCAAGCTCAAATATTTGAGCGCTTCCTCAAGTGTTACTGATTTTGGGTCTTTGTCTTTTGGAATACTTGATCTTCTTGGTTTAGCTGATTTAACTTTCTTCTCTTTCTTGCCCCTCTCCTTATCAAGGAGAGGGGTTGGGGTGAGGTCTTTCCCTCCCAACTGCACATACGGTCCAAACCTGCCGTCCATAACAAACACTGGCAAACTGGTTGCTGGATCAAGACCGATTGATTCTGCTTCTTTTATTTCACTGCCGTCAATATTTCTCATGCCTTTGCATTTAGGAAACTTCTCGCAACTCAAAAATTTGCCTCCTTTTCCCAATTTTATAATCATATCGGCGCCGCAAATCGGACATTTCAAATGCGGGTCGGCGTCTCCGAGCGTTGTCAATTTGGCGGTCTTTTCTTTTTCCTTCACGTCTTTGGAAAAAGGTTTGTAAAAATCGCGCAAAGTAGGTTCATACTCTCTTTTGCCGAGAGCTATCTGGTCCAACTCGTCTTCCATTTCAGCGGTGAAAGTATCGCTTATATATTTTTCAAAATTATTTTCCAAAAATGTAGAGACCACGTCGCCAACATCAGTCGGTTTGAGCGTGCGACCGTCTTTTTCAACATAACCTCGCTCCACTATAGTGCCAATGATGGAAGCGTAAGTGGAAGGCCGGCCGATGCCTCTTTTTTCCAGTTCTTTGATCAATCCGGCTTCGCTGTACCTATTTGGCGGCTCGGTTTGTTTTTGTTCGGTATTTAAATTGAGCAAAGAGAGGGGATCTTGCGCTTTGACTTTTGGCAACAAAATGTCTTCTCCTTTGGCTTGCGGGTCGGCCAAAAGCCAACCGCTTTCAAGCACCCTCGAACCATTGGCAGAAAAATCCGGTATCTCTCTTTGCTTGGAACCTTTGACATTACAACTGATTTTTGTGCGCATCATCAAAGCGTCTTTCATTTGAGAGGCGATCGCTCTCTGCCAAATTAGTCGATACAATCTTTTTTGATCTTCAGTTGTCCCCGCGTTTTCTTTATCAAAATGGGTGGGGCGGATGGCCTCGTGAGCTTCTTGGGCATTTTTTGATGTGGTTTTGTAAGTGCGGATCTGGTGCAACGCGGCGCCAAACTTTTCTGAGACCACTCCTTTGATTTGTCCCAAAGCCACCCCGGCCATATTCAAACTGTCAGTACGCATATAGGTGATGTGTCCCGACTCATAAAGTTTTTGAGCGGTCATCATGGTGCGTTTGGGAGAAAAGCCGAGGCGAGTGCTTGCCGCTTGTTGCAAAGTGGAAGTAGTAAATGGCGGTCTCGGCGCTCTTTTAACTTCAGTTTCTACCACGTCTTTGACAAACCATTTTTCGTTTTTCACCGCATTGTAAATTTTATCCGCTTCTTCTTTGGTTTTGGGTTGTTCTTCACAAGTGGCCAGAAATTTTTCCTTACGATCTGTTTCAAGTTCTGCGCTTAATACAAAAAATATCTCTGGCTTGAAAGCCCGTATTTCTCTTTCTCTTTCCATCAAAATCCGCAGAGCGGGGGATTGCACTCGGCCGGCCGAAAGCCCGTATCTGACTTTTTTCCAAATCAAACCGGAGAGGTCATAACCCACCAATCGGTCCAAAACCCTTCTGGCTTCTTGAGCTTTTCTTAAATTCTGGTCTATATTGCGAGGATGCTCTAGAGCTTCTTCGATCGCTTCTTTGGTGATCTCGTGATAAGTCACTCTTTTTATTTTTGGATTTTCCTGTTTCGAATTTGATGCTTCATGCTTCGTGCTTCTGAAATTATCTTTGATAATTTCAGCTAGGTGCCAAGCGATGGCTTCACCCTCGCGGTCGGGGTCGGTAGCCAGCAATATCTCATCCGCTTTTTTGGCCAAATGTTTTATCTCTTCCACTACCCGTTCCTTGCCTTTTGAAATTTCATAATGGGGAATAAAACCGCCTTCTATATCAATTGCTTTTTTGTTTGACTTGGGCAAATCGCGGACGTGGCCCACGCTCGCCACCACATTAAAATCACTACCGACATACTTGCCGATAGTTTTGGCTTTGGCAGGGGATTCTACAATCAATAACTTCATATATACGAAAATTATGCGAAAGAATACGAAAGGCTACAAAAATTGAATAATAAAATAAGAATAGATGATAAAAACAAAAAAAGCAAAACCGGACGGCTCGCAGCATTTCTGCTTTGAACCGCCCGGGATCAGATCGACCTCAGTAATCTTTCGGATTCTTGCGCCGGCGTAGCACGATAGCGGCAAGCGTCGCTAAAGCAGCTACACCACAGATGCCGCGAATCCACATACCCGCATCAACGGAAATCTCTCTGGCCCGTACAGATCCAGCCAAAGTATCTCCGTCAATAGCGGGAAACTTTGCCAAAATGTGATTGATGGATGTGGCCAGATCCGGTATTATCGCGACGATAACAACGGCCACGAAAAATGCCATGAGCATGTACTCCACCAGATCCTGTCCGCGATTATCGCGGGCGATGGATCGAAACTGGCGAGACATCGATCGACAGATCCTGTTGGGATGTAAAAACCAACAGGCAAGCAAGACCAACACCACAATGGCTAGTGGTGCTACCGCACATGCAACAATTAGATATTCCATGGAACTTCTCCTCCTGCCTTAAGTATAGCACTTTTGAATATAATAGTCAAGCCAGGCGGATTTCGCCGAGAGTTTCCTTGATGAGGCCTTTGAGTTCAAGAAGAGAAAGGAGGGTTTGGGTTTCGCCGACGGGAATTTGGTGTTCATTTTGAGCTTGGCGTAAAATTTCATCGCGCGGCAATGGTTCTATCAAAATTTTTACAATCAGCATTTCTTTTTCCGAACAATCAAAATATTTACGTTCATCATCCGCGCCGTCTTCTCCATCATTTTCTTTTTGCAAATGCAATGCCTCCAAAATATCATCACTGTCTCTTATTGGTGTCGCTCCGAGGCGGATCAACATATGCGGTCCCTGGCTCGTGGTATTAAAAATGCTTCCGGGCAGCGTGAGTACATCTCTATTATATTCAATGGCCAGCCGGGCAGTGATAAGGGTACCTGATTTTTTCTCCGCTTCTATCACCAGAGTAGCGTGGCTCATGCCGGCCATGATGCGGTTGCGTTGCGGAAAGCTCCACTGGGTGGCTTTAAATTCAGGTTCAAATTCATTCATCAAAGTGCCTCCGCTATCCACAATTTCTTGAGCCAATTTGGTATGTGATTGCGGGTGCAAAACTTCCAGGTCTAACCCAGAACCGGGCACAGAGATGGTCGGCAAATTATTTTTCATAGCCGCTCGGTGAGCGATAGAATCAATACCAAAAGCCAAGCCGGAGACAATGGTGATCGGGTACCCTTTGAGTCCCTCTATAAATGTCTCAGTCGCT
>Ga0208375_1004157_pt1 | contig 11639 bp, 8 predicted proteins | sample RifOxyD1_FD_184038 | JGI IMG/M metagenome (GOLD analysis project Ga0208375, IMG submission 184038) | Soil microbial communities from Rifle, Colorado - Rifle Oxygen_injection D1 (SPAdes) | ecosystem: Environmental > Terrestrial > Deep subsurface > Rock core/Sediment | place: Rifle, Colorado... | reverse complement strand
CGCTAACCCTCGACGAAGTCAGAACGCCAACCCTCAACGAAGACAGAACGCCAACCCTCAACGAAGTCAGAACGCCAACCCTCGACGAAATCAGAATGCCCCCTCCTTTCATCAGTAAAAGATTTCTGTCAGTCAAGTTTAGCAATGAAAGCGCACCAGCAACTCCCCTCAACAGCAAAAGCAACGCACCAACAACTCCTCTCAGCAGTGAAAGCGAAGCGCCAACAACTTCTCTCAACAGCAGAAAATTTCCGTCAATCAACTTTAGCAATGAAAACAAAGAATCAACTCTTGACGAAGACAAAACAACAACTTTTCTTGACGAAGACAAAACAACAACTGCTTTTGATGAGATAGATTCTCATATAAAAAAGTTACTGAACTCTTTCAATAACCAAAGAAAAGTAAAATTTGGGTTAATACCTGAAAAAGAGCAAAAACCCAGCATAAACAAGAGGCACGAAAAGGGACCAAATATTCAAAGTTTCTTCAGTCACGACGTACGCTCATCATCATTATATTGGACTAAATGGAAGATGAATGTTTTTCCGCTTTTTGATATTTTTGGTCTTAAAGTTATTCGAAATGATGATGCTTTTATCAAAAGCATACAACCATTTGCAAAACAAATGTCTGAATTACCCTGCAATTTGTCAAAAACAGACGTCGCAGAATTTGTTAATACTTCTCTTGATATTGCTGATATTGATTTTTCCGCAAACTTAATGTTTTTACAACTCAAAGAATACTGTAAAAAAATTAGAAACAGAATTGTAAAAATTAGCGATCAATCTCAAGAAGCAACTGAAAGTAATAAATTTAGACTGCAACGGCTACAATACATATTAAACAAATATCTTGATTACATGACTGCTTTTTTCTCTTCTGGGTTATTTAATCAAGAATCTTTCAAATTCAGCATTTTCACGAAATTTATTGAAACGGCATTTCTCAACATTATTTCACACGCCGGTCTTTCTCTTATTGGAATGTTAGTTGCTTATGGTAACGTTTCAGGTTTTGTTTTTGTTCTTAATTTTTTAGATTCTTTGCTTCAGTTGATCCTCGAACATAAGGCAGCAACTTTAAAGGAAATAAAAAAATTCACATCTTCTTTCAGCAAAAAAATAATTCATGAAATTTTCATTCGTGAATATCAAAATCAAGAAGATAAAAGAATTTATACTTCCATTGAAAGGGAATTTGAATGTGATGGTTGTGTAAAATCTCCATCTCCAATTGTTGAACATATGACTCCATTTTTTGCCGCTATAATCAATGCTCATGAGCCGATGATAGAATTTCTCGCAAAATTTTATTGGACAATCACAAACAAATTGAGCAATACTGCTTCATTTGAAAAAGGAGTAATAAATCTTCAGAAAATCGACAATATTTCCGACACAGAAAAACAATTGTTCGAATCAATAAACATATATTTTAAAGAAAAAAAACCTCAACATGGAAGATTCTTGTTAAGTTTTAAATCTGGAAAATATATGACTCCGCAAATTCTTGCCAGTCTCGCGAATAATTTTCCTCAAAGATTTAATGGTGCATACGTTAAAAATCCTGTTCCAAACAGTTTTAGAGGAGAAACAACTATTAGCAGCATGTCCAATTTGAATAAATCCCCATTAGCAGTACTTATTACATTTTACTGTAGGTTTTCAACTCCTCATTTATTAACATTAACAACTCTACTTTCTTATTATGGAATTTTAATGTTAAAATATAAGGATAATGAATCTAGTAATTATGTATTCAGAAATCACCTTCAAGGATTCATCATGTTTTTGGTCAAAACTCAAGATTCAACTAATTTTTCCGAATCAAATAAATGTTCTAATACTGTTCTGCTCCAGAAAATTTTCAGCATATTGTCAAATATATGCAATTCGGGAAATACATTATATTGCACAATGAATTGTTTTGATATCACTAGCAAATATCTACTTACTAAAATTCTTGAAGAAACGAATCGCAAAGTAATAATTGATAGTGATGATTATCAAGGCATTTTAAATGCAACAACAAAATTTACAAAAAAAAATGAAAAAAAAGAAAAAAGGTTGCTAATCAATACAAATCAATTAGTTTTGTTTAACTAGAATAATGAAGATCTTTTTCTCCAACATTCATTATTCATAAACCTTAATACTATCTTTCTGAATTGTGTGAATGGTTGTTATTCTGAAAGATAGTATCTCCCCGTTAGGGCCCCAAGGGCCATTTATATTCGAGTAGTAGTTTTTTATTGGGTTTATTAAATTTTTAATATTTAAAAAATAATATAAAATGATTTTTTTTCCTAAAAAAATTAAAATTAAAAAGTAAATTTTTTTTAATTAAAAATTAAAAGAATAATTTTAAAAATAATAATAAAAAATTTTAAATAAAATGGATTTCGATTACAATAAAATTAGAGTTATAATTAAAGAAGAATTTGAAAATATTTTTAATTCACAAAAAATTACAAATAATCAGCAAAATAATAAAATTGAAAAAATTATCAATCTTACAAAAACACAAGAAAAAAAATTAAAAGAATATAATATTAAAAAGCCAATATCAGATTCAGAAGAACCAGTTCTTTTATACAATCCAGAAAAAAAAGAATTAGAAAAAAATTGTATAAATAACCTTGTTAAATTTATTAGAAATCTAGATGACGATAAAATAAAACTAGACAGATATAAATCATTTGGACCTATTTACAATTATATTATTTCTGAAATTGATAAGATAAATAAAAAATATGAAAATATTGAAGATAAAAAAAAGAAAAAAAATGAAGTAGGATTAATTAAAACAACAGTAGTTAATGAATTGACCGGAAAATCTGAAAATAACTTATTTATTGAAATAAATAAAAAAATAAAAACTGTTATTGATAAAACTGAATTTTATGATCGTGTAATTGATCTTTATACTAATTATCTTAATCTTGTAGATTTAACAGAACTAGAACAAACTGAATATTATCTAGAATTAAATAAGAAAAAACAAGAAGTTCCAAAAAAAAATAATAAAAGTATTACAAAACAAAATACAACAATCAGTTCAATAGAAACTATTAAAAAACCTGATATTGTTTTAGAACCAAAAATTGAAGAAAATAAAAAAATAAATCAAACTGAAAATACTGTAGTTGTTGGAAAAAAAACACGAGGAAAAAAAGCAACACCATCAAATAATACAATTTTTGTCGATACCGTAAATGAAGATGATGATCCTATTCCTATTTTTCCGATCAATAGTAAATCAAACAAAAATTAGATTTTTTACTAATTTTTAATAATTTATATATTTAATTTTTTTTAATTGAGAATAAAATAATAAAATTAAATAAATTTAATAAAAAAAAATGAAAACAAACGTTCCACCAACAATTATTCCAGATAAAGAAATAAAACCTATTAAAAATGAAAAAAATAAATCTATTAAAAAAACTAAGAAATCACTTTCTGATTTAATTTTTCCTCCTGGAGTTATTTCAAAAAAAATAAAAAACAATCATAATTTTTCAAAAACATTTAAATTTTCTAGTGATTTAAATGTATATTTAGCCGCAATTGTTGAAGCACTTGTTAAAAAATTCTTTTATATTAATTATCAATCATATATTTTTAATAATTCACAAAAAACAAAAATAACATCACAAGATGTTTCAAATATATTTTCTGAAAAATTAGGTTGTAAAAAAATTATAAGCATTTGTGAAAATACTAATGATTCCAGTAATATTTATAATATTAAGAATAACATATATAAAACACTTAAAAATAGAAAAGCAAAACATCTTGTTTTAATGTATCTTCCTGAAAAAAAAGGTGATTACTCTAGTGATATTACACTTCAATATTTACCAAACGAAGAGTTTAATAATAAAATTTCCAAACTTCAATTTTCAACTTTTATTAAACAGTATAATAATGAAACAGTAATTAAAGATGCATTAAATATTTCTTTAGTTAAACCAGAAAAAAAAGATGATAAACAAGATTTACAAGGATTTAATTATAAAAAATCTATTCTATTAATTGAATATTCAAATTATGTTAATGTTGTAAATAATAATACTATTAAAATTAAAAATGATAAATTTCCTAAATATATTGAATTAACTAATGTTTTATTCAATGAAAAAAATGAAAATATTATTTTGGTGCCGAATGATATTGAAATTATTAATGAAAATTTTAAAAACTGGTGTGAAAATAATTTAGTTAAATTAAATGATAAAAATGATAATATTGAAAAATTTAAAACAAAATTATCAAATATTGGAAGAAAAGCAATTAATAATTATATTAAAAAAACATTAAATAAAAAAAATAATAAAGAAAAAGAACAAAAAAAATCTAAAATACTTTTAACAATTCAAAATTACAGAAAACTTAAAGATGCTGTTTTTGCTGAAATGCTTAAAAAAGATTTAATTCCAAAAGATAAGGAAAATATTAATATTAAATTAGATTCAAATTCGATTTATCTATTAGATTTAATTATTTCTATTTTTATTGAAGATATTATTCTTACAATTGATTCTATTATGAAAGATATTAAATTAATTAAACGAGAACATATTTTAGCAGCAATTAAAATTATTTTTAATAATTCCTTACATCCTGAAATTGCTCTTGAACTTGCTGAATATGCGGAAAATAAAACAAACAATTATAATAATCATAAAAAAGAAAAAAAAGAAGAATTAAAAGAAGAACTACAAGAATTTACATCTAAAGAAGTTCCAAAAGAAGTTCCAAAAGAAGTTCCAAAAGAAGTTCCAAAAGAAGTTCCAAAAGAAGTTCAGAAAGAAATTCCAAAAGAAGTTCCAAAAGAAGTTCCAAAAGAAGTTCCAAAAGAAGTTCCAAAAGAAGTTCCAAAAGAAGTTCAGAAAGAAGTTTCAAAAGAAGTTTCAAAAGAAGTTCCAAAAGAAGTTCAGAAAGAAGTTCCAAAAGAAGTTTCAAAAGAAGTTCAGAAAGAAATTAAAGAAGTTAAAAAAATTCAACCAAAAATTGTAAAAAAAACAACAAAAACAAAAAACTAATAATTCTATATAATTCTATATCATCAAAAGTTTAAAATTAATCAAAATAATTTTTAATTATTTTGAATTAACTACTTTTAATATTTTTTTTTAATATTTTTTATTAAACTAATATTTTAAAAAAAATAATTAAAATTTTTTATGAATAATTATTAAAAATATATTTATTAATTTTCATTAGAAAACCACAAATTATTAATTGCTGATGCTAAAGTTTTGCTTTCAATTAATATATGGGGCAATATAGGTTTAAGGAAAATAATTTCACCATTTAATGTTGCATAATTAGAATAATAAAGATCTTTGCTGGGATTAAACCAAAAATTATATTTTTCAAAATTATCAAAAGAAAATATTACTTCTCCATTTTTTTTAAAAATAGTATCAAAAGTTTCTGAAAAAATGATAATACCACGTAATGAAAAATCTTTAATATCAGTATATATTGGAATATAATTTATAATTGGTCCTTTTAATTGATGAAAATTAATAATATAATATTTATCATTTTTTGCTTCTATTAAAAAAATAAATAAATTATCAATAACAATAATAAATTTTTCTTGAGTCATATAAGTAATTTTAGTATAATAATTATTAGTTTTTATTTCACCAAATTTTTCAGTCCAAGAAAAATTTACACCATCATTTGCCAATGCTTTAATATATTTTTTTGTTTTGCTATCAAAAAATCCAACAGTCGCAGCAAAAAATTTAATAAGATTTTGATTATTATCAATAGTTTCAAATATGAATGTTAAAGGATAATCATAATGATTAGATGATTTATCAGGAATTCTTATAAATTCTTCTGTTATATCTGAAGTTTCAAAAACTTCGTCTCTTTGGCGCTTGCTAGAAAATTTTGTTTCCCTATTATTATATGGATTAGGATTACTTTGTTTTAGGGATGATTTGGTGTGTTCTGATTTTTTAATAGAAGAACAATCTTCTAAAAAATCGTTGTTCTCGATATTTTTTTCTTCAAAATATGAATTAGGATTATTTTGTTTTAAAGATGATTCAGTATATTCTGGGTTTTTAATAGAAGAACAATCTTTATCATTATCCTCAATATTTTTTTCTGCATCATTATAATAATTCATTTCAATTATGTGTAAATTAAAATAATTTTATAATTTCGAATATTTAAATTGTTTTTTTAAAAAAATAATTAATTTTTTTTAATTCAGAAAATATAAATTTAGAAAAATAATTATGAAAAAATGTTCTAAAAGATTTAATAATTTATATTTTTTATAATCTTAATAATTTTTATTAATTTATTCAAAATTATGATTAAACCCATAAAAAATATTAATTCTTAAATTAATATTTTTTTTCTAATTAAAAAATGTCTCAAAAATGTCTAAATTAGATTGGTTTGAAAATAAATTTGAATATTCAGGAAAAAAAAATAAAATTTGTTCTAAAGAATGGTTTGAAATTGGTATTACAAATAAATGGATAGATAAATATGATTATACTATATGGATTAATAATTTACCATTTTTATCTAATACTAATATTAAAATAAATGAATATATTGGTAATTTATATTCATATCAAAAAATATCATGGTTAAATGGAATAAATTATTTAACAGGTCATAAAATTAAAATTGGTGCTCAAACATGGTTAGATTTTGGAAAAAAAAATAATTATTTTTATACAATGGATTTTATTTCCGCATTATCAAATAAAGAAAATAAAGAATCAGAAAAAAAATGGAGTAAAATGGCAAAAAAATATAAAATTAATTTATCATTAGAATCAAATGAAAATATAAAGTTTTATATTGAATCATTATCTGAAGAATACATATTATGGAAATATGGTTATTCTTTTTCTGAAAAAAAAGAACTTATAATTGGTTCAAATGATTGGATTAATTTTGGTAAAAAAAATAAATGGCAAAAAATAGCATGGTTAGATGGTTTTAATACATTTTCAGGAAAAATAATAATTCCTCAATCTAAAGAATGGTATGAATTTGGAGAAAAACAAAATTTTATAAAATATGATAAAAAATATGAAAAATGGTTTAAATTAATTCCTGATTCTGATACTATGAGTGATAATAACAATTATTGGTTTGAAATTGGTAAAAATAAAAATTGGTTAAGAAAATTATGGGAAAATGATTATAATCCTTTATTAGGTAAAGTAAAATTAGCATCTATATTAAAAAAATCAATTGGTATAAAACAAGGTTGGTTATTACCAACATTAAAGAACCAAAAAAATGATTATGATGATTTAAATGAGCCCTTGCGCGGGCTCGCGACGCAGATTAAAGATGATATTATTCCTATATTTCCTCTTGTGAATAAAAAAATCAATAAAAAAAATAATAATAAAGAAAATGATAATTTTATTTCTGAAAAAATAGAATCATTTATAAATTTTGATGATTATTTAATTAATATTAAAAAAAATGATATTATTATTAGTGGAATAGAATCAGAAATTAATAAAAATACAAAAATAATATTTGATGAAAATAAAGATAAATTTATTATTGATTCTTTATCTGAATATTTAAAATCATTTTCTAATAATATAATAGGAGATTTATTTGAAAATTTTTGCTTTATGTTTTTGAATGAAATTTATTGTCCAGATTATATAATTTATAGATATAAAGAAATTCCTAAAGAAATTATAGATAAATATAACTTATCTAAAAATGATCATGGTATAGATATTGTTGCTCAAAAATTAGATAAAATTAAATTTATTCAATGTAAATTTAGAAGTTCTAAATCATTAAATTATACAGAAGTATCAACATTTTTTTCTGAATGTTTAGGAAGAGAAACAGAGGAAAATATTTTAATTACAAATACAAATATATCTTCTGAAATTACTAAAAAATTTGATTTAGGAATAATAAAATTAATAGATAAATTTAGATTTGAATTTTATTCAGAAAAAAAAATAAATAATATAATAGAAAAAATAAAAGATTCATTAAAAATTTTATTATAACAGAAAAAAAACACCAAATCTAAATTAATATTTAAAAAATATCATGATTAAATGGAATAAATTATTTAATAGATTATAAAATTAAAATTGGTACTCAACATGGTTAGATTTTGGAAAAAAAAATAATTATTTATATACAATGGATTTTATTTCTGATCATCAAAGTAAAATGTAATTTTAATTAATTTTTTCTAACATAAATTTTTGTATTCAACAATATTTTTTTTACTTCTATTTTAAGTGCTTCGTTAAAATTAAATTCTTCAGTTCCTTCAGAATAATCAGAAATAAATTTATAATCATTGTTTATTTTAATCAATGGATTCATTAATCTAATTCTATTTTCTTTAATATCAATTAATAAGTCAAAATTAAATATATTTTTTATTTCTGATTTAAATTTATATATTTCTTTATTAAAGTATTTTAATTTATCAGAAATATTTATTTTTTCTAATATTTCTAAATCAGATTTATTACCATATACTAATTCATCAAATGTAATTTTTCTATCATCAATTGCTTTTTTTAAATCAGAAGCAAATAAATAATTTTCAGCATGATTCCAAGCAGAACAATATCTTTCAAAATTTATTTTAAATGATAAATTTATAAAAAACATTGAGACATTAGAATTATCAGAAAATAAATAAGTTTTATTATCTTTTTTAAAACTATGAATATGATTCAAATTATCAATGATATTTTCTTTTTTTTCTGAATCAAAATATAAAGCATCATCAATTGTATAAGATAAAATATCTGTTGCTAAAGTTTTATTATCTTTTACTATTGGAAATTTTGATTCATCAAAAAATTCATAAATATCTTTAATATATGTTTTTTTTAAATCAATAAATTCTTGTAAATAACCTTTAATAGGAAACATAATTTTAGATTCAATAAAATTGGCTTTATTTTTTTCATGAAATGATTCAGAAGGATTTTCTCCTAAATAATCAACAACATGACTAAAATTAGTATGAAAAATATCATGAAGAAGAGCATGAATTATATCTTCAGTAGTTCCTCCAAAATACGCAGTTAAAAAGGCAACATGTATTGAATGTGTTTTTCTGGAATAATCAATATTTAAACGTATTCCTGTGTAACCATTTTGTTTAATTCCATCTAATCTCTTAAAAGCATCAGAATTAAAAATTTGTTTTATTGTTTTATTTTTTATTTTTATATTATCATAATATTTAAACATTATTACATCTTTTTTTAATTAAAAAAAATTTTATCATTAATTAAAAAATTATTTGAAATTTTTTTAAAAAAATGATTTAATGATTTATAAACATAAATTTAATTATTATGGAAGAAAAAAAAATCATTAATAACTTTTTTGATTGTGATTATAGAAATATAGAATTTTCAGGAGATATAATTAATAATGTAATTTATAAAAATTGTAAATTCCATAATTGTATTTTTAATGATAATTTTTATAATAAAAATGAATTCAAAAATTGTTTTTTTGATAAATGCGATTTTTATAATTCTATTGAAGAAAAAATTTATATAAAAGAACAAAAACCTAAAATTTTTAATTGTTCTCCGATTATTAATCTTAAAACAGATTATATAATTAAACCAAAAGAAATCATTGATATAGCAAATGATATAAAAATAACATTAAAAGAATTTGAAGAATTACGAGATGAAACAGAAAATGGAAAACAATTAATGGGTGTATATTTTGAATATTTTGCTAAAGAATATTTTATTTTTAATTATCCAAATTATACATTTTATCTTTATGATGAAATTCCTAAAAAAATAAAAAAAAAATTTAATCTTTCTAATAATGATTTTGGAATCGATATTATCGGAAAACCAAAAAAAAATGATTATTATTTATTTATTCAAGTTAAATATAGAGGAGAAGGTTATATTAATTATTCTACTTTAGGAACTTTTTATGGTCAATGTCTAAGAAATATTAGTAAAAAAATTAAACCAATTATATTTACTTCTGCATTAATATTTCATTCAGAAATAATAAAATTTTATAAAACAGATATAATAAATATAATTGATTTTAATAATATAAAAAAATATATATCAGAAAATAATATTGTTTTATCTAATTGTTTTAAAGAATATGATAAAGTAATTAATAATAAAACAATTAAAAATTATGTAAAAAAAATAAGTAATAATAATTATGAATTTAATACTTCAGAATGTTATTGTAAAATTTAATTTTTATAATTTTTTTTCTGATATAAAAATCATTTGAAAATGAAAATTTTAATAATATTTTTAATTTTAATAATTATTATTACAATTATATTTACTTTATGGAAATATAAATTTAAAAATTATAAATTTAATAAAAATATTATTGAACGGGAAATAAATAATTTATTATCTGAAGATAATAATTTAAATAATTATTTTTTATTTGAAGATAACACTTTAGATGATTATTTTTTATTTGAAAATGATAATTTAAATAATTATTTTTTATTTGAAGATAACACTTTAGATGATAATTTAATTAATAATTTTCCAGAAAATAATATTAAAAGTTTAAATGTAAATCCAATTAAAAAATCTATACCAAAAAAAACAATTTTAAATGAATTAGACAATATGAATAAATCAATAATAAATAAATATATTACAAATAATGAAAATGTTATGGATTCATTAATTATTAAAGAAACAGATGAAATAATTTTACATTTAAATAAAATATATACCACAAATAAAACTTATCCTAATGATGAAATGATAATTAAAGAATGGAAAATTTTAATTGATATTTACGGAAAAACTCAAGATGAAAAAAATAATGCTTTTAAATTAATTAAAAAAATTGATGAATCTAAAGCATCGAGATATATTGATATTAATAATAATAAATTATCAATTAAAGAAATTCATATTTATCATTTAATTTATGATAGAATAAATAATGATCCAAATAATAAAAAAAATAAAGATGAATTAAATAAAGCAATTGTTTTTGAAATGTCTTTAATCGGAAAAAAAATTCCATGTTTAAATGGAAGACTTCGTAGATTTATTAAAAGTTTATCTGGACTTGATTATGAAAAAAATTTATTTAATGTTGTTAGTTCTCAAGAAATAATTGACCAAATGATAGATGAAACTAGAAAATATTTGCCCGAAATTAACAATGCTTCTCCAGAGAATAAAAAGAATATTATTGATAGAATTAAAAATGATTTAGAAAAAAAATTTGATAAATATTTATCAAATAATGAAATTAAAAAATATTTGAAAGATATTAAAACAACTTTAGATGAATATAATTAATTTAAAAAAATGATTTTATTATTAATTATTAATAAAAAGTTTATCTTTAATTTCAAATAAATAAGAATGAGTAATAACGAAAAAGAGTATTATCTTATTGATAAGAATTATCCATCATCTATAAGATCAATATTAACATTAGAAGAACTAACGGAATTTATTGAAAAAAATCCATCTTCTATAATCAAAAATTATGGTAAATTAACAGACAAAGATAATGAATCTTGGCTAAATATTTTTAATAAACGTATACTTGAGAATAATAAATATAAAATTCTACCTTAAATATTATATTTTTATA
>Ga0208375_1004152_pt1 | contig 11647 bp, 6 predicted proteins | sample RifOxyD1_FD_184038 | JGI IMG/M metagenome (GOLD analysis project Ga0208375, IMG submission 184038) | Soil microbial communities from Rifle, Colorado - Rifle Oxygen_injection D1 (SPAdes) | ecosystem: Environmental > Terrestrial > Deep subsurface > Rock core/Sediment | place: Rifle, Colorado... | reverse complement strand
CGAAGTCTACACCTTTGTGGTTGCCTTTGATACCTCGAACTCGGACACTGCCGGGTACAGGGTGGGTAAAGTAGCCTGTGGTATCAATAGAATTTGAATATTTACCCTTGGCAGAGGCCACGGCGGAGCCGGATCCAGAACCACCACTTGATTTAACAGGCTTTTTGACCTCGTTCTCCAGGGAACCACCTGGGATAAAGAGCTCATCCCCGACGGCTATCTTGGAACCAGTAATACCGTTGTGGCCGACGATGTCTTCTACTGGAACCTTGAATTTATTGGCTATTCCTTTCAAGGTGTCGCCTTTTTTGACCCTGTAGTCTACTCCAGAGAACAGTGGTATCAGGAGCACTTGGCCTTCTTTGATTTTAGACCCTTTTGGTAGATCGTTTGCAGAATATATAGTATCTGCGGTGATTTCGAACATTTTGGCTATCTCGGGTACCGTGTCTCCACGTCTGACTACATATATGTCCAAGCTGTATTCCTCGTCAGCATGTCCGAGTTCTTCGTCTGGGGTTGCGGCGGTAGCAGCGGGGAGTAAGGCCCCGTTTGATATATTGACTGTAGTGTCTTCATCTAGTTCGGTTTCCTCGGTGCTTGATTCATTGCTTTTGTCGTCTTTCTTGGTGGTCTTTTTATCAAGTATTGGGGAAGCGGAGCTAGATTCTAGGAGGGCCAAAGTTTGGGAATTGGCGTTTGTCTTGGTGGCGCTGGTCAGAGTCTCACCCCCAGCCTCGGCCCGAGAGGAGAAAATATCAGTAAGCAGACTTGCTTGTGCCACAGACGGAGAAAAGACGACCGACGCACATATCGGTAGCCAAATGAATAGTCTGAATATTTTTGAGTCGAGCTTTATAAAACTATGTTATATCGCGAGAATTTTGTTTTAGCCTTATAAAATAAGGGCTAAATTGCAGTACGACCTCGTGTGCTACAAGTTAAATTCTCTCGATGGTTACTGTCTTTCAGTCGATTACTTACCGTGGGAACCGGTGCCTCTGTAGTCTGGAACCAACCCCCAGGGTTATACCCGCGGGCCAGCTACCTATAGGGTAGCCCACATACTCCCCGCTGTCCACCCCTGGGGCGACTTGCCTGTGGAAAAACTTTTTTTGACAAAGGTCAAACTTTATTTCCTAATTTTATTTGACGCCTTCGCAAATAGCTGTGGAAATCTATTTCCGAGGTATAATTTGACTACCAAAATGCCCGACAATAAATCGCCTTCACCAAGTTTTCCGGAAACTCCAATACCAAACCAAGAAGGGTTAAACCCAAAGCCATTTTCGACGGGTTTCGTCAAGGCGCAGATCGAGCAATTGCTGGGATCAGTAGAAGAAATAAAAACTGTTAAATCCGTAGAGGTGACAATAAACGCCCACAACCAAATGCGACTGAATATATCTGTAGTTGCATCAGGTTTTAATATAAAAATCACCACAACAATTGAAAATAGCCCAGATTCTCTAACGGTTAGTGATTGCGAAGTGGATGCAATGTGGCCAGCCAAAGGTAAGGCTGAAAAAGCAATAAAGCCACACCTGAACAATGTAGGTAAACTCCTGAAAGATTATATTGAGAAATCAGAAAACAAAAATGTTCTAAAAATAGAAATCAAAAACGGCCAACTCGAGGTGACTTTCGAAAAGAAAGCGGAGGTGCCGGTACAAGAGGAGCCTCCAAAACCAGACGCGGGAGAAGCTGAAGCTCAAACAGAAAACAATGAGCGGGGTGAATTTTTTGGCACATTTCCTGCGCCTAATCCATATGGTGAATTTTCTTTAGTGAACAGAAACAGTAGCCGTGTGTTTTTCCAAGTATATAAAAAACTTAATAGGTATTATTTCTATATAAATGAAAATACTGAATGGGCTATTGCATTGGCTAACAGCCGAGACTTAATTGATAATACTAGCATTACATATGCTAGTGGAACTGGTAAGGCGCGTTCTGTAACACAAGTTACACCTAGCATTTACAAACTTGAAGGCAATGAAACAACAGGTAAGCTTGTACCAGTAGAAAAAGGTGAGATTTATTTCGACATGGGCGAATCGTATGAAGATTTTTTGAAAAGAAAAAAGAAAAGCAAAGAAGAAGATCCAAAACCTCAAGATCAAAAAAACAAAGAAACTAACGAGAATTACAAATCAACCTTGAGGCACGATGCGGGTAAGGGATATTTTAATAGCGAAAACCAGCTTATATACTACGAGACACCGAAAACTTTGATCATAGACGGATACGAGCTTATCACCAACACACCAATTAACATTGCAGTTGGCGCAAAAGCACGTGGAGGAAATGGATATATAACTTTCAATGATACCAGCTATTTTGATTACAAAACCGGAAAATTAACCCTGGGATACGAAGACGGATCAACAGAAATTGTTATTCGCAAGCTTTCAAAAGAAGAGTTAGCCGAGCTAAAGCAAAAACAACAAAAGTTTCAGGATAAAATGGGAGAGAGAACTGAAAAGGCCTCAGAGAAAAAAGAAGGTAAAAAACAAAACAGGGGAGAAAAAACAAATGAAGTCTTGCCTCCTGGGGTTTTCAGTGCAGAACAAATACAGTCCATTGTATTCGACCTACTAGAAGAAGAGGGTAAAACCCCAGAATCATATGAAATAAAAAACGACGAAAATGGTGTCCAAACTTTTGTACTCAAATTCACTGATGGTACCACGAACGAACATTCAGTCATAGGAATCTTGGGTCTGAGACTGAAAATACCTATATACGATATAGAAGGCATCGAGTCGACAGACGGTGGCAAGACTTTTAAACTTATTTGGAAAGAAGGCATAGAAAACACAACCGAAGAGAAGGATACCGCAGAACGAAAAGCTGGTGAGGAAAAAAAGAAATCAGAAAAAGAAATAGAGTTGGAGAAGTTGATAGCACGAAAGGAAGAGATAGCAAAAGAGAAGGAGAGAATAGCCGAGGTGCGAGCAGCGCTTTTGAAAAAATTGGAAGAAATAGAGAAGAATAAAAAATAAATGACCGACGAGAAAGCAAAAAGAATAGAAGAGATATATAATAAAGCGATAACCCGCCTGAAAGAACTTTTTACTTTGGAGAAACAGATAATTGCCAAGCATAAAAAAAATATTGAAGAGCAAAAGATAGAGGAGTTAAGAAATAAAATACAAAATAATGTCTAAAGAAAAACGCACAGGTAAAAACGAAGTAAGAAAAACACCTGCGGAAAGATTACTTTCTGGCAAGAAGGCGTTACTTGAAACTTACTTAACGAAACTGGATAACAAAAAAACTCCTAAAGAAGAAATAGAAAGGTTAAAAAATGAAGCATCTAGCTTAATTGCAGATATTGAGTTCCTTGAGGGCAAAACAATCGCAGATATGGCAAAACAAAACCCAGCTGAAGCAGCAAAGACAAAAGCTGAGTTAGAAGCAGTCGTTGATGAAGCAGAAGATATCAGGAGGCAACTGGCCGAGCTTGATGAAAAAGAAATAAATATAAACAAAGAAGAAGAAAATATTGATAAAAAAATAGAAGCATTAAATAGACCCGATAAAAAGTATGAGGAGCGCCTCATGGGTTCCTTGATTGCTTTAACTGGTGGTAAATTTATTGAAGAGTTTGGACCTGACACAACCATAGACGAAAATGGCTGTATTATAAAAGCTGACGGAACTAAAACTAATTTTAGACCTAGTGATCTTGATTACCCGGCAGAAATTAAAAAATATGGTGGGATGTCTACCGGTGAACTACGCCGATCTATACAAGAAGAAATCGAATCGGAAAGAAACCCTAGTATACAATCTCAAGAGCCAGTACCAACTCCTGTTGTAACAATAGATTCAGTAGCAGTCGGAGCGGATTCAGCAGAAGCACCAATAGTAGAAGAAGAACAACCCCCTGTTCAACCTGTGCCAACACCAGATAAACCAAAAAGAGTACGAAAACCTAGAAAACAAGTTCCTGACCCAGCGATTGCTCCAGAAGACCCAACAGAAGAAGCTCCTAACATAGATCAAGGGTCTTGGCTTACCCAAGAGGTTGAAAGTTTCATCGCTGAATTCGGACTGGAAGAATTCTTGCCTGCAGATTTTAGAAAAATGAAACAAGAGCAACAACTCAAAACAATCCGTGATTTGAAACAGCGGATAGTGGACATAGTAAAACAAGATGCGAAAAATAAATATACGGAAATGATAAGCAATGAAAAGGCTCACTCATCGCGTCTACGCAAGCTAGCCATAAGCATAAGAGAGGCTTTTCAAAAGGAAAGTAATATTAAGGAAGTAGAAAGTGATGAATTTAATAATCTGAAAAAAACCGACCCCGGTAAGGAAGCCGTCGCCGAACAGATGAAACACTTGGCAAACATAAATCGCTCCCAAGACATCATTGTTGGTGAGAATGGAGAGTTGCTTGTTGATTATAGTAAAGCACTCAAAATAGAAGGAGCTGGAACAGAAGGAAGACAGGCAAGGGATAAATACAACATAGCAGCCAACGCTTTTCGTACAATCCCTTATGAATGGAGCCAAGGGAAAGAAGGCAGTAAAGAAAGAATGGCGTACGAAGACGCGCGAGCAGTATATGATGCAGCGGTTGAGAAAGTGCTAGAAGTAAAAAGATTTGCCCCAGGTGGTGAACCCCAAGCAGTCAAGGAAATGATAGAAGTCAGAAACTCCCTAATGCTTGAGCAACTACTCAACACTCATCCAGAAATAGAAATTGAATTTGGAAAATTGGCAGAGGGTGCAGGCAAAGAACAAGTTTGGGAAACTATCCGCAGATTAACCGTAACCCAAAACAGACAAAACGCTGCTTTGTTTGCTACCGGTTACGCAGCGCGGACTATAACCAAAGCAACTTTGGGTGCCATAGCTATGCCTATAGTTGGTGCTGTGTTTGGTGGAGTACGCGCCAAATTTAAAGCAAAAGAAACCCTAGTGGAAAGAAGGAAGGATGCTAGATATGGTGGCCGTGATAACAGCAACGAAGCCGAGAAGGTTGTCGACGCAGACAAAATGGCAAACCACATAGATAATATTTTAAACCAACTAGAACAAGCGAATATTTCAGATGAAAAAAGACTCGCGCTTGAAAAAAGATTGCAAATCCGAATAGACGTAGTTTTGGAAAAAATAGAAAGCGGGCTACTGAACTTTGGAAACTCTAAAGATGCACTACTTAATCAATATCGACTAACAGAGAATCTAAACAGGGCTTTAGCCAGATCAGCATTGTTCGATGAAACCGTCAGAGAGGAGGTGTCTGCGCGAACAAACGCTATAATGTCTTTCCGCGAAGGCAACATCGCAGAAGCTCAACAAAAATACATTGAGGAGCAGATACTAATGGGTGCACTCCGAGGTGCTGGTATCGCAACCGCTGGTTACATCGTCCGTGCAATCGGAGAAGAAGCCGGTTGGTGGGGAGGGGAAACACCGGCAGCAAGGCCATACTCGGAAGAAACTGCTGATTCAAAACCTTTTGTAGATTCCAGATATGTCGCTGAAAGTTCCCCAGAATTAGCAAAGGCAGAAGAATATGTAGCTCAAGCAGAAAAACATTATAGAAACGCACAGGAATATTATGACAACGCCACCGGCGAAGATAAACAGGCAGCGCTCGAAGCATTGAATGGTGCAAAAGCGGAATTAGATTTTCAGAAAAAATACTTGGAAGGTGTTGCCAACGGAACAATCGTAGCTACTGAGGCTCCTGTAGACTCAGCAGAGTCTCAGGTAAAAACAGATACTATTACTCGTCAGTCGACTTACACACCAGCCGAGAAGGACACGACTACAACAACCCCAACAAAAAATATTGAAACTGGTTCTGACTCAACAACAGTTGCAAAGACAAAACCTCTTGAAGGAGGTGGGCCAGCAAAAACTCCAGAAACCACGGTGAGTGAATCAGGTACTGGCAAAGAAGTAGTTGAGGGAGAAGAGAAAAGTACTGAAGGTGGAACAGCTACAAGAGAAGAGGAATCTCAAGCAAAAGCAGAACCTGCACCGACCAAGGAAACACCTCAGGTAGAGAAACCTAAACCTTCTGAAGAAACTACAGGAGACGAGGTAGATGACAAAAAAGCAAAAGTTAACAGGAAACCAGGAAGACTAGCCAAACAAGACACAACCACAACAGAAGCACATCCGCGGGCTGTCCCAGAAACAAAAGCAACTGTTGGAGACATGGATCCGAATGCAATAGTCGGCGAGGGTGAGGGCGTAACCTTTGCTTTCAAACACCAACTCGAAGCTGACCCAAAACTTGGCAAAGCCTTAGCAGACCAAATCGGCTATGGGGGTAAAATTGGAACAAAAGCATTTTACGAAGCACTCGGTAAAGAGTTTGGATATATAAAACCAAATGGTGAGTGGATAGGTGTTAGCGAAGGTGACGTAGCAGCATACAAATTCGTAAAAGTTGGCGACTCATATAAAGTGTACGAATATCATCTAAAAGGCACTGAGTGGGAAATTGTTGAAAGACATAAATCAGATGGTGATTTCGAAGGAGAAGATTATGAGAGAGAATATGAATATTTAAACACACCAAAAAGGAAGCCCGAGGTTGCGGATGGTGATGGAGACGAGGCCACAGAACCTGGACCATCAGATAACAATGGTCAACTCGCACGCAAACCAAAAGCAGATGAAGGAGATTTAAATAACGGCCAACTAAACAGGGCGCCGAAACCTGGTAGCCAGAATTTAGACAATGGTCAATTAGCCAGAAAAACAGGTGATGGTAACCTTCCGAGAACGAGAACAGAGGATAATGCGAGCATTAGAACTAAAACTGTTTCTAAGATAGAGAGAATAGTTACACCTGCAAAAGGCCCAACAACTATTTTGGAATCCGACAAACAAGATGTGAAGTGGACCATCGAACCCGGACCACCGGATGGCCGACCATGGATAGTCGAAGACTTCAAACTCGTAGGAGGCAAAGCACTACGCATGTTCGCAGACAGATACGGATATGACGAACTCACCAACAGTCAAGTAAAATTCGTAGGGGATCGATACCGATTTAATTTAAATAAAATATTTGAAAAGAGTAGCGACTGGACTGACAAGTGGAGCAAAGAACCAGCTACCAGACTATTACGCATGGATGTGGGTGACAAGGTGAGTGGCAACAAAGAAGAATTGAGTGCATACATAAAAATGCTTAACAAAGCAACCGACATGAAACCATTCAATGACGGATTTGTAGGCAACAAAGAAACTACCAAGGACTACATCCTGCGCATGTTGTTCGAACTTGAAAAGCGCGGCAAGCTGGATGCCTTCAATGACAAGTTTGATGCGTTCGTGGAAGGTGCAAGCAAACCAGAAGTAGAAGTTCCTGTTGGGGATGTCACAGATCAAATTGATTTTGGAAAAGTATATATGTACGAATTATGGCAAAGATATTCCAATACACCAGAATCATTAAGTGAAGACGAACTTGCCTTTGTAGAAAAAACTGAAGCATTAGGTAAGAAACTAGATAGCAAATCTACCACCCTAGAAGCTAATGAAACCGCAGAACACTACATGAAAAGATTAGAGGGTTTAGTGAAAAGTAAATCTAAATAAAGTTGCCTAAAAAGCTAAAACCACCTTCGCTTGATGCTGGGTGGTTTGTTGCTTTTTTGCTTTGGTTTTTTTAATGCTTAATTTTATTTCCCTTTGGGTTTCGCGGGAGGAGCGAATGTCCGGCCGGGTGCAGGATTTGGGTCGTAGGTCTTCTTTTCAACCTTCAAAGTCAGCGGCGCGTCACTACCGTCGGTCACGGTATATTCATACAGACCGAGTTTAATTTTGGCGCCTCTGATGGGTTCAAAAATAAAATTTCCTTTTCCTGCAATCTCCGGCACATACGTCAAGAATAAATCATCCCTGGCTCCTTGTGCGTCTGGTTTCCAAAAAGAAACTTTGAACCGAACCACCCGGTTGCCGGATTTTTGAATACTTCCGGGAACAATTATCCCCTGGGTATGAGGCAGGATAATGACATCGGTGAATTCTTTGAAAATAATCTTTCCGTTGACACTTTCTGCTTTACCCCGGACAACAGGATGCAACACAATGGAATCATCACCGGTGACAACTGAAATTCCATCAAGAAGATTCACAAGGCCGTAGTCCACGACCATACTTTGGGAAAGTGTATCAGTTCCAGCACTGGTTTGGTTTCCATTGTTGATCCGTGCAAATTGATCTTGGGCGGTGATGATGGTGGTGAAAAGGGAAAAGAGGGCGATGAAGAGGATGTGGGTGCGCATGGTGTATTTTTTTTAAAAAATGAGTGGAGTGGAATTGTTGATTCCAGATCCTGTTGTGTTTTACAAGAAAACAAAACAGAAGCTAGATCCAACAATCACCCACATCACCTACGCAGCGCTCGCTACGAGAGAAAAAATTAAGCATTTTTAAGGTACTGTAACTTACGTATTATAGCATATAAATACACCTTTTGTCAAGCCCTATTATATGGATATGCTATAATCATTTTCATGGAAGAACATCTAAAAGGACTCAACCCAATGCAGAAAGAAGCGGCGTTACACAAGGACGGACCGCTTTTAATTGTGGCTGGTGCTGGTGCGGGTAAGACAAAGACTGTTGTACACCGGATGGTGAATCTTGTTAAACAAGGCGTAGAACCAGGGAGAATCCTAGCAGTAACATTCACAAACAAGGCAGCCAAAGAAATGCGCGAGAGAACAGTGAAAGAAATGGAGAAACACACCCAAGTACAGGATGGTATTCCGTTCGTTTCGACGTTTCACTCCCTAGGGGTGTTTATCATCAAAGAAAATGCCACGTTAATCGGATTAACAAAACACTTCAGTATACTGGATGACGGAGATACAAATTCAATCATAAAGGACATCCTAAAGGACATGAGTGTTGATCCAAAACAGTATGACCCTAAGAAAATCAAAAACATCATCTCCCGAGAGAAGGGGAAGTTTGTGAAACAGAGTGAATACAGAGAAAGAGCAGAGAACTCTAGTAGTAGTATTGAGCAAATTGTAGCCCGAGTTTGGGAGAAATATGAGAGCAGGAAAAAGGCGGAAAACAGTCTCGACTTCGACGACCTGTTGGTAAAGACTGTGGAACTCTTGAAAGGCAACGAACAAGTGCGGGAACACTATCAGAACAAGTGGGAGTACATACATATAGATGAGTATCAGGACACAAACGAAGTCCAGTACCTGATGTCAAAGATTTTGGCTGACAACAACAAAAACATCTGCGCCGTCGGGGACGCCGATCAAAATATTTATTCCTGGCGTGGTGCGAATTTGAAAAATATTCTGAGCTTTGAGAAGGATTATAAAAACGCAAAGATTGTTTTACTCGAGGAAAATTATCGTTCCACTCAGAACATCCTCGAAGCCGCGAATGAAGTGATCAAGAAAAATCAATTCCGACCCGAGAAAAATTTGTTCACAAAAAACAAAGAAGGGGAGAAGCTGTCCCTGTACGAAGCACTCGACGAATCCGACGAAGCGGAATTCGTGGCAGTGAAAGTTTTGGAGATTATGGATGGAGGTGAAAATGGTTCGAGCTCCTCGATGTCGGACCTCAAGGGATTCCGAGGTCCGACATCTTCCCGCTCTTTTCCTGAAATAGCAGTTTTGTATCGGGCGAATTTTCAGTCGCGAATTTTAGAAGAAGCCATGCTCCGCTACAACATCCCATACCAAGTACTCGGAGTAAAATTTTTCGAACGAAAAGAAATCAAAGACACCCTCGCATATTTACGAGCAGCACTGAATCCAGAAAATTTGGCGGACATAAAACGCATCATCAACTTCCCAGCACGAGGTATCGGCAAGACAACCTTGGCAAAAATTTTCGCCGGACAAAAAAGTGAACTGCCAATAAAAATGCAGATCAAGCTACAAAACTTTTATGAACTACTCGAAGAAATAAAAAACATAATTGAAAAAGAAAAACCGTCGGAGGTTATAAAATACGTAATCAAAAAAACAGGAATTGAAGACGAGTTACTTTCCGGTGGGGAAGAAGAAATGGAAAGACTCGAGAACATCAAAGAGTTGGCCACCCTTGCACTAAAGTATGACAATTTAGAAAACGGTTTGGGTACAGAGAAGTTGCTCGAAGACGCTGCGCTCGCAAGTGACCAAGATTCACTCATAATTAATCAAGAAAAGAAAACAGAAAAGAATGTTGTGAAACTTATGACAGTGCACGCCGCCAAAGGTCTCGAGTTTGATTATGTGTTTGTTGTCGGACTTGAAGATGGATTGTTCCCCAACCAACGAGGTGGAGAAGTGCGGAGCGGAGAAGATAGCGAAGAAGAACGCCGGTTGTTTTATGTAGCACTCACTCGAGCTCGCGAAAAGATTTATCTATCGTTTGCAAATTACCGGACAATATTCGGCTCACGTCAGATAAATGCACCATCCGAATTTCTAAACGACATCCCGGGTGACTTGATCGACCGCGAACGTGGTAATATATTGAAGACTATATATTTATAAAAGCATGAGCTATAAATTTTTCGAGTGGTGACGATGCAAAGCAGGATATCCCGAGAAAAATTTGATAGCTTGTTCTTTCGCTAACATGCAAACACACAAAGCAAAAAAATCATTAGGACAAAACTTTTTGAAATCAGAGCAAGCACTCCGTGAGATTGTCAAAGCAGGGGAGGTCACACCTAATGACACAATACTAGAAATAGGTCCTGGAAAAGGCGCTCTAACAGAAAGACTGCTTGAACAGGCGGGTAAAGTGATAGCAGTAGAAAAAGACGGACAGCTTGTAGCCTTTTTGGATGAAAAATTCAAAGATGAGCTGGAAAACAAGAAACTGGCTTTGATCGAAGGAGATATTTTAGAACTGACTGCAAGAGAGATGCTTCCAAGCTTTTCGAGTGATAACGATGCAAAGCAGGATATCCCGAGAAAAGTTTCGGAAGCATCTCGCTATAAAATCATCGCCAACATACCATACAATATAACAGGGGCTATCTTGAAAAAGTTCCTAACAGAGGAAAAACAACCTGAATTAATGGTGCTTTTGGTCCAAAAGGAGGTGGCCGACCGCATAATTGCCCGGGATGGCAAAGAAAGTCTGCTCTCGATTTCGGTGAAAGTTTATGGCACCCCTACATATATAATGAAGGTTGGAGCCAGATATTTCAGTCCCGCCCCCAAAGTCGACTCTGCGGTAATCAAAATAAACAACATTTCTCGAGAGTTTTTCAACAAAAACCAGATAAACGAAGTTAAGTTTTGGGAGCTACTGCGAGCTGGCTTTGCTCACAAACGTAAAGTTCTGTCTGGTAACTTGAAAACTTGGAGCAATCAGACAGACTGGCAGAAGGTTTTAGTTGATTCTGGTATTTCTAAAAACGTTCGCGCAGAGGATTTGAAACTTAGCGATTGGATTTCGCTCTCTAAACACTTGGAATAAAAACAAAGTGCTAGTATAATATTTAAATATAAAAACATGATTACCTTTCCTAAAAAATGGTTTTTTCTTTCTGTCCTTCTCCTTTTAATGATGGTGGTGCCAGCATTGTTGGTTCTGGCTTTTATCACTGGAGTTCAGACTCTGCCCGCTACTGGCATAGGACAAACAGAGGCTACTTTTAATGGAAAAATCACTGCGACAGGAAATA
>Ga0208375_1004151_pt1 | contig 11649 bp, 10 predicted proteins | sample RifOxyD1_FD_184038 | JGI IMG/M metagenome (GOLD analysis project Ga0208375, IMG submission 184038) | Soil microbial communities from Rifle, Colorado - Rifle Oxygen_injection D1 (SPAdes) | ecosystem: Environmental > Terrestrial > Deep subsurface > Rock core/Sediment | place: Rifle, Colorado... | reverse complement strand
GAGCGGTAGGGCGATCAGAGGCAGGATTAAAACGGTGTCAGTCAAAAAAGCAATGACCGTCAGAGCCGTGGTCAGACCGAGAATGCCAGTTTCGGACATATAGAAACGAGCCGGTGGAATATTAAACCACAGGAAAGCCAGAGTGCCACCAGTGACGACCGCGCAAAAAGCCGCTAAGTCGATTTGATTCTGAAAAAAAGCGATGAAAGTATACGCCGCAAAAATAATTGCCATAATTCCCCCGGCTAGACCATCCAGGCCGTCGATCACTCCGCTAGAAAATAGAGCCATCATCACCAGGACAAACAAAGGAATAATTAACCAGCCTAAAAATAGTGAACCACCAAAAGGAACGGAGATAGCGGTAACGCCGAGTTTAAAATAAAACCACCATCCGCCGGCCAGCCCGAGGGCGATAACGACTAGTAAGCGATTGAAAAAGGGTAGACCAGCTTTTTTAGGATCAACACCATCGCGAACTTGCATTAGATCATCTACCAGCCCAACCACTGAACCAACGATCATCGTAAAAAGTGGCAACCAGGTTTGGTTACGACTAAAGAAGTTTATTTTATCAGACTCAACTGAAGGGAAAAGGTGGGCCATCAGCCAGAAGAACATTACAGTCAGTAAAGTGCTACCCCAAATCACTACCCCGCCCATGCGTGGGGTGCCAGTCTCCTTTTCTTTGTGGAGGGAGTCGAAAATCGGCGTGGCCAAACCGTCAGGGCTAATCTTGCCGGCTTTTTTCTTCCACATTCGATGGCGGTAGAGATAGTGGGTCAGAATTGGCGTAATGAGAATACCAATAAAGAAAGCAACAGTGCTAGGACCTAAAACTTTGAGAATATTGACCATAGATTAAAAAAGCTAATTTCTTAGCCAGATTATACTCTAGTCTCTTCCTTCCGCAAAATAAGTCATGATGGCTTTGGTTAGTTTTTTGGCATCGGTAAAGCGTGCTTCCTCGGTCGAGCCGAGGATGACGATAGCGACCGGGTGGCCTAGGCCGGCGTCAAAGACGATGGATAGATTGGCGCCCGCTAGGGGTGTAGTGCCGGTCTTGGAGCTAATCAAGCCCGGGAACTGATCAATGGCGGAATTAGTATTGACCGCCACGTAATTATTTTTTTGGGTATCAGTCCGACTGACGACAGTCCGGTCAGTAGCTTCTAATAATTCAGGATAATTTTTAACAATGTAACCATGCAGTTTGGCCACATCGACAGCAGTGCCATAGCCACCAGCAATCGAGTAATTCTGATCCAGACCTGTGGCGTTTTTAAATTGGAGAGATGATAAGCCCAGGCGCTCTTTTTCGTCATTCATCATTTGGACAAAATCTCGATTAACTTTACTGGCCGAGGTCATGGCCAGAGCGCGAGCGCCAAGGTTGGACGAACCGACCAGAGTATAGTCGGTCAACTCTTTTGGTCGCCAGGTTTCCTGGGTATTGTTGTCATCGAGAAAAGTCACTAGATCGCTTTGATTAAGGGTTTTTTTAGCTACCAGGACGGTCATCAATTTGGTAATTGAAGCGAGGGGTAGGACTATTTGGCTATTTTTGTCATAGAGAATTTTTCCAGTTGTTAGGTCGTAGACTACCGCTCCTTTGGCGGCCACGGCGACAGCTGGAAAAGGTTTGGCTTTCTTCTGGCTAAACTTTTTTATAGTGGGGAAAAATTCACTAGCGGAGGTTTGTAAATTTTTCCTATTTAGTTCATTAAAAATTACTGAGATTAAAATACTCAGAAAAAAAACAGCCAGAATCAAAGCCACTCGGCCCAGCCAGTGGTGTTTAGACCAATATCTTTTCCAAGCGAATTTTTTAAGTGCTCGCTTCGGTATCAGTGTCATTTTTGATTGTGGGGGTAGAAATTTCATCTTTGGCTTCTTTGAAAGCTTTTAATTCTCGGCGGAGGGTCTCATATTCCGGCAAATTTTCGATTCGAGTCACGCCAAGGTATTTTAGCAGATCAAAAGTCGGTCCGTAGAGGAAGGTGCGGGCGTCACCTGGTTTGGGGAGACGTTCTACCAGACCCCGGACCAATAAATGCCTGAGAATAAAGCTAGAATTGACCCCGCGGACGTAATCGATCTCGGCGCGGGACAATGGCCCTTCGTAAATGACAATGGCTAATGTTTCGAGGCCGGCCTTGCCGAGGTCACGTGACAATTCCTCTTTAATCAGACCTTCGATCAGGTCGGTATATTCCGGAGCCGTGCCGAGCATCACTTCATTTCCCTTTTCCAAGATGACTAGACCTCGGCCGGTCAATTTAGTCTTTAATTCTTCCAGAGCTTCGTCGATTAGGCCGATGTTAGTATTTGTCAATTTAGCCAAAGTCGCTCGCGATAGCGGTTCGCTCTTGAAAAATAAAATTGATTCGATTTTAGCGCTTAATTCCATTTTTTTATGTTAACAATTAGATATGGTGGATGTAAAGTTACGCGATACTAATGATACGAATCAACATACGAATTATACGAATAAAATACGGATGCTTAGCTTCCAATTCGTAGTATTCGCATGCATTCGCCTGCCTGCGGTAGGCAGGTAGATTCGTATCGCACTTAGTATCTAGGGATTCCCGCCGCCTTTGTCTCAATATTAATATCTTCAAAATGGGCTTCTTGTTGGACATCGACAGTCCCCTGTTTGACCAATTCTAGCATACCCAGAAAGCTAACAATCAAATTGACCTTGTCGTGCTTATTTTCTCGTACATAGTCTCGGAAGCTCAACTTGAGCGACCGGGTGATCCGGTCGGCCAGGTCAGTCATCACCTCCTCCAGACTGATAACTTTCCGAATAATCGCCGTCGGTAGTTTTTCAATTTTTGGTAAATTGGAGATTACTCTCCGGACGGCTTCGAGCAAACTCACTGATTTGATTTCGGGGCTGGGGGTAAAAACCACCGCTCGTTCGCGACTGGGTTCGCGCTCGAAAATCATCGCCTGACCAAAATGGTTTTTCAGATCCGGGACCAGTTCCTTGATTCGCTGATAGTGTCTGAGCTGACGTTCGAGCTCATCGACACTGGCTGTTTCTTCTGGGGTCAGAGTCAGTCCGGGCAGGAGGGAGAGAGATTTGATCAACATCAGGGTCGAAGCCACCAGAATAAAATTCGCCATCTCGCCGATGGGGCGATTAGGACCACGTTGAAGATAAGCGACATATTCGTCGGCTACTTGGGCCAGTGAGACTTTACTGATATGGAGTTTATGTTTCTCAATCAAAGCCAAGAGCATCTCCAGTGGCCCTTCGAAATCCCCCACTTTTATCTTGAAATCATCCATATTTTTATCAAGTTATTAAGGTCGGACCTTGATATTTGAGGTAGAAGTAATAACCAATCAAAGCCCCGTTGCCGAGCAGTAAGACGATGGCAAAAAAGCTCAGCGAACCAACAAAGGTGTCGCGGAAGAGGAAAAAAATAGCGGTAAATAAGAGGAGAGAATTTACACCAACCAACCAAAGATCGATGACGGCCAGTCTTTTTTTCTGCCAACCGATTCGAATCGCAGGGACCGTCGATAAAATCACAAAATACCCGGCGACAAACCAAAAGGAGGTCAAGAGATCAGGATTGGCGGCGCCTGGGTCAGACGAGAAAAACCAAGCGGTGTAGGTAATGACCGTGCCCACCATTCCGAGAATTAGCAATTTGGGCCAATTAGTATAAATAGCTAAGGCGATGATACCAATATCAATTAAAAGTATAAAAGTCGGGGTAAAAAGCGAGCTCGCTCTTAGGCCAAAAACAAAGGGCACAACAAAACAAATTGCCAACAAAATAGCTGAAGCCTTGATCAAATTTTTTTGAGTTAGCCAGCGACTCCAAAATGTTTCTGGATTGTGTTCGATAGTGGCCAAGGTCTCGGCTTCGGTTCCAATTTTAATGGAAGTCTTTTCCGTTAAATCCCCTTCTCCGTTATCGATGAGAATCGTCTCGGCGGGATTAACAATTTCTTGCATCGCTAGTTTTTGTTCCATCGCCGCTTCTTCGTGTTCGAGCAGATCAATTCGCTGTTCCTGCTCCTCTAGTTTTTGTTCAATTTTGTTGACCTTATTGGCCAAAGGTTGAATTTCTGGATCCATGTTGTCTTAATTCTAACTTAATACACGATACTTGTCATTTTCAGGCGAGTGTGAATTCTGGCAAGTTCTATTGGAGTGCACTGTTTGGAAACCCCGTCGGTTTACCGCGGGGGTGAAAAACAGGCGATGTGTTTTGGATGGCCGGTGGCCATTCCTATTCCAAAAAAACAGCCACGGTGTTGTGTGCCTAAAACCCCATCGACTCCTGCCTGCGCAGGCAGGTTGCCGTGTGGACAACCCGCGAAGCGGAGCAGTCGTCGCATGACGGCAACCCGCGAAGCGGAGCAGTCTCCTTTATGGGGATAGGACACACAACCTGTTTTATAATTTTCAAGTGTCAATTTCCAATTTTCAATAAATGACACAATAACCAAATCTCAATAAAAATTCAAAAATTGAAAATTCATTGTAAATTGAGAATTATAAATTGGTTATTGTTCCCCACGTCGTTCCCCACGTCAGACATGGGGAAAATATTACTTTTCTAATTCGATTCCTAATTCTTTGAGTTGCTTTTCTGGCACTTCTGATGGCGCCCCCATCATCAAATCCTTGGCTTCGCCGTTTTTCGGGAAAGCGATCACTTCCCGGATGTTTGGCTCGTCAGCTAAAATCATGACCGTGCGATCAATGCCAGGGGCAAAACCACCATGAGGTGGAGCTCCAAATTTAAAAGCCTCGAGCATATGACCAAAACGCAATTGTTGTTCTTCTGGACTGATGCCTAGCAATTCAAAGACTTTCTGTTGAACTTCGGCTTGATGAATACGAATACTGCCAGAGCTCAATTCAAAACCATTGAGGACTAGGTCGTAAGAATTGGCGCGAATGTTAAGCAAGTCTTCGCCGGCCATAAATTTCGGCAAATCTTTTTCTTTGACTGAACAGAAGGGATGATGAGCCGCGGAAATCTTGCCTTCTTTATCTTGTTCAAACATTGGAAAGTCAACGATCCAAGCAAAAGCTAATTCGTCTTTGTCTTCTTTGTTTTGGCGTAGATCTGGTTTATCACTGCCATATTTCTCTACTGATTCCTTGTAGGTCAAACGGGGAAATGGCACCTGCGAGATTTTTTTATGGGGCGCTACTTTTTTAACCAATTCAATAAACATTTTTTCGGTATATTGGAGAATATCTTCTTGGGTGACAAAAGACATCTCGAAATCGAGCTGAGTAAATTCTGGCTGACGGTCGCCACGCTGGTCTTCGTCACGGAAACAGCGAGCAATTTGGAAATAACGATCGAGGCCGGCCACCATGCAGAGTTGTTTAAACTGTTGAGGCGATTGAGGTAGGACGTAAAACTTGCCTTTTTCCAATCGAGACGGGACTAAATATTCGCGTGAACCTTCCGGTGTCCCCTTCATCATGATTGGAGTTTCGATTTCGATAAAATCATGACGATGCATGTAATCACGGAAAAAAGTGATCACCTGGTCACGTAAAATCAGATTTTTCTTCATTCTGTCAGTGCGAAGATCGAGATAGCGGTATTTCAAACGCAATTCTTCATTGATACCGCTTGTATCTTCGTTGATGGCAAAAGGCGGAGTATCAGATTTATTAACTATTTCAATACCGGTGACTTCGATTTCGATATCCCCATTTATTTGTTCAGCCACGATCATTTTTCCTGGTCGCTTGTTGACCAGACCTGTGACTTTGACCACCCACTCCGGTCGTAGTTCGCCGGCTGTTTGGTGGGCTTCGGTATGATTTGGTAAAACGACCATCTGGACTTTGCCACTAATATCGCGCAGGTCGATAAAGATGAGTTTGCCGTGGTCGCGACGAATATCCACCCAACCCCAAATAGAGATTTCCTCTCCGATATGTTTGCCCAGCTCGGCAATTTTAATTCTGTTAGTCATATTTTTTAGCTAATTTCTTTTAATATTTTTTAATTAATCCGCCTTCGCCAATACTTCGGCGAGACAAAGAAACCGCCCCTGAAAATTCGTTGAATAAACGAATTTTCAGGGGCGGTTAGGTGTCTCCGCGGTGCCACCCTGATTTATAACTCCTTGTCCTCCTAAGTTTTTCGTAGAAAAATTTTGGAGGGTGGGCTAAAACTTTACATCAATAAATTGCCCTGTTTTTATTGAAGTGCCTCCCCGGTCGTTAATCGGCTCAATAGCTTGCTTGAATGATAACACTTATTAAAATTCAATCAAGAGCGTTTCTATGATAAAATATTTGCATGGAAAGAATTAATATTTATATAGATGGTAATAATCTTCATCGAAGTGCAAAAGAATTAGGCTTTAATAAGGTAATTGCGACGCCGAACTCGTTTTAAAGACAGTTTCAGACTTTTATTCGAAAGCTTTTGATAAATGTTTTCTGGTGACTGGAGACGGTGACTTTGGTTGTCTGGTTGAGTTCTTAAATGAAAAATCAGCTTTGTCTGGAATAATTTCTCCAGACGAAAGTAAGTGTTCTTTTTTGCTAAGGAATAAAAATGTTCGAATAACTTTTTTGAATGACTTATATCATAAATTTTCTAACGGGAAACACCCATAAAGAAAAAGCCCCCGATGCGGACGAATCCGCATAAGGGTCTCTTTCATGATGATAATGTCATTATATCTTCTTATGTTTTTTAAGTCAATATAACAACGGAAGCCCCCTTGCGGGGGCTTCCTCGGATTCTCCCTCTCAGGAGCATAATGCACTTATGGTATGTTTATACATAAACAAAGTCAAGCGTTCATAACCTTTTAATAACCAGATGGGGAACGAAGTGGAAGGTTTTTAGGTTGTTTCTTTCGTGAGGGTTATAACCCCGTAGGGGTAAGCCTCATCCCTGTCCCGTATCCGTTCAACCAACGTTAGGACTTGGGCCACTTCTTTGTAACGATTACCTCATCCCCCATTTGGTTACTAATTCTTATTTTACAAATCATTTTAATTACTCAGCCCCGTCTTCATCTTTACTTCCCCGATTTTTTTCTCGGCTAGGAGGCGAGCTTTGGCGGCCCCTTGTTTCAAAATTTCGAGGACCTTGGTTGGATCGGCGACAATCGCTTGTCGGCGTTCGCGTAGCGGGGCGATAAACTTGATCATACTGGCAATCAAAATTTCTTTGGATTCTTTGTAACCAATACCACCAGCCTCATATCTCTCTCGTAAAGTGGCTAACTCCTCTGGGCTGGCAAAAAGCTCGTGTAGGGCGAAAATATTGCATTTGGCGGGGTCTTTTGGCTCTTCCGGGGCCTTGGAATCAGTGACAATCTTCATGACCAGAGCTTTGATTTCTTCATCGCTAGCAAAAAGCGGAATCGTGTTGCCATAGCTCTTGCTCATTTTCTGACCGTCGAGACCAGGCACGGTTTTTACGCTCTCTAGGATCATCGGCTCAGGCATTTTAAAAGTCTCACCGAATAACCGATTGAATTTTTCGGCGGTGTCACGAGCGATTTCCACGTGTTGTTTTTGGTCTTGGCCAACTGGCACGACGTCAGTACCATAAAGCAAAATATCAGCCGCCATCAGCAGTGGATAGTCGAAAGTGCCGACGCTGACCTCGTGATTTTTGGTTGTCGCGTCTTTGTAAGCATGGGCGCGTTGCAGATATGGCACAGTCGTAATGCAATTAAAAATCCAACATAGCTCTGAGTGGGCTGGGACGGCGGATTGACGGAAGAGGATGGCTTTGGCTGGGTTGAGTCCCAAGGCTAGATAGTCGATAGCGATGTCCAGTGAATCTTGATTGAGAGCGGTAGCATCCTGGGTGGTGGTGAGCGCGTGGAGATCGGCAATAAAAATAATATTGGTCTCGAAATCAGCTTGGCGATCAATCACCTGCTTCATGGCACCGAAATAATTGCCGATGTGTGGTCGGCCAGTGGGCTTGACGCCAGTGAGTAAAATTTGTGGTTTGTTGCTCATTAAAATATTCTAGCTTGTTTTACCGGATTTGGCTATCCCCAATTTTTTAGCGAAGTCCGACTTCGCTAAAAAAGATATACAGCGAACCGTTTTTGTGGTATTGTTGAAAAGTCTGAGCAATCAGACTTTTTCGTCTATGAAAACCAATTCCCTGCAAACAATTAAATTTTACTATCGCCAGGCCCTGCGCTATCGCTGGGTAGCTTTACTTATGTTGTCATCTTCGGCTGTTTCCTCGGCCATGGGAGTCATTATCCCCCTCTATTTCAAAGATTTGTTTAATTTGATTGCTAGTTCGACCGATAAAAATATTGCCTCTATTACCGCTTTTCATTTGTTGCTGGTTATCGCTTCTCTGAGTCTGATCCAGTGGGCTTTGTGGCGGGTCAACAATTTCAGCGCCAACTATTTCGAATCGAAATCACTGGCCGATTTATCCAATCAGTGTTTTAGTTATCTTCATCTTCACTCCTCTTCTTTTTTCAACAATAATTTTGTCGGCTCTTTGGTCAAACGGGTCAATTGGTTCGTCCGCGGTTTTGAAGCCATTACCGATCGACTGATTTTTAATCTGGTGCCATTGATAGTCAGTGTCAGCGCTATTATTATTGTCTTGCTCGGCGTTAAACCCTTGCTGGCGTTGGCAGTTTTGCTGTGGGTGCTGACTTTTCTAACTGTCAGCTATATTGTCACTCGTTTTAAATTGAAATACGATATCGCTCGTAACGAAGCTGAGAGCGCCAACACCGCTTTGCTGGCCGACACCATCACCAATAATCTCAATGTTAAACTTTTTAATGCCTATGCTCCGGAAGTCGCTGATTATCAGGCTAGCAGTCGAGATGTTCAGCAAAAAAGAAAATTTGCCTGGGACATTTGGGCGGTCTTTGAATCATTTCAGGGATTGTTGTCGGTGGTGTTGGAAATCGGTATTTTTTATATCGCCATCACTCTCTGGCGCCAAGGCATTCTAACTATTGGTGATTTTGCTTTGATTCAAGTCTATATCGTGGTCATTCTCGCTCAAGTTTGGGACTTTGGCCGGATTATTCGCCAGTTCTATGAGAGCTTGTCTGATGCCGAGGAGATGACTGAAATTCTGATTACTCCGCACGAGATTGTGGATATCCATGGTGCCAAAGAATTGGTGGTCAATCGGGGTGAGATTGCTTTCAAGAATGTTACTTTCAACTACAACGAGACGCGGACGGTGATTGATAAGATGAACCTGACGATTACTCCGGGCGAGAAAATCGCTTTTATTGGACCATCGGGTGCGGGCAAGACGACCATCATCAAACTGCTTTTTCGGATGCATGACCTGACCGCCGGTCAGATTACGATCGATGACCAAAACATCGCTCGGGTCACCCAGGAAAGCTTGTGGCGCAATGTCAGTCTCGTGCCACAGGATCCTCTCCTTTTTCATCGCTCGCTGATGGAAAATATTCGCTATGGCCGAGCTGGTGCCACCGATGAGCAAGTGATCGAAGTGGCCAAGAAGGCTCGCTGTCATGATTTTATTTCTCGCCAAGAAAAAGGCTATGAGACTTTTGTCGGTGAGCGTGGTGTCAAACTTTCTGGTGGTGAACGTCAGCGAGTAGCTATCGCTCGGGCGATTTTACGCAATGCCCCGATTCTCGTCCTCGATGAAGCGACTTCTAGTCTCGATTCCGAATCAGAACATTTGATTCAGGAAGCTCTCGAGGAATTAATGAAAGCTAAAACTGTCTTAATGGTGGCTCATCGGCTGTCGACTATTCGTCAAGCTGATCGGATTATCGTGATAGAAGATGGCCAAATTACCGAACAAGGTAATCACGACGAACTAGCCAACAAAGACTCTGGCACTTATGCCAAACTCTGGCAACTCCAAGCCGGCGGCTTCATTGAGGATTAAAAACAAATCTTTTTAGTATTTTCTAATCACTCCGGTCACTACGGCGCCGATTTCGAGGGCTTCTTTGGGGTAGATGGGTTTATATTTTTTATTGGCGGGTTCGAGGTAGTTTTTGCCATCTTTTTGGCGCAAGAATTTCATTGTCCAGCCACCATCAATCCGAGCGATGACGATATCGCCTTCGCGAGCGCGGTCTCGCCTCTCGGCTACCACCAGGTCGCCTTCCTTGATCCCCTCGTCAATCATTGAGTCGCCTTTCACTTCCAACACAAAGCTTTCATCGCGATGAGTAATCAGATAGTCATCGAGATTAATAGTATCAGTCATCTCGTCGTCAATCATCGTTGGCACACCTGCTTCGACTAGACCCAGGAGCGGTATCTCATCCATTATTTTTCCGGGGGTCAACCGGCCCTGAGTATCTTTGTTGACTAGCCCCGCGTCAGCCATTTTGTTGATCAGCTTGTAAACGGCGTTTTTAGATTTGAAGCCCGTCAGCTCCATGATTTCTTTGTAGCCCGGCAAGCGTCCGTGCTTGTGATAAAAAGTAAAAATTTTTTTGCGATATGGTTCCATTGTTAAAATTTAAAATTAAAAATTAAAAATTTAGAAAAAGGTGATAGTTTAGAAAATAAAAGTAGCGGCCATTTTGGAAGCGCGACTGAACCAAGTCGGCTGTTGATAGGCTTGGGTGAGGGTAGCTAACTGACGAGTCAAAAAATGATGACGCTTGGCGTCGTCTTTGTAGGAAAAGCCTTTGATGATCTTGTAATCGATAGTTCGATTCAAGCTCTGCAATTCCTCTTGGATAGTGGTGATTAAGTCTCCTTGGCTCATGTTTATATTATAAGTGAACCATAGTTCACCTGCAAGAAAAAACTGTGTATAACTTGCACACCAATCGTGCCATTGCGTCTTTGTTTTTTTAAAATTAGCACCAATTAAACGGGTTAGTATATTTAATCAAATTTTAATGTTCAAACTGATTTTAGACGCAAAAAAACTATGGCACGATTGGTGTGCAAGGATAACCCCGCTTAGCGGAGCAGTCCTCGCATGAGGATAACCCTCGCTTTAATCAGAACTCAGTTTTTGATTTTATAGAAGTTTTTAGTCCTTCATTAAAAATAACAATATCAGATGGGCCTATGGCCACAATGTTAGTATTGGAGACTAATATTCCGGCTGTTTCTGGAATACAAATAACTTTCGAGAAATTATATTTTTGAATAAAGTCTTTGATTGTTTCGTCATAAGTCTCATTATAATGACACCAAATTTCAGCATCTTTTATTAGATTCATGGCGGAAAAATCTGTTAAACCGACAATATTTTCATCTCCAGACGAGGCTGGAATGATTGTTTTGGCCATAATGATGGCACCAGCACTGCCGCCATATATAGGCAGGCCTGACAAAGCTAATTTTTTAATTGTTTCAAAAGTGCCAAATTCCTTTAATTCTTTGAGTAATTTAAAAGTATTGCCTCCTCCGATATAAATTCCTCCAAATTGTTCAAAATCAGCCATTTTTTTATCCTTCAAATCTTCTTCGGTCCACATAACAAAATTATCAAAGCCAAAAGGTTGAAAATTATTTTTTAACCACTCCAAACACTCACCATAAGGATGTTTTTCTGTATCGATAGCTATTGGGATATATAAAACGGGCTTAGTCTTGTCTAGAGCTTTTATAAACTCGGCATCGATTTGTTCTGATTCGTTGCCACTCCCTCCACCAGAAAGAAATAATTTCAT
>Ga0208375_1004148_pt1 | contig 11658 bp, 13 predicted proteins | sample RifOxyD1_FD_184038 | JGI IMG/M metagenome (GOLD analysis project Ga0208375, IMG submission 184038) | Soil microbial communities from Rifle, Colorado - Rifle Oxygen_injection D1 (SPAdes) | ecosystem: Environmental > Terrestrial > Deep subsurface > Rock core/Sediment | place: Rifle, Colorado... | reverse complement strand
CGCCACAGCGGGATCCCGCCCTGGCGGGACAGCCCCGAGCATTGTGGAACAAGTAACTCAACAAGTAACCCAACAAATAAACAACGTAGCAGAACAAATTACAAATTTGTTTACCCCTTCGGCACCACAGCCACAGATTAACTACCCTCCAATAGCTGAGGCAGTACCGGTGGAAACCCCGGAGGCCTTGCAAAATTTAGAAATTTTGAGCGTGAACCCTTTGGGCAATCTTAAACTGTCTCCGGTTGGGACAAGTGTGAGTTTCTTTGCTTATAAACTGCCTCAATTAAAGAAAACATTAGACGCTTTGGCAATTGATTCAAATAAATTAAATGATGTAAAAAAGCTGACGCAGACGGAATTATATTTGCAGGGACTAACACAAACAGTTCTTACTAAATCAGAAATTATAGAGGCCAATCAGGTAGGAAAAGAAACAATAAACCCCAGCGTACAATCAAATGCTATTGCGGCGATTCAGGGAATTCCTGTTACGGACTTAAGTGCTGCGGCAATCATTAAAATCCCAACAAATATTATTTTTGCCAGAGCGGCAGGAGAGTTGATTGATTTAAGTTCGGTTTTGAATGTGGACGTTCAGGGAAATGTGGAACAAAAAATTGTTGCTATTTCCGGTAAGAAAATGGAATTGATTGTGAAACCTGATAGTCCTGCAAACAGCGTAACCGGAATTATGACTTTAAGGAAATTGGCAGCCACTGGCGGACAGAATACTTTTACAAAACTATTTACAGCTGCTTTGACAGTTATAAATCCCGAACCTTCTGTGCAAAATCAAGTGTTAAGCGGTGTGCTTGTGCAAAAATTTGCTTATGCTGAAGTTCGGCCGGGTGTTTTTAAGGCGGAAATTACTGCTCCAACAGCCGAAGGGGATTACGAAATTGCCTCGATTATTGATTATAAGGACTTATCTTTAACTCCAACGGAAACAAGTCTTACTTTACAGGTTGATTCGGAGGGTTATGTTTATAAACAAACGGCAAATGGGAAATTGAGAATTGAAAATGCAACGGTCTCTATTTATTGGTTGAACCCGGATACAAAAAAATATGAATTATGGCCGGCTGACAAATTTATGCAGAAAAATCCTGTTTTGACTAATGACACCGGGAAGTATTCTTTCTTGGTTCCACAGGGCACCTATTATCTGAAAGCAACCGCCACCACTTACTCTGATTTTAAGAGTAATTCATTTGATATAAAAGAGGACAATGGTGTGAAAATAGATATAGAGTTAAAAACCAATACATTTTTGCCTGCATGGTTTAATTGGGAAGCGATAATTGCCATGTTGCTTATTATCATAATAATTTTACTTTGCGTTTTTATTTACACTAAAGGTCGAGGTATTAACTTAAAAAATTAAAATGACTAAAAAAACGTTTCTTATATCTCTGCTTTGTGCTTTTACTTTTATTTCCTTGGTTTTCAACGGAATTTTGGTTTTTGTTCTTATAAAAAATTCGGAAACATATCAGGAAAATCAGGTCAACCAAAAAGTTTTGGCATTTAGAAATATGTTTACAGAAAAGGTTTTGTTATCAAATAAAGAAATTGATTTTGACACCCGACTTTCTTTGGAAACAGCGGTGAGGGCGTTGAACGATCAGGAAGTTTTTGCTCAATGGCAGAAATTTACAAACAGTCAAACGCAAGCAGATGCAACGTTTCAGGCAAAGGTCTTGCTTGAAATGTTAATTGAGAAAACCGGCCAATAGACCCTTTTGGAAGTAATTTTTGTTGAATTACTTCGCAAGGGGTCTATTTTATTTGACAAATTTTTTCATATCGGCTAAATTGTATTATAGTAAAAATTAAAATTAAAAGTTACAACATATGATAATAAAACCATTAGGAGACCATATTTTGATAGAGCCAATTAAAGAAGAGGAAAAAACAAAAGCAGGCATTTTTCTACCTGATACCGCTTCTAAAGAAAAGTCGGAAGAGGGCAATGTGATTGCGGTGGGACCGGGTAAAAAAACAGATGACGGGAAAATAGTGATGATGTCTATAAAACCCGGGGACAAGGTTTTATTTCAAAAATACGGACCAAGTGAAATAAAAGTTGACGGCAAGGAATACTTAATTGCTAGCGAGTCAGATATTTTAGCAATAATAGAGTAAACGCAATACTAATTCACAAATTTTACGCTAATCTACAAAAATTCTAATCTACGAATTCGTATTTCCGCAGATTAGAACAAAAATTAGGAGATTAGTATTATAATTTTATGGCAAAACAAATAAAATATAGCGAGGATGCTCGCAAGATATTAAAAAGCGGTTTAGATAAAGTGGCAAATGCGGTGAAAGTAACTTTGGGGCCAAAAGGCAGAAATGTTGTTTTAGGTTCTGGTTTTGGTAGTCCAACAATTACAAATGATGGGGTAACAATTGCAAAAGAAATTGAGTTAGAAGACAATGTTGAAAATATTGGAGCTGAAATAATAAAAGAAGTTGCCAGCAAAACAAACGATATTGCAGGAGATGGCACAACTTCTGCTGTTTTGCTTTGTCAGGCAATTGCCACAGAAGGGCTAAAAAATGTGGCTGCCGGGGCTAATCCACTGGCGTTGCGGAAAGGAATTATTAAAGCAAAAGATGCGGTTGTTTTGGCCTTGAAAGAAATGTCTAAACCAATTACCACAAAAGAGGAAAAAGCACAGGTGGCAATAATTTCGGCGCAAGACACAGAAATGGGAAACTTGATTGCCGAAGTTATGGAAGAAGTTGGCAAAGACGGAGTAATTACAACCGAGGAATCAAAAACATTTGGGTTGTCTAAAGAAATAGTGAAGGGATTGCAGTTTGACAAGGGCTATGTTTCCGGATATATGGTTTCTAACACTGACAAGATGGAGGCAGTCCTGGAAGATCCATATATTTTGATAACAGACAAAAAAATAAGTTCGTTGCAGGAAATTTTGCCATTGTTAGAAAAGTTGGTTAAAGCCGGAAAAAAAGAGTTGGTTATTATTGCAGATGATGTTGATGGAGATGCTTTAACAACTTTAATTGTAAATAAAATACGCGGAATTTTTAACGCTTTAGCGGTAAAGTCGCCGGGGTTTGGTGATAGAAGTAAAGAAATGTTAGAGGATATTGCCATTGTAACCGGAGCTGAAGTTATTTCTGAAGAAAAAGGAATGAAGTTAGAAAATACAGAAATAGAAATGTTGGGGCAGGCACGCAGAGTTATTTCTACAAAAGAAAACACAACAATTGTTGAGGGAAAAGGCGAAAAAGCGAACATTGAGGCAAGAATTGGCGCTATAAGAAAAGAAATTGCCTTGGTAACTTCGGACTTTGACAAAGAAAAATTGCAAGAGCGTTTGGCAAAATTATCTGGCGGAGTTGGTGTTATAAAAGTTGGAGCTGCAACAGAAGTTGAACAAAAAGCAAAACAACATAAATTAGAAGATGCCCTACATGCAACAAGAGCCGCGGTTGAAGAGGGAATTGTTCCTGGGGGTGGAGTGGCCTTATTAAGAACTATAAAGGCATTAGAAAGTATAATAGCAGAGGGTGATGAAAAGACGGGGGTTAATATACTGAAAAGAGCAATTGAAGAGCCGGTTAGGCAAATTGCTGAAAACGCAGGAATTGACGGAGCAGTTGTTGTGCAAAAAGTGAAAGAGGGAGTAGATGACTTTGGGTTTAATGCAGGTACAATGGTTTACGAAAATTTAATAAAATCTGGAGTTGTTGACCCAACTAAAGTAACTAGAACGGCTTTAGAAAACGCGGTTTCAGCCGCAAGTATGCTTTTAACAACCGAGGCAGTTATTTCGGAATTGCCTAAAAAAGAGGGTTGCCCCAATCACACGCCCAACCCAATGATGAGTGGCGATTATTAAAAATAGTATAGTTAGAAAAGAGGGCAAAAGCCCTCTTTTAGTTGTTGCATAAATTGGTATTTTTGGTATAGTAATGGTATGGAGTGTCCAAATGATAACCAACAATTAGAAAAGGTTTTGTTCCACAATGTGGGGGTTGATTACTGCCCAAAATGTTTGGGTATTTGGTTTGATAAAGATGAGTTAAGGCAAGCAAAAGATGACAAAGATAAACAGTTAAACTGGGTTGATGTTGATTTGTGGCGAGATAAAGCAAGGTTTAAGATTTCGCATAAAAATAAACATTGCCCGGTGTGTAGAGTTGGTTTACAAGAAGTTGGTTATGACGATTCAAAAACTAAAGTTGATTTTTGTAAAATGTGTCAGGGGGTTTGGATAGACAGGGGAGAATTTAAACAGATAATAAACTACCTTAAAAATAAGTCAGATTATGAGCTTTTACACCATTATACAAAAAATATTGCGCAAGAATTGTGGGAAGTTTTTTCCGGGCCCGAGGCATTTCGTTCTGAATTGGAGGATTTTATAATGCTTTTAAAATTATTTAACTATAAATTTGTGGTCCAACATCCCATTTTAAATGCGATGATTGAGAACTCACAAAAATAATAAAAAATATGGAACCAATTTTGTGGACAATATTAGTAATTGTAGCGGTTGCTGTGGCGTGGATTGTGGGTGTTTTTAATAGTTTGGTAACTTTAAAAAATAGAGCTAAAGAGGCCTGGGCAGACATAGATGTTCAGTTAAAAAGAAGATATGACCTAATTCCAAATTTAGTGGAAACAGTAAAGGGGTATGCAACACATGAGAGAGAGTTATTTGAAAAAGTAACTCAAGCCAGGGCTAGTGCAATGTCAGCTCAAGGTGCAGGGGCTAAAGCAGAGGCAGAAAATATGCTTTCTGGCACATTGAAAAGTTTGTTTGCAGTTGCTGAAAATTATCCTGAATTAAAAGCGTCCCAAAACTTTTTGGCCTTGCAAAACGAGCTTACAGATACAGAAGACAAAATTCAGGCCTCGCGTAGATTTTACAACACAAACGTTAGAGATTTAAATATAAAAATTGAAGTTTTTCCGGCAAACTTGATAGCTAATTCTTTTGGGTTTAAACAAATGGAATTATTTCAGACAGCCAACGACGCAGAACGAGAGCCAGTTGCAGTGAAATTCTAATTTCGCTCAGCAACAATCTTTTTTCCGTCTGCTGGTAACCCCCTTTGTCTCTGTGGAGACAAGTGGACCAGGGACTGCAAAAAGTTTATTGCTTCGCTACATTATGCCGTCGATATATACACAAGCAGATCAAAACACTCGTAAAACCTGGTTTCTCATAACTGGGTTTTTGGTCTTTATTATAGCACTGGGCTGGCTGTTTTCTTATTTGTTAGATGATAATATTATATTATATTTTGCTGTATTTTTAAGTGTGTTTATGAGTTTTGGGAGCTATTGGTGGTCTGACAAAATTGTTTTGGGAATGTACCGCGCAATACCAATTGATCACAATAAAAATTTGGAACTTTACCACACTGTAGAAAATTTATGTATTACTGCCGGTTTACCATTACCAAGGATTTATGTAATCCCCGAGCTTCAGCCAAATGCTTTTGCAACGGGCAGAGATAAGAATCATGCTGTTGTTTGTGTAACACAAGGGCTTTTAAATCGGCTGAATAAAACAGAACTGCAGGGAGTGCTGGCACATGAAATGTCACACATTGGCAATAAAGATATGTTATTATCAACTGTAGTGGCTGTTTTAGCTGGAACTGTGGCAATGTTGGCTAATATGTTTATGCGGGTTAGTTTTTGGGGAGGTGGTAGAAGAAGATCAAACAATGACAATAATAATTCTGGAGCAATCTTATTAGTTTTAGGGATAGTTGCAGCAATTTTAGCTCCAATAGCGGCAACATTGGTTCAGCTGGCAATTTCCAGGAAAAGAGAATTTTTAGCGGACGCAGATGGTGTTTTGTTAACGCGTTATCCGGAGGGATTGGCTAGTGCACTAGAAAAAATTTCAGCAGACCAAACTCCAATAAGAGTTACCAATGATGCTACAGCTTCTTTGTTTATTGATTCGCCTTATAAAGGTAAGCAAAAAACGCATTGGTTTACAAAACTTTTTTCAACCCACCCACCAATTGAAGAAAGAATAAAAGCATTAAGAGATATGGCAATTTAATTTTATGAAAATTATAAAAGATAAAATTGAAATTATAGAATTAAAGGAAATGTCTGGAAAGATGTTTGGAAATTTAGTTAAAGCTATGGTTGACGTTGAAAAAGAAATCATGGCGGTTGATGCTCCCATGCATGCCGATTTGTTGGAATTTTTAATTGAACAGGAGAACTGCGAGTCTAAAAATCTTTGGGGAATAAATATATATCCTGAAAAAAAAGGAGAAGATTTTATTGAATTTGATTCAATGATGAATTTAAAACCTGGTTTAGGTAATAAAACAAGATGGATTGAAAGCGAAGAAACCAGAAAAAAAATAATAGAAGTAGTAAAAAAATTAATTTAATGTTTTTTCATAAAGATCTTACAGAGGGAAAATGGTGGTCTTTGTCTATTTTTGAGCAAATGGCGAACATTGGAGCTGAAATTGGCAGGGCTGAAAATTGGAGGATAAAAGACAAAAAGTTGAGCGAGGCGTCTTTTTATAGAGGACTTGAATTGTTAGATTTAACTATTGGTGATAAAAAAAATAAAAAAAAGTTGAAGGAGCTTTGCCGTTTGCGCGAGATTATTGCAGATTATTTTTATTTTGATAACATTTATGGTTCGACAAGCCAGCAGTTGGATAAATATTTTTATAATTTTAATTACGCAGTTGCATTGAAAAGATAAATTTTGGAGGAGTCGCATAGTGGCTATTGCAACGCCCTGGAAAGGCGTGTCTCGAAAGGGACCCGTGGGTTCGAGTCCCACCTCCTCCGCAACGAACAAAATTATTAAATAATTCTTAATTTAACAAATAAAATTAGGAATAAAAAAATGGAAGAACAAGTATTAAAATTATTAAGTAAGTTTTATTTAATAGCAACAATTTTAGTTGTGGGTGTTTTGATATTTTTCGTGGGGCAGATGGTTTATCAGTCAAATTTATTAGAACAGCAAAATCAAAACCAGATTACGGTTTCCGGTCAAGGTAAGGTTTATGTAAAACCGGATGTGGCTTTGGTTTCTTTGGGAGTTACAGCGACCGGTTCAACAGTTGCCGATGTAACAAAAGCCAATACAGATAAAATGAATGCAGTTATTGCTGCTGTAAAAGCGCTGGGTGTTGATGAAAAAGATATTCAAACAACAAATTATAATTTGACTCCAAATTACGAAATCCAGCCGATGATTTATAGTTATCCTGTAAGAAATTCGAATAATATAACTGGCTATACTTTAGATCAAAATGTGCAGGTGAAAATTAGGGACTTCACAAAAGTTGGAGATATTTTATCGCAAGCAACTGCAAAAGGAGCTAATTTAGTTGGCAGTTTGCAATTTACAATTGATAATCCGGAGCAGTTTAAAGAACAAGCAAGGGCAAAGGCAATAGCACAAGCAAAAGCCAACGCAAATAATTTGGTAAAAGAGTCCGGTATAAATTTGGGTAAATTGATAAATGTTTACGAAAATTATGTTGCATATCCGGTTATGTATAGTGCAAAAGCAATGGGCGGAGGTGTGGCCGATTCAGCTCCTGTGCCAACAGTTGAACCCGGCCAGCAGGAAGTAAACGTAACAATAAACTTAACTTACAAAGTTAGATAAATGGATGATTGTGTGTTTTGCAAAATTGTAAAAGGGGAGATTCCAAGCTATAAGGTCTACGAAGACGAAAATTTTTTGGCGTTTTTGGATATAAACCCGCAATCGCCCGGTCACACGCAAGTAATTCCCAAGGAGCACTATAAGTTTGTATGGGATGTTCCAAACGTAGGAGAGTATTTTGAAGTTGCAAAAAAAGTTGCCTTAGCTCAAAAAAAAGCATTCAATCAAGAAATCATTTTTAGTAAAATTGTCGGGACTGACGTTTTTCATGCACATATTTGGGTTTTCCCACACCCTGAACAAACTCAAGGTGATAAAACAGATTTAGAAGTTAACGCTGAAAAAATAAGGCAGAACATAAAATAGTTATGGATTCGCAAATAGAAGAAATAAAAAATAAGCTTAATGTGTTTGACATTGTTGGAAGTTATGTAAAACTTTCAAAAACCGGCATTAACTATCGCGGGTTATGTCCTTTTCATTCTGAGAAAGGGCCTTCATTTTTTGTTTCTCCTGGACGTCAAATGTGGAAATGTTTTGGTTGTGGAAAAGGTGGAGACATTTTTGAATTTATAAAAGAAATTGAAGGCGTTGAATTTGGTGATGCTTTGCGACTTTTGGCAACCAAAGCAGGAGTTGAATTAAAAAGGGAAAATCCACAAGTTGTAAGTGAAAGGAAAAAACTATACGAAATTTGTGATTTGGCAAGTTCATTTTTTGAAAAACAATTAGGAAATAGTGCTTACGGAAAAGATGCCAAAGAATATTTGTTAAAAAGAGGTATCACAGAGGAAAGTATAAAAAAGTGGCGTTTGGGATATTCGCCAGATACTTGGCAGGGTTTGTCTGATTTTCTTGTTGGCAGAGGATATACCAGAGATGAAATTGTTAGAGCAGGATTAGCAGTGCAATCAGAGAATGGTAACAACCCCTATGATAGGTTTCGCGGTAGAATTATTTTCCCAATTTTTGATTTAAATTCACAAGTAATTGGTTTTACTGCTAGAGTTTTTCCCCGCCAGGGCGGGGTCCCGCCCGAGGCGGGAAAGGATGGGATGGCAGCAAAATATATAAACACTCCTCAAACAATGCTTTATGATAAAAGTAATGTTCTGTATGGAATAAACTTTGCGAAGTTGGCAATTAGAAAAAATAATCAGTGTGTTTTAACAGAGGGGCAAACAGACACAATAATGTGTCACCAGGCGGGTTTTGAAAATACAGTAGCTGTTTCTGGAACTGCTTTGACCCCTCGACATTTGAATATTTTAAAAAGGTACACAGACAACTTACTTTTATCCTTTGATATGGATGTTGCTGGAGATACAGCTACAAAAAGAGGAATTAATTTAGCCGAATCGTTAGGGTTTAATATTAAAATTATAGATACTTACGACAGGGCAAAAGACCCAGCAGAAATTATTTTGGAAAATCCTGAAAATTGGAAAAAATCAACAGAGAATACAAGAACAATAATGGATTTTTATTTTGATTCCGCTTTTAAAAAGTTTAACAAAGCTAACTCTAAAGAAAAAAAAGAAATTGCCAAAATAATTTTACCGGCAATAAAACGGCTTCAAAATAAAATTGAGCAATCGCATTGGGTTCAAAAATTGGCAGAAAAATTGGGCGTTAGCCAGGAGTCAGTGTTAGAGGAATTAAAAGTTACTAAAAGTGATTCTGACTATTCCAATATTCCGCGGAATATCAGAATAGCCGAGTCAAAAGATTTACCTGTAGTTGGGAGAAAAAATCTTTTGGAAGATAAAATTATTTCATTAGTTTTAAAAAATCCGGAAAATTTAAATTTAATTGAAGAGTCGCATTATTGCCTTTTTTGTGATAAAACAAAAAATTTACTAGAAGAAATTAAAACCAGTGCAATGCAAAGAGGAAACGATTCGGAAGCAATTTTTGCCGATATTTCTCTTGGGCATAGACAAGGTGAGGAAAAAAATAAACACAAAGAATTGTTTGACGCACTTGCTTTAAAAGCAGAAGTAGATTATGAAGAACAAGGCCCTGATGAAATACAACTTTGCCTTTCTCAGTTAAAAGATATAGAATTGAGAAACAAGTTGAATGAACTTTCTAATTCGGTGAAACTTGAGGGTGACGAGCAGAAAAGAAATGAATTAATTAGGGAGTTTACAAAAAACGCTAAAGAATTACATCAAAAAAGTTAAAAATATATGAAAAAGATTAAAACAATTAAAAAACAAAAAAAAGTTACTATTAAAAAAATATCTCATAAAGTAGAGAGGGTCCATAAAAAAACAGTTATTGACCAAGTTCAATTGGACGGGCTTTTTAAAAAAGGGGAAGAAAGGGGGTTTGTTACAACCTCAGAAATTTTGTATGCTTTTCCTAGGATTGAACATAATATAGAAGGATTAGAAAAGGTGTATGATGATTTTAAAGAACGCGGGATTCAAATAAAGGAAATGCAGGAATTTTTGGAAGTAAAATCAAAAAAAGAAAAAAAAGGTAAAAAGGCCTTGGTAGGAAAAATAGACCCTATTCAAATTTATTTGAAAGAAATTGGAAAATCAGCTTTTTTATCAGCAAAGGAAGAGAAAGAACTTGCCAAAAGGATAGAATTAGACGACGAAGAAGCAAAAAATAAATTGGCTTTAGCAAATTTACGATTGGTTGTTTCTATTGCAAAAAAATATGTTGGTAGGTCGCCTAATCTAACTTTGCTTGATTTAATTCAAGAAGGAAATCTTGGGTTGTTTAAGGCGGTTAAGAAATTCGATTGGAGGAAAGGGTATAAGTTTTCAACATATGCTACCTGGTGGATAAGGCAATCAATCACAAGAGCTTTAGCTGACCAGGCAAGAACAATAAGAATCCCGGTGCACATGATTGAAACAATTTCCAAATATACAAAAGTTAGGAAAAGCTTGTTACAGGAGCTTGGTAGAGAACCACTTGCAGAAGAAATTGCAGCTGAAATGGGCTTGGAAGTTGATAAGGTTCACCACATAAGAAAAATTGCGCAAAAAGCTGTATCTTTAGAAACTCCAGTTGGAGAAGATAAAGATAAGCAAGATAGTGTTTTAGCAGAATTTATAAAAGACGAAAAAACAATTGCACCCAATACAGAGGCCGCCAGAAAACTTTTGAAAGATCGTTTGAAGGAAATTTCCAGTGAGTTAACACCAAGAGAATTAAAAATTTTAGGGATGAGATTTGGATTAGACGATGGGGTAATGCATACTTTAGAAGAAACAGGAGAGGAGTTTGGAGTAACTCGTGAGAGAATAAGACAAATCCAGGCAAAAGCACTGGAAAAATTACGAAAGCACAAAGAACTTAAAAAAGTTAGGGATTACTACTAAAAACCCCAGGACTTTACCATTGACCATACAACAAGCAGAAATAAAATTATATAAAGCACAACTAAGTGCCAGGTTGGGTAAGCTAAAAAATTAATTACTGCCAAAAGGGCAACTCCTATTGTTGTCATATTTTTTGTTTAATTGGGAGATTTTGGAAAATTACTCCAAATTAAATTTAAAAAGTTTTTTATTTGGTCAATATAATAATTAGTTGGACCCAGTATCCAGTTTAAGTTTACTCCAAGATTATTTATATCTAAATATTTGGCAAATGGACCAAATATTTTAGCTGTGTCAAACCCAAAAAATCTTTGCAAAAGGTAAATTGTAACCAAAACAATTATAATGCCAAGTATTAATCTGGCAATAGGGCTTACAATAAATTTTATAAAGAAATAGATAACAATAACAACAATGCCTATTTCTACGAGTGATGTTATATCCATTATTATATAATTTTAACACATAATAACAAAATAGTGCAATATTTTCTAAACAGTTTTTTCTGTCATTAAGGCGTTTAATATTTTTTTAACTGTTTCTACGCTTTCTGGTTCAATTATTGAAAGCGGAAAAATTTCTTTTTTTATTTTTTTGAAATCTTTTTTTATCTTTGAAATAACCTCTTTATCAACTGCATCACTTTTGCTCAAGAA
>Ga0208375_1004147_pt1 | contig 11660 bp, 14 predicted proteins | sample RifOxyD1_FD_184038 | JGI IMG/M metagenome (GOLD analysis project Ga0208375, IMG submission 184038) | Soil microbial communities from Rifle, Colorado - Rifle Oxygen_injection D1 (SPAdes) | ecosystem: Environmental > Terrestrial > Deep subsurface > Rock core/Sediment | place: Rifle, Colorado... | reverse complement strand
CGGTGAATTTTTCTTCCACAATACGTTTTCGTGTCGCAGGTTCGTTTACTCTTGGATCTGTTCCAGCGACATCCGGCATATCCAAAGGAGAAGGAAGATAATCAACAACCGCATCCAACAGTGGTTGGACTCCTTTATTACGAAGTGACGTTCCTGCAAATACAGGAACAAGTTTGTATTCAATGACTGCTTTTCGCAGTGCGGCTTTAAGTTCTTCTACAGTTGGTTCAACACCACCCAAAAACTTTTCAATAAGCACATCGTCAGTTTCACTGATCCGTTCAACTAATTTATGCCTGCGTTCTTCAACAAGTTTTTTTAATTCCTCAGGAATTTCAATGAGGTCAAACGTAGCTCCAAGATCATCACTATGCCACACCATTGCTTTTCGTGTCAGTAAATCAACATTGCCTTTGTATAAGCTCTCCCGACCGATTGGCACTACCATGACCGCAGTTCGTGCACCGAGCCGATCTTCAATGGATGCGACCGTGGTATCAAGATCAGCTCCGAGTTTATCCATTTTATTGACAAAACAAATACGGGGAACTTTGTATTTATCCGCTTGGCGCCATACTGTTTCAGATTGGGACTGCACTCCTTCTTCTCCGTCAAGAACCGTAATTCCTCCATCAAGAACCCGCAGAGACCGCTCTACTTCAGCGGTAAAATCGACGTGCCCCGGAGTATCAATAATATTAAACCGGTATCCGTTCCAAAATGTGGTCGTTGCTGCTGACACAATCGTAATTCCGCGTTCCCGCTCCTGATCCATCCAGTCCATGACCGTCGTTCCTTCATCAATATCTCCGATTTTGTAACTTTTTCCTGTGTAGTACAAAATACGTTCCGTTGTTGTGGTTTTCCCTGCGTCGATATGCGCGATAATACCGATATTCCGCACTTTTTCAAGCGGAACATCACGGTTTTCTGTAATAGTGACATTTTGTGTAGCCATATAAAAAATGAACTGCCTTTATAAAGCAGTTCATGCTTTCTTACTTCCTATTGTACAAAATAATTGGAGTTGTGTCTAGAACTGCTGTAATACTTTTTCTTTTGCGGCTCCGGTTAGGAGCATTGGTTGGCCGGGGTTTTTATATAGGTATATTTTTGCATACGACCGTCTGAAAGAAAACGCTTAATTATAAAGCACTTCTTCTAATTTAAACCCGTCGTATTTGACCAGTTTAAACTTAATAATATCACTTTTGCTGGAATCAAAAAATAATTGACAAATAGTGTAACTTTCCTACTTGACTAATTTAAAGTACTAGTTTAAAATGGTCAGGTATGAGGTACATACCCAGATATATAGAACGGGTCATAAAACAATCTAATAAAACGTTTAAAGTTGTTTTTTTAGGCGGACCTAGGCAAGTTGGAAAAACCACTGTATTTAAAAAATTATCAGAAAAAATGTATATGGGGTATGTTACCTTGGACGATTTAAACCAAAGACAATTGGCACATACCGATCCTAAACTTTTTTTACAACAATTAAAAAATCCCACAATAATTGACGAGGTTCAATACGCACCGGAGCTATTCCCCCAAATTAAAAAGATTATTGATGAAAGTGATAAAAATGGCCAATTCTGGTTAACAGGATCACAACAATTTGGTTTAATAAAAAATATCCAGGAATCTCTCGCAGGCAGAGTAGCCGTACTAAACATCTTGGGTCTGTCCAGAAATGAAAAAATGTTGAAAAAAAATCATGACAAAACATTTGACACGCCAAACATTGACACACTTTTTAGAGAAATTTTTGAAGGAAGCTATCCTATTTTCCAATCCAAAGATGCCCCAGATAGAGAAATATATTTTAATTCATATATCCAAACATATTTAGATAGGGATCTGTCTGATATATTTGGTATAAATAAAACTTCTGAATTTAATAGATTCATTCAAGCTTGCGCTGCAAGAACCGGTCAAATTCTAAATATTTCAGACTTGGCAAGAGATTGCGGAATTTCTCCTGTTACCGCTACTGAATGGATAAATATTTTGGAAAATACTATGCAAATTTATCTGCTTCGGCCATATTATCCAAATATCACGAAACGTATTATTAAAGCTCCTAAATTATATTTTTTAGATACTGGTTTGGCTTCATATTTAACCAAATGGAATTCCATCGAGAACTTGCAAGCTGGATCAATGGCTGGAGCTCTATATGAAACATATATCATCGGTGAGATCATCAAAAATTACATTTTTAAAGGAAAGATTCCTCCGATCTATTATCTAAGAGATAAAGAGGGTCATGAAGTTGATTTGGTCATAGAAAACAATGGATTGCATTTATTTGAAATAAAATTATCAGCTAATATAAAAATTGATAATCATCATGGATTACATTACTATACAAACAAATCTAATAAATTCTCTAGCAAAAACATTATTTCCTTAATTGAAAAACCATTATCGACTTCAGATAGAGTTATGTATATTCCCTATACTTCAATAAATACCAGCTTGTAACGAATTTACTAATGTTGGTTGGCCGTAGTCTTGAATATATGTTGGAATAAATTCGACGTTTTGAAGACGCATTCCTGAAAATATATATTTCCCGATGACACCTGTTTTTGTTTTTTCACTCCACATTTGATCAAAAATCGTATTTCCATGTGCGTACATAATATATTTCCCGTTATATACTTCTGATGGTTGAATCCAGTGTGGATGATTGCCGAGAATTAAATCCGCTCCGCTATCAATAATAAAATGAGCCAGTTCTTTTTGTCTGACTGACGGAGTAGTCGTATATTCTTCTCCCCAACTCATCGATACAACAAGAACATCAACATTGTTTCGCAATGTTTGGATTTCTTTTTCCATAACACTCATGTCAGTTCCCGATACTCCTTCTACATATCCTCCAACATCGTTATATGCAAGAAATCCGACACGAATATTATTCACAACCCGTATTGGTGGTTCTTCATTAATTCCAGTTACATCAATACCACGTGATCTGAGCAATTTTACCGTTTCATCAATTCCTGCTTTCCCGAAATTTCCGATATGGTTGTTTGCCAGTGTCGCAACATCAACACCGGCATATTCCAATCCTTCAATATGCCGTTTATCCCCACAAAAAATGAATCCATCATTTACAATCGGACAATCGGATAGAAGTGGTGATTCTAAATTGATAACCGTAATGTCTCCTGATTTGAGAATTGGAGCAATATTTTTCCACGCCCATGTAAAATCTTTATATGTGATTGTTTTGTAATTAACAGAACGGGCGGGAATAATATCACCTGTTGCAATGAGTGTCCAATTCGGCTCATTCACAACAGGAATAACCTGCACTGTTTTATGTTTCGGAAAATAAAAAATACTAGCCACTACTCCAAGAAGAAGTATACAAATACCTATGTACCATTTAATCACAAGCTTTTCAATGAATTTGATCTGGGGTATATGTCGGTTTCGTCGGATGATATCCAAGCATCTCTGTTGCTTTTTTATGACCGATATGCGGCAAACCAGGATCAACAATGGAAAATGCTTCATACCAAAACGGTCCTTTGGCGTTTATGGCTAATTCAATTGCCTGAGTAGCATTATCAAAAGAAACGCTGGTATTTATCGACACTTTATTCACCGGAGCTAAACGAAGTACCACAGCTTCAAACCGTTTAAAAAGTGAGTAGCATGCAAAAATTTGCTCAGCTATGACTTTTGAATGATGATAAAACAAATCAATATCACGGCACTTCAAATCATCTGCGTCAACAGATTGAGACAAAATAAGTTGATCTTCGGTTACAGGTTGAATATATGGTATTCCCCGTTCAATACCATAATAGGTTGTAGAACTTGAGTAAATAACTCTTTTTACTTTTAGTCGCGCTGCGACTTCACAAACATTTTGGACACCAGCACAATTAACTTTGAAATAATCAGAAAATGTATATCCTAGTTTCGGTTTCGGAATAGCTGCTAAATGCACTATTTGTTCACATCCGTCAGCTGCCATAAGAAGTTGTTCAAAATTATTAATATCTCTCCCACTTTTAATATCGAAAGGAACAACATCATACTTTTTTCCATAACGCTCAAGAAATGCCGTTCCCACAATACCTTCTGCACCGGTAACAAGAATTTTCATATGCTATCTATAATGACTTTAATTTATTCGTCGCATCATCCCAACAGCTGTCAAGTAATTCTTTTGGTATTTGATGGGCAGCGATAACACTGCATTTCGGATAACTTTGGCCGGAGAAAATATATTTCCACACACCATTTTCCAAAACTGCCCACCACTGCGCTCCTCCGACTTCCGCTCCTTTTGTCGTTACTCCTCCAATCGCGTACGAGCCTATCTGTTTTCCTTTTGTTATTTCAAGCGTTGCAGGATCAACTTTGAGTTCTGCTCCTATCGATGCTGCTATTGGTGATAAGTCGTCAACAATTTCTGTTGGTGTTGGCGTTAAAACATTTGTCTGTGATTGACTGCTTTCCGGTACAACAATAGTTGGAACTTTCTCCGGTTTCTTGCCGACGTAATAAATCGTCGCACAGATCATGAGAGCTGCTAACAATATTGCAATAATTGTCTTATTTCCGTTCACATTATTCTTCCTTTTCTTTTGGAGAAAGTGTTATGACAATACTTGTTCCTTTTGTTTTATCATCTGTAGCAACTATCACATTTCCTGCCGTGTCGCCTTTTGTTACTTCCCATGTAGATGATGGTCCGATATTCATCGTGTTGCCGACCGTCCATCCATTTTTGGGTAAATTGATTTCATAAAATGCTGTCACTTTGTCTGTTGTGTCAACTGTGCTCATGATAAGCCAAAATCCTTTACCTGCTTTGTTTTCAACTCCGGATATATTTCCTTCGATTTTCGCACTGGGATATAACGGAAAATCTTTTGGAAATCCGGTTGGAATTTTTCCTTCGCCAACATTAATTTCAGCTCCGGTTTTTGAATCTTTGATCGTCATTGTTTTTCCCTCTGCATCCAAACTGACACCTGTTTTCGTTTCAATCGCCTTTTTGGCGAAATTGAGGCCAAATTTAGAGAAAATAACCGTTCCTACAGTTCCAAGAATAATTCCTAATATAACAAGAAGACCAACGCAACCAATAAGAATTTTAATTCCCATTGGTAATGGTTTGGATTTCTTTGAAGTTGTTTCGACAGTTGAAGTTTTAGCTGCTGCTTTTTTAGGCATAGAAGATTCCTTTCAAATAATTACTACTTATTCTATGCTAACTTTTTATACCTCATAACGCAACTTAATGAAATTCTTTTGCGTGAATTGATCTATATGCATCAAATTCATATCCTTGAATAGCGTACCGTTCATGCATGGCATGTTGTTCTCGATAAAAATCTATATGTTCTTTATACCATTCATCCCAACTCTTTGGATCATCTTCCACTCGAAAAAATGGAGAAGTAAATAGTTTTTCTGTTAAACGATATAATTCTCCTTCTTGAGCATCATTGAGATCATCAGAGCAGAGATTGGCGCACAATTCAACATGTATATCTTCACCAAATACTCTCTGAAAAATCATAAGAGCTCGTCTTTTATGTCTTTCAGATGTAGCAATATATACTGTCGTATATCCTTTTTCACGGATCAATTTTCTCGTAGCGAAAGCTTCATATATCGTATCCCTACATTCTTCATCGCCAATTTTTATGATTGTATCAGTCGCTATTCCTAACTCATCATGAAGATATGTTGCTCGTAAATCTGCTCCATTAGCATTATATAATCCTTTTTCCTTTTCGTATGATTTATATCTACCACCCATTACAATGAGGTTATCTACATCTCTTGATCTATAATTATCTGCAGCAACTTGCAGTCTGTTTTTTGATAATATAGTAAGATAACCATCTCTTTTTTCTCTTCCCCCTCCAAGTACTACAATAGCTTTCATATAAAAATATTAGTCTCCACTGGGCAATTCCATGCCTTTTATTGATGCAAGGGTAGTTCCTCCAGCATCTTCCAACTGTCCGACAATTCCAGATACCCCAGACATTAATCTTTGTATTTGTGTCTCACGCAATTTCCATGACTTTTCAAAAGCATTACGTTCTTTTATTATTTGATCAAGCATTATTTTATATGTTTCCATCATCGATTCAACTTGTTGAGCAAATTCATGACTCGTAACGATATTATATATCTGTTCCGCATCAGTTTGTTTACGATTGGAAATAAATTTTTCTCTAGCCGCATCTTCAATAGCTTTATGTAAAAGAAGCGCGAGAGGAATTGAGAGGTTAAACGAACAAACCCACACACCGTCTATACAACCCATTCCAGTTTTTATTTCGTCAGGCAATATATTTGAAACAATCGCAGCAACATTCGCTTTATCTCGCAAACGATCTTCTTTTAGTTTCGCAATCCATTTTACATCCCAGGCTTTTGTTCTCTTTGATTCCCACAAAATGGTGCCACAAATATTCCCACGTTGTGTTTTAACAATTTGTCGAATATCAGCCCCAAGCTCACCTTTTGGTATAGCCTCAAAAACATCAGTTTTTATTGCTTCGGGTAATATTTTTTCTAATTCTAGTTCTTGTGCTTCACCCTGTAATTGTTGTGAACCAACGCGACCTTTTCTTTCAAGCTCTTCAATTATTTTACGCATGCTTTCTTTTTGTATTTCATTTTCTTTCAACTGAAGTTTATATTTTTCAGCCTCCTCTTCTTTTGCTTTCATGCGGATTTTTTCTTGTTCCTCCAACAATCTTTTCTGCATCGTCACTTCGACATTTTCTCGTGCGACTTTTTCTTCCCGAAGTTGTTTGATAAGTTCAGAAAGTTGCTTTCGATTTTCAATAAGTTCTTGATCCCTTACTTTTGATTCTAAGGCAAATTTTTCTTTTGCTTTTTCATTTACATCTTCTTCGATATGTTTTCGTAAATCTTTCTCAAGCGCATCATTGATTTCAAATGGCTTGCCGCAGTGTGGACAATTGATGGTCGTCATCATAGTAGGAGTATTATATATAAAATATCCAATTTGTCACGAAGATACTGAAGATTCTGCTTTCCTCTGCTCGATGTACCTGAGTATTTTATTTCTCCGCTGGTCAAGAGTAAGCGTACTTTCAATTCCCGGACCGTTGATGCAGCCGCCGTCACAAAAAAGAATATCAAGAAGCCGGATAGATGTATTTTTTTCAAAATTATCGAGTGCTTCAGCACAATTTTTCCAACCGGAAATTACCTGTAATTCGTCACTAGAAAGCAAATGCGATGAACAACTTGTAGCTGCCAATCCTCCGGATATCGGATACAATCGAGTAGTAGAATTTTCTAAATCAAACAATTTCTCAACAAGGATCGTTTCATCCGGTTGTATAAATTTAAACACTTCGCTAAGTTCTTTATATGTCAAAACAAGAATATCTAAATCCGGATGATCTTCTGATGCCTCAAGCCGTTTCACAATACATGGCCCAATAAACACAACCTTTGCGTCCGGCCATTTATGATGAGCAATTTTTGCTGTAGCGACCATTGGTGAATCTACGTTGTATGCAAGATATTTCTCCAACTGCGGATATTTTTTCCGGATAAGCCGGACCGCGCTTGCGCAGGGACTCGTAATAAAACGTTTTTTCTTATCTTTCTCAAGTTCTTTTAACATTTGTTCATTTGTTACCTCTGCTCCAACAGATACTTCCAACACTTCCTGAAATCCTATTTGTTTCAAATGTCTCACGATATCCGGATAATCAAACACAATGGGAAACGATGGAGCGAGCATTGCAACTAAATGCTTTTTATCTTTAAAGAGCTGAATCAGCTGTTCACTTTCGTTCATAAGTTATTGCTGAAGCTGCAATTCCGCCAATAAGTGCTGTACCAAGTTGTATCACTCCCATCGCGGTTAAAAATATTTTTGGGACAATATGAAGCGATACAAAAACATACGCAATCAAAAACAGAAATATACTTTTTATGAAACTAGCAATCCACATATTATGAGTTTTTGTTATATACATCAAAAGATAATTTCCTATCCAAATAAACGGAAGGAAATAGACAAGATAGATAGTAAACGGGCCAAAAAGAATACCGTTTGATACAGCGCCTAAACTTGGAATAACAGCCATAAATGGAAGTGTTCGTTTTGAAAGTTTTGCTGCTGAAATAAATAGCAGTGTGTTTATGATACTTCCCGTAATAATCTGCGACCCGTTAAATAGAAGCGGTATTACAAATACTAACACAAAAACCGTTGTTTTTAATGTAATAATTTTTTTAATTGAAACAGATTGTGCGTTTGTTAACATATATATTCTCCCTTCTAAAGTTATTTAAACAATGAAAATTTCTTGGTAAATTCACGAATTATTTCTGTTTCTCCAAATAAACAAATACCATAATATTCTAAATCTTCTTCTTTTGAAGCTGCTGTTGCATCAAGCTGTTTTTGAGAAGTACCGACGGTCATAGTATTCGTAAAATCCGTAAAAGGAATATTTCTTGTTATCACTTCTTTTCTCACAGTACGGATTTGATTTGAATTATCTGCAGCAAGAACAATAAAAGGGAAATGAGAAATGTTTGGATGAATTCCATTATCTTTGTCTTTGTATTGCAAAAAATACATCTCATTGGCTTTCCCCGATCCACCAGCAAGACCAGCAATCATATGCCCAAGCGCATTCATGAGTTTTCCGTGTTCAATTTTCTTATTTAATATTGCGACAAACCGCCATTTATTTTCATCTGGTAAATCCATATTATTCCATTAAAACGTTTTGAATAAATACTATTATTTGTATTGTCGATGCGATTGTTACCCAAATAAAATAAGGAATCTGTAATACTGAAATTATTTTTGACTTTGGCAAGATAAGAAAAAATTGCATCACAATTGTTACCCAAACGATGACAATATCAAGTGTTGCCAGTGGAATATTTTTCATTCCGAAAAATATCGGGTTAAATAAAAGGTTCGCGATTAAATTGATTAAAAATACGATTCCGATATTCCATGACAATTTCTTTTTGAATACATTGACCATCACATAAATAAAGGAGATGGCAATCATCGGATATAGAATTGACCAGATGATGCCAATCGTTGATCCCGGTGGTGTCCAAGATGGCTTTATAAGCCCGTCGTACCAAGCTCTCCATGTTAATTCCTGTGGCATCGTATTCCTTTCTGTTACTGCAAAATATACGTATCTTGATTATATCCTCCTACGCCGATAAATTCTGCTTTTCCTGCTACTACCATTTCGTAGGGCATACATGCAGGACATCCGTCTTTCCGCGTACAGACAAACCGTTCTAGTTTTCGAGCAAGAGCTACAGTCCGGGCAATTTCCAAAATTCGCTTTGTGGCATCTTCAACAGTCGGAAGTACCACATCAACGGGCTGAATATCGCGATTGAGATACCAGTACTGTGCTCCATATACTTTCTTTGTCTGACAGTTTGTTGCAAGAAGAATATAAATTGGAAGCTGTAATGAATCAGGATCTTCATCAAATTTTCCTGTTTTAAAATCAATAATCCGGATACTATCGACATTCTCGAGATACTCAAGCCAGTCTAGTTTGCCGCACAAGATAATATTCTGTTCTTCAGATAGCCAAAAATACGGCAAATCCTGACGGATTTTAATAGCTTTTTTTAAGATTGGTCCCGGATTTTTTATAATCCGTTCCATCATTTCTATCCCCCGTTTTTTATATTTCTCTTCTTCCTCTATTGTCGTAAATCCGCCTTTTTTTCCAGAGATTTCTTCCCAAGCTTTTTCAAACTTTGTAACAAGTGATTCTTTCAAACGATCCTCTACTACAAGTGTGGAAAGGGATTCTAAAACACTGTGCACAGTTTGCCCCAAGGCAAGAGCCGGTTGCATGATCGCAATCTTGTGATTGTTCTTCGGATCACGGTACATGTTTTTCAGATAATACGCGCGGGGACATTTGAGATAATCCGTAATGGAAGAATGCGATAACCAGACAGCAGAATATTTATCTTTCATAGTATCATTATACACTCAATAAATATGCTCCGATTCCCATGCAAATCATAGATAGTATTTTTTGCGGTATCCTATCACGCTCCTTAAAAACAAATAATCCATAAAGAACAAGAATCGGGATTTGAAGCTGAGCGATAATGGTCATAAGCGATACCATTCCACCCATCTGATATGCAGTAAATGACCATATTGCAGATAAAACATAAAAGGTTCCTGTAACAAACAAAAATAAAGATGATTTTATTGAAGGAAATTTCTTTTTTTGTTTATATGCGAAAAACGCAGGAATCAATAAAAATAAAGTATTCAATCCATAATATAAAGCCGAGTATAACGTTGCAGAAAAATCATTAACAATTGCCTTATCAATAAATACCCCAATACCAAATAATATTGCCGTAACAATCGCAAGTATATTTCCTTTGTGTAACTTGATTTTCGTTTTCGAAATACTAATGACGATAATCCCAATAGCCATAGCAATGATTCCAAATAGTTGAGATTGGGTAAAACGATCTGAAAAAATAATTATTCCTCCTACAAAAACAAATAATACCTGTGTCCTAATAAATAACACAAACTCTGATACATCGCTTAATTGTAGAGATTTAAAATATGTAATTATTCCAACAGAAGTAACAAATGAACTCGCAAACAATCCCATGACATTTAATACTGTCAAATGATACCAAATGTCATGTCGAAATATGGCGATACTAAAAGCAACTATTGCTGAGAAAAACGCGCTCAATAATCCAATATATACTGGTTCCGATTCTTCATTAGTAACATATTTACCAATAATTTCGGCAATTGAGTAAACAATCGTTGCAAGAAGAGCGAAATAAAACCAATTCATAACGTTATTGTATCATTTCTCATTATCTAGACTTTTCCAAAGGAGTAGCGCTCCGTAAGTACGGTACGGTGACCATTTTGAGGTGATTTTTTCCATTTGCTTTACAGTCGGTTCTTTTTTCATTTTATATAGTTTTTGCAATGAATGCCGTAGTCCTAAATCACCGAAGGAAAACACATCTTCCCTTCCTAAAGAAAACATGAGAAACATTTCAGCTGTCCATGGTCCAATACCTTTCACCTTGACTAATTCTTCTATAACCTCTGCATCTGATAATTCATTAAGCTTATTCAAATGAATTATTTTCGAAACAACACACTGGGCAAGACTTTTGATATACTTCACTTTCGCCCATGAAGCTCCGGTATCTCGAATTATCTGATCAGGAATCAAAAGAATTTTTTCAGCTGTTACCGTTTCTGTTGTAAACAATTTTTCGAATCGCCCGAAAATTGCACGCGCTGCGCCACCAGCAAGTTGTTGTGTAATAATTTCGCGACATAAGCTCAAAAAATAATTTTCTGAATGTTGAATAGCTATGTTATCAGACAATGGAATAAGTGAGGACAATATCGGATCAACACTATTGAAATGATCTCGTACTTTTGTTGGCAACATGGATAGTATTGTACTACAATGAACTCCATGAAACAGACATTTATGAGTTTTTCCTTTGGCTGCCGGGTCAACGAAGCGGAAAAACAAATATTAGACAAACAACTTATGGATGCAGGGTTTTCATGGAATGAGAAACATCCAACATTCTATATCATCAACTCCTGT
>Ga0208375_1004146_pt1 | contig 11660 bp, 12 predicted proteins | sample RifOxyD1_FD_184038 | JGI IMG/M metagenome (GOLD analysis project Ga0208375, IMG submission 184038) | Soil microbial communities from Rifle, Colorado - Rifle Oxygen_injection D1 (SPAdes) | ecosystem: Environmental > Terrestrial > Deep subsurface > Rock core/Sediment | place: Rifle, Colorado... | reverse complement strand
AGTTTTCATCTATCCACAGGAATATTTCATTTAGATCTTCTTTGGAATTATCAAAAACTTTTCTTAATTTTTCAATATCCTTTGTTTTGAAAATTGTTCTTAAAATATTGAATATCGTTTCTTCTTTTTCACGCTCATCTACATCAATTATGTTATCTAAAGTTATTAAATCTAAGTCATTTATTGCAGCCCTTGCATCACCTCTGTTTTTTATTGCAATCTGCCTTAAAAAATTATCATCTAATTTTAGATTTTCTTTTTTTATAATATCTTTTAATATGGAAGTTATCGTTGATGCATCTAAAGTATTAAATTCAATTAAATTGCATTTTTTTCTTAACATACTAAATTTAGAATCCCAAGGATCATTTGCAATTATAACAATTGGATAATTGCTATCTTCCAATTCTTTTATTAATTCACTTAATCCGCCACGATCTTCTGAATTAATCCCATCAATTTCATCTATCAAAACAATTTTATCTTTTCCAAATAAACTACCCTGCTTTAAATTATTAATAACAATATTCTGAATTTGTTCTTTGTTCCTTAAATCACTTGCATTTACTTCAAGAATTTCATAATCCAATTCATTTGTCAGAGCATATACACTTGCTGTTTTTCCGATTCCGACTTTGCCATAAATTAAAACAGGCTCTTTTTTTAGAATATATTTTCTTAACTCTTCTAATGGTTTATCCTGACCTTTGATTTCATTCAATGTTTTAGGTTTGTATTTATTGATTAACATATACTTTAAGCTCTTCCACTAATTCTAAGAATTCTTTTTTTGATTTATTGATCCATTTATTCTTATCTTCCTCTGAAGTTCTTTTAGTTCTACTGTTCTTAAAAAAGAAAATGTTAACGATCTTATTTCTTGCACTGTCCCATTTAAAATTTTCTTTCTTATCTTCTATCTGCCTAACCAAGTGATCGTAAATATCTTTTATTTTTAAATATTCATTATATTTATTTTCTTCGGATAGCTTGTACATTATTTTTAAAAGTCTGTAAAGCTCTTTTCTTGTATCTTTTATATCCATCTTATTTTCCCATAAAAGCTAAAAATGATTCAAGCTGTACAAAATCATCACTGCCCTCAACTAATCTAAATTCTACATCTCCACATCTATCAATTAATTCAAGTTTTTTACTATCATCAATTTTTAAGTTTAATAATTCTCTCTGTACTTGCTTGATTATATCCAAACCAGAAAAACCATTCTTTAACATCAAATCGAGCAACTTATTTCTGGCTTTTAAGAAATCTTTACTCAATGCTAATTCAATTACCTCTTTAATTTCTTTTGGATTAGCTGTAAGAGAAATTTCATTAACAAGTTTCTCAGATATTTCATTACTTATTATAGCACAGCTTTGTAGAATATTTTCAACTCTTCTTAAATCCCCCTCTGAAACCCCGTAAATTAATTCAATAACCTCATCATTGATTTTTAATTTTTCTTCTTTAGAAATTCTTTTAATTATTATTTTGACATCATCTAAAGTTAAAGGTTTGAATCTGAATATTGTACATCTACTTTGTATAGGCTCAATTATCTTGCTGGAATAATTTGCTGATAAAATAAATCTGCAATTCTCAGAATATTGTTCCATTGTTCTTCTCAATGCATTTTGGGCTTCCCTTGTCAACGCATCTGCTTCATCCAATAGAATTATTTTTGGAATATTGCTTCCCATGGGCTTGGTTCTTGCAAAATCCTTAATATTTTCCCTAACGACATCTATTCCACGTTCACTAGAGGCGTTTGTTTCAAGAAAATTTTGTTTCCAATTATCCCCGAATAATGTTTTGGCTATTACCAATGCAATAGTTGTCTTTCCAGTTCCGGGAGGGCCAGAAAATAACATATGTGGAACATTTTCCTGTTCTGTCATTGCCTTTACTCTGGAAACAATGATATCCTGCCCAACAACCTCATCAAAACTGCTTGGCCTATATTTTTCTATCCAAATATCATTCATTCTTTAAACTAGATGGTAAATATTTATAAAAGTTTGTAAAAAAAAGAAAAAAAGAAATAGGATAAAAATGTGTGATAATCAGAATTCTTCAGAATCTTCTGTTTCTTCTTCTACTTCTTCATTTGTTTCCTGATTTTCTTCAGATTCATAAGATTGTTCTTCTGAACCTTCAGACGTCTCAGTAGATTCTTGTGAACTACCTTCTGAACCTTCAGACGTCTCAGCAGATTCTTGTGAACTACCTTCAGAGCCTACGATTTCACCAAAGCCCACTTTTCTAAGAACTTTAGTTATTTTGACTTTGACGGTTTCACCCTGTTTTGCATTTGGAACAAAAATTACGAAACCCTTGACCTTTGCGATTCCGTCTCCCTTTTCTCCAACTGCTTCAATTTTTAGCTCAATTTCATCCCCAACATTAACTGGAGCGAAACTTCTGCCTCCGCCACCGTATCCTCCATCACCTCTACTTTCTCCAAATCTTCTCTTATTATACATCTTATTTACTCTCCTTATCTATTTATTCACTGTAAAGCTACCTTAAAAGTAGTCCTAAACAATGTAAAATATGCCTTAGAATTAAAACTTATAAAACTTTGCATTTCGTCTTCTAGAAAACTATTTAAATTATCTCAATAAACTCTTAATAATGTATGATTTTAAACATGTTGAAGAAACTGTAAGTAAACTTTGGCAAAAACAAGACAAGGAAATAAAGAAAAGTTTACAGTATGATCCCCAAAAAAAACTTTATTCATTTTTAGAAGGACCTCCAACAGCAAATGCTCCTCCTGGATTACATCATGTTGAAGTTAGAGTTTTCAAAGATTTGTTTTGCAGATTCAAGTATATGCAAGGTTACACTGTTCCAAGAAAAGGTGGCTGGGATTGTCATGGTTTGCCTGTAGAAGTTCAGGTTGAAAAGGGATTAAAGTTAAATTCCAAGAAAGATATTTTGCATTATGGCATTGAAAAGTTTAACAAACAATGTAAAGATTCTGTTTTTTCTTATATCAAAGAATGGAATAAGTTAACAGATAAAATGGCCTTCTGGATTGACTTGGATAACCCCTATGTTACCTTAGATAATAATTATATTGAAAGTGTTTGGTGGTCTTTAAAAGAATTGTACAATAAAAAAATGTTGTATGAAGGAAATAAAGTTGTTCCATTTTGTCCAAGATGTGAAACTCCTTTAAGTTCGCATGAAGTTGCTTTAGGATACAAGGATATTACAGAGCAAACAATTACAGTAAGATTCAAAATTAAAAATGAGAACAGATATTTATTAGCATGGACAACAACACCATGGACTCTTCCAAGTAACTTGGGATTAGCTGTAAATCCGAAAATAGATTATGCGGTTGTTAAACAGGATAATAATGAATATGTTTTAGCAAATGATCTAGTAAATAAATATTTCAAGAATGCTAAGATAATTAAAAAAATAAAAGGAAAAGAATTACTTAATTTAAGATATGAACCAATTTTCCCATATTTTAAAAATTTAAAAAATTCATTCAAGATTATTTCAGGAGATTTTGTTTCTACAGAAGAGGGTACAGGAATAGTTCACATGGCTCCTGCATTTGGTGAAGACGATCATGAGGCTTGTAAGTTGAATAAAATTGATTTTGTTAAGCCAATAGATGAAACAGGTCATTTTACATCTGAAGTTTCTGATTTTAAAGGAATGTTTGTAAAGGATGCTGATCCAAAAATTATTGAGTATTTGGATAAAAAACGAATATTGGTTAAAAAAGAAAATTACAAGCATACTTATCCGTTCTGTTGGAGATGTGATACACCATTAATTTACTATGCAATGGTTTCTTGGTTTATCAAGGTTAGTTCTATTAGAAATCAATTATCGAAAAACAATGAAAAAATAAACTGGAGTCCTAAGCATATTAAAGAGGGAAGATTTGGAAACTGGTTGGAAGGAGCAAAAGACTGGGCATTATCAAGAAAAAAATTCTGGGGAACCCCTTTGCCAATTTGGAGATGCAGTAAATGTAAAAATGAAATTATAATTGGAAGTGTAAAAGAATTAAGGGATTTATCTGGAATAAAGAAAGAAATTGATTTGCATAAGCCAGCCATAGACGAAATAGAAATCAAATGCAGTAAATGCAAATCCTTAATGAAAAGAGTTCCAGATGTTATAGATTGCTGGTATGATTCTGGTTCAGCTGCTTTTGCACAATATCATTATCCATTTGAGAATAAAGAAATATTTAACAAAAGTTTTCCATATGATTTTATAGCGGAGGCAATTGATCAGACAAGAGGATGGTTCTATACTTTACATGTTCTTGGTACTTTATTGTTTGGAAAAAATGCTTACAAGAATGTTGTTTGTGCGGGTTTTTTAGTGGATGAAAACGGAGAAAAGATGAGCAAGAGCAAGGGAAATATTCTAAATCCTTGGGAAACGTTTGATAATGTTGGGGTTGATGCAACAAGATTACAATTTTGTGTGAATGAACCCGGCGATGATAAGAGATTTAGTATTAATTTAGTAAATCAGCAAGTAATTCCATTTTTAACAATATTATGGAATTCTTACCAATATTCTAGGAATTTGAAATCAACAAATAAACCGAAATTACAATTAGAAGATCAATGGATAATTTCAAGAGTAAATACCTTAATTGATAATATCACGGAAGAACTTGAGAAACATAATTATCATAAATGTTTAGCTAATTTTGTAGGATTTGTTAATGAGGATTTATCAAGAACATATATAAAATTAATAAGAAACAGAGCAGATGATAATGACGCAACTCTTGGATATGTATTTAATTATGTTTTTGAAAGATTAAGCAAGTTATTATCGCCATTTGCCCCGTACATTTCAGATTATATTTACAAGGATATTGAAAATAAAAGTGTTCATTTAACCGAATGGCCTCTTGCAGATAAGAATATGATTAAGAAAAATTTAGAGGATAATATGAATCATGCAAGAAATGTCATACAGGCAATATTAAGCGAGAGAAATTTAAGGCAAATCGGAGTAAGATGGCCTTTACTAGAAGTTGAAATATTAACTAAAGACGATGCAGTAATAAATGCAGTGAAAAATTTGCAGGACATAATTAAATTACAGGTTAATTGCAAAAAAATAATTATCAAAAAACAACCAATAGATGAAGAATTCAAAATTACATTAAATACTAAACTTACACCAGAGCTTGAAAAAGAGGGTTATACAAGAGAAGTTTTGAGAAGAATACAGGATTTAAGAAAAAAATCTAAATTAAATAAAAATGACAAGATTGAGTTGTATTTAGAGAGCAAACAGGCATTAGATTTGGAATTAATCAAAAAAATAGCAAATGCAAAAATCGTAAAAAGGTTTAATACAAAGAATTCTGAGAAATTTAGAGTTAAAGAAAAGGAATTTGAAATTGGATTTGATAAGATTTAACGTATTGAGTCATAACCTTTAGGAATCCCATGTTTGGACATAACAATTTGCCATAACTGATGTCTTCTTGCGCGGAAAGCACCGGCAAATGATAATAAATAATAATTCCACATCCTAAAAAATCTTTCATCATAATTTTGTTTGATTTTACCCCAATTAAGGTTAAAGTCTCTATGCCAAGCCATAAGAGTTTTATCGTAATGCGTACTAAAATTATGCCAATCTTCCATAACAAATAAACCCTCAATTGATTTACTTATCTGCTGTATGGAAGGCAACATTGAGTTTGGAAAAATATATTTATTTGTCCAGGTATCTGAACATGTAACGGACTCATTTCCTCCAATAGTATGTAATAAAAATAAACCATCATTTTTTAAGGAATCATAAACTTTTTCCATAAGCCTTCTATAATTTTTATAACCAACATGTTCGATCATTCCGCAAATTAAAATTTTATCAAATATTTCGTCCAAATCTCTATAATCTTGTTTTTTAATCTCAATCGGTAAACCTTTAGTATATTCTTTTCCATATTTAATTTGTTCATCAGATATTGTTATTCCAGTAACATGACATCCGTAATGTTCTGCAGCGAATTTAGCAAAACCTCCCCAACCACAACCAATATCCAAAACTTTATCTTTAGAATTTATTTGTAATTTTTTACAAATAAGATCGAGCTTTTGTTCCTGTGCCCTATTCAAATCATCTGTATTTTTAAAATAACCACAAGTATACTGATTGTAAGGATCCAAAAATGATTCATAAAGTTTCCAATCTAAATTATAATGTTGCTCAGCTACTTTTTTAGAGCCAGATATATTTTGTATATTTAAAACTCTGGACTTTAGATTTAGCATAATACTATCCCAATCGGGTCTAACCCTTTTGTCTAAATTTGAACTTAAAACTTTATAAAAAAATTCATCGAGTCTTTCACAATCCCACATCCCATCCATATAAGATTCTCCTAAACCAAGAGGACCTTTTTTGAATACTCTTTTGTAGAATTCTTCATTATGAACCCGAATATCATGAACGTGGCTTCCATTTATGTTGATATTAGCTTGAAATAATAATCCGTGAATATATTCTTTTGGTTTTTGGTTCATTTAAACCACCTTATAATAATAACATTTCATTTATAAAGAACCTTTATATACCTTTCTATTCATTTATAAATAAAACTTTAAAATAAGGGGGTATGAAATTAATGGCTAGGAATAAATCTAAAATAAAAATACAAAATATTGTTGTTTCTACAAGTTTAGAACATGATATACCTTTGATAAAACTCGCTGAGGTTTTACCAAATACAGAATATAACCCTGAACAGTTTCCGGGGTTAGTAATGAGGATTAAAACACCAAAAACATCTGCTTTGATTTTTAGTTCTGGTAAAGTTGTTTGCACGGGCGCTAAATCTATAAGTAAAGTTAAGGAAAGCATTCAGAAAATAATAGAAAACTTAAGAAAGATAAGGATTAAGATTAAAATTAAACCAAAAATAAACATACAAAACATGGTTGCTTCCGGTACAATTAATATGGATTTAAATTTAAACTCTCTGGCAATGAAACTTGAGAATACGGAATATGAACCGGAACAATTTCCAGGGTTAGTTTACAAATTACCCGGAACAAGAGCAACATTCTTACTATTCAGCAATGGAAAGATAGTTTGTACAGGAACAAGATCAGAAACTAAATTAAGAGAAGCTGTAGCAAAATTAATAACAAACTTAAGAAAATTGAGGTAAAATGCATCTTGATGCCACAGAACAAATTGAACGCTTTAAAGAGTTTGTTAATGATGACTATTTAACTTCTTTACATCATTTAGCTTCTCGTGGCATAAATGTTCTTAAGATTGATTTTGCAGAATTGGCAAAATTTGATCCAGAACTTGCTGACCAATTACTTGAGGAACCGGAAGAAACAATTAGAGCGAGTGAATTGGCAGTAGATAGTTTTGATTTGCAATTAAAAAACTTTAGAGTTAGATTTTATAATCTTCCTAGGGATCAATTTGTTTTTGTAAGGGATATTAGAAGCGGACATCTAAATAAATTTATGATAATTGAAGGAATCGTAAGACAAAGCTCTGACGTAAGACCACAGGTAACTTCTGCTAAATTTGAATGCCCCTCTTGTGGAAATACAATAACAATTTTACAACTTGATTCTAGATTTAAAGAACCAAGCAGATGTTCATGCGGTAGAAGAGGAAGTTTTAGATTAATAAGCAAGGATTTGGTTGATGCTCAAAGAATAATTTTAGAAGAAATTCCAGAATCACTGCAAGGAGGGGAACAACCAAAGAGACTTAGCGTATTTTTAAGAGAAGATTTAGTTGAACCAAAGATGGAGAAGAAAACGACCCCCGGAAGTAAGGTAATTGTTTATGGAATTGTAAAAGAAGTTCCAATTTTACTTAGAACAGGTGCTCAATCTATAAGATACGATTTAATGGTAGAAGCAAATAACATTGAACCGATTGAAAAAGCATTTGGTGAGGTTGAGTTAGATGATTTGGATGAAAAAGAAATAAGAAAATTGTCTGAAGATCCAAGACTTTTCGAAAAACTTGTTAAATCAATAGCTCCAAGCATTTACGGTCATCAAAAAGTTAAGGAAGCTCTAGTATTACAATTGATGGGAGGGGTAAGAAAATTTAAAGATGATGGGACAACAACCAGAGGAGATATGCATGTCTTATTAGTTGGAGATCCTGGTGCAGGTAAATCACAAATGCTTACATTTATTTCAAAAATTGCTCCAAAAGCAAGACTTGTTTCTGGTAAGGGATCTACAGGAGCTGGTTTAACCGCTACCGTTGTCAAGGATGAGTTCTTAAGAGGATGGGCATTAGAAGCAGGAGCATTAGTTTTAGCAAATGGTGGAATAGCTGTTATCGATGAGCTTGATAAAATGAATCCTGAAGATAGGGATGCATTACATGAAGCATTAGAGCAACAAAGAATTAGTATTTCAAAAGCAAATATTCAAGCAACATTAAAGGCAGAAACTACAGTATTGGCTGCAGCAAATCCAAAATTGGGAAGGTTTGATCCATATGCGCCAATTGCTTCACAAATTGATCTTCCCCCGACATTAATTAACAGATTTGATTTGATATTCACTATCCGTGATTTACCAAGTAAAGAGCTAGATGAAAAAATTGCAGGACATGTTTTAAATTTACAACAAAATCCAGAGGATATAAAGACGGAAATTTCCACGGAATTATTTAAAAAATATTTATCATATGCAAAACAAAAGATAATCCCTAGATTAACTAACGAAGCAATTCAGGAAATTAAAGATTTTTATGTTGATTTAAGAAATTCAGGACAAAAGGGAGAAGAGGGAATAAGACCAATTCCAATTAGTGCGAGACAATTAGAAGCTTTAGTAAGATTGGCAGAAGCATCCGCTAGAAGTAGATTGAGTGAGCAGGTTACAAGACTGGATGCAAAAAGAGCCATAGAATTATTAAAACACTGCTTGATGCAAGTCGGATTTGATTATGAAACAGGACAAATAGATATAGACAGGATAACAACAGGGGTTCCAGCATCACAAAGATCAAGAATTGTTTCAGTACGTGAAATTATCAAGAAACTTGAAAATAAGGTTGGAAAGATCATTCCGATTGCAGATATTATTAATGAGGCTGCCGAACAAAATATTGACAATGCCCAGGTTGAAGAAATAATTGAGCAATTAAAGAGAGAAGCTGAATTATTTGAACCTAAACGTGGCTTTGTAAGCAGATTATGATGGAGCAGTTCAGCAGATTAACAGCACACAAATTATGGTTGAATAATCTAAATGAGAATAGTTTTGTAAGCTCAAAGGAAGATTTTGAATCCAGTTATTTATTATTAAATGAGAAAAAGATTTCTAGGGTAAATATCATTGCAAATGTTGTAAGTAAATTCAAGAGTGAAGATGGAAATTATTGTGCAATAACAATAGACGATAGCTCAGCACAAGTTAGATTAAAAACCTGGAGGGAAGATACAAAGATTTTAGATAACATAAACATAGGAGATATTGTATCAGTTATTGGAAAGGTAAAAAATTATAATAATGAAATTTATATTTTGCCCGAGATTGTAAAAAAAGTTTCTCCAAATGATGAATTATTAAGAAAACTAGAATTGATTAAAGAATATGGTTCACCAAAAGAAGATAATTTAAAGGAAAAAGAGCCAGAAATAAATTATGAAGAAATTAATTTTGCTTCAAACGATTTAAGAAATAAGATATTAAACTTAATTGAGAAATACGAAGAAAAATCTGGCATTACACTGGAAGAGATCAAACTAGAATTACATAATAATTTGAATGATATAAACAAAGTTCTTGAGGAATTGTTAAAAGAAGGGCAAATTTATGAAGTTAAGGGAAAATATAGATTATTATTATAAAAACCTTTAAAAAACCACATTCTTGATGATTATTATGGATACTTATGAAAAGTTACTGGAAAGGGCAAAGATTAGTTTACCGGAAATAAAGGAAACTAGTGAAAGATTTGAAATACCAAAAGTCGCAGGTCATATAGAGGGTAATAAAACAATAATCTCAAATTTCGCAGACATTGCCAAAACATTCAATAGAGACCAAAATCATCTTTTGAAATATTTATTAAAAGAACTCGCAACACCGGGAAATGTAGATGGTCCTAGGTTAATATTAGGAAGAAAAATATCCTCGCCTTTAATTAACGATAAAATAGAACAATATGCTAAGGAATTTGTTTTATGTAAGGTATGCAAAAAGCCAGATACAATTCTAAAGAAAGAAGATCACATTACAATGATGAAATGTACAGCATGCGGGGCTAAAAATCCTGTAAGAACAAAGATATGATTTATTTAAAGATAAATAAAACAGAACAGAATGAAGTTGTTGCAATATGCGATTCAGATTTAATCGGTAAAAGTTTCTCTGAGAAGGGCTTAATATTAAAAGTTAAGGAAGAATTTTATAAGGGAGAAATAATGAATAAGGAAGAAATTACAAAAATCTTGAAAGATTCTAAGAATATTAATATTGTTGGCAAAGAATCTATAAAATTAGCTCTTGATGCAGGAATAATAGAGAAAAATAGTATAATCAAAATAAAAAATGTTCCTCACGCTTTGGTATTTGAACTATGATATACACAACTTCGAGATCTTATGAAGGAATTCTGCAAATCAGACCAAATGATAAAAAAGTTTTAGATTATGTTTATCACGAGATAGATAAAGCCGGAAATGTATTTATAACAAAAGAAACTGTAAAAAAATTTGGAACTGATTTATATCTAACAAATAAATTTTTCTTGGTGCAATTAGGAAGAAGATTAAAACAAAAATTTTCTGGAGAAGTAACACAATCCCGTACTTTATATACGAGAAGCAGACAGACAAGCAGATTAGTTTATAGAACAACAGTATGTTTTAGATTAAATGAAAAAAATCCTGAAGAAATTACAAAAGATTTATAAAACAACTAAGTCCTATTTCTCTTAATGGAGCAAACACAAAATCCGGAACAGCAAGAATTTAGAATAAAAATTCCGCGCGGTAAAGAAATATTAGGATTTATAGAGCAAAGATTAGGCGGGAGTAGAATGAGAGTTCGTTGCTTGGATGGAAAGACCAGAATTTGCAGAGTCCCGGGAAGATTAAAAAGAAAGTTATGGATTCGTGAAGGAGATTTATTATTAGTTGAACCCTGGGAATTTGATAATGAAAAAGGGGACATTATTTTTAAATATCAGCCAAATCAGATAGACTGGCTAAAAAGAAAAGGTTATTTAAAAGAATCAGAAGTTCAAGAAGAATTCTAAAATGGATGAAATTAGAATTCCAAAGGAAAGAATTGCAGTATTAATAGGGAAGAAGGGAGAAACAAAAAGAAAAATATCTAGATTAACAAATACAAAGTTACAAATAAATTCAAAAGAGGGTGATATTATAATTTATGGCGATAATGGATTGGAAGTTTATCTCGCAAAAAAGGTGATAAACGCAATTGGCCGTGGTTTTAACCCGGATGTAGCCCTTACTTTATTGGAAGAAGACAAAGAGATTGAAATTATAAATGTTCAGAATTTCTCAAGAAAAACAAAAAACGATTTGAGAAGAATCAAAGCCAGGTTAATAGGAAGAGAGGGACTAGCAAGAGAGTTAATAGAGAGATTAGCAAATGTTGAGATATCTATTTATGGAAAG